>ERZ651776.1738-NODE-1738-length-25478-cov-7.877564_pt1 | contig 25478 bp, 22 predicted proteins | sample MGYA00514761_ERZ651776 | MGnify/ENA metagenome assembly ERZ651776 | reverse complement strand
TAAATGCATTCTACATCATTGGTGCCGGTGCGGTACTTGCTGTAGTCTACTCTTTGGTTTCTAGAGTTTCTAAATAAATATTGATATGGCAAGAAATAAAAGAGCCATACCAGAAATTAATGCCGGATCGATGGCGGACATCGCTTTCCTTCTATTGATTTTCTATCTGGTAACCACAACGATGGATACAGATAAGGGAATCAACAGGAAGCTACCGCCTTGGGATGAAGATTTGGAACAGGACATACCTCCGATCAAGGAGCGTAATATCTTTACTGTTCTTGTAAATTCAAACGATCAGTTGTTAGTTGAAGATGAGTACCTCGAAATTTCACAATTGCGTGAGAAAGCGATGGAATTCGTTGATAACAACGGTGACGGATCTTGTACCTACTGTAAAGGTTACAAGGTGTCGTCTAGTTCTGATAACCCAGATAAGGCTGTCATTTCATTGCAGAACGACCGTGGAACATCTTACGGCATGTATGTGAAGGTTCAGAATGAGCTCGTTGCAGCTTACGAGGATCTTCGTGATAAATATGCTGAAGAGGAATACGGTAAGTCCTACAGAGGAATGGATGCGGATGAAGATAAAGACGTTATTAAGGAAATTAAAGGCGCTTATCCTCAAAAAATTTCTGAAGCTGAACCTTTAAATATTGGTGGCTAATGGCAGTAATAAAGAAAAAGAAGGATAAAGAGCTACCGGCGGTAAATACCTCGGCACTTCCTGATATTGTATTCATGTTGTTGTTTTTCTTCATGGTTGCTACGGTAATGCGTGAAGTAGACTTGAAGGTGAGTGTAGACAAGCCTCAAGCTACTGAGATTCAGAAATTGGAACGTAAGTCATTGGTGACTTATATTTATGCCGGTTCTCCGCGTGTAAAGTACCAAGACAAGTTTGGTCGAGCGCCCCGAATTCAGCTCAATGATGCTTTTGCAAGCATAGATGATTTACAAGCATTTGTGATTCAAGAGCGTGAAAAGAAGAGTGAGGAAGACCGTCCTATGATGACTATGTCGATCAAAGCAGATAAGTCTGTGAAGATGGGATTAATTTCAGATATCAAATTGCAATTGCGCAAAGCGCAAGCGTTGAAAATTAACTACAGTTCACTGCAACCTAAGGACGTTGAAGCGTTGTACAGTTCAGAGAACTAAGTAAAGAGAAAAGCTATATAGGCAGAAAAGCCGGTTCCTTTGGGACCGGCTTTTTTTATGCGGATTTCAGCCGCGACAGTATCCATAGACCTGCAGTTAGCGCGAATACACCCAGCAATGACCATAACGTGCCGTTCAAAGTGCTTTCTGTGAGTAATCGACCATCATTCAGGTAGGCAGATCCAAGAGCAAATCCGTTGTTTACAAAGTGAAGGGCTATAGGTGCCCAAAGGGTGCCTGTCCAGTGCTTTATGTAGCCGAAAATCAAGCCCATGAAAAGTATAGGTAGAAGACTCAAGGGTTGCATATGGACCAGTCCAAAGCAAAGCGCGGTAAGAAGTATCGCTCCGTGGTGGGACCCTCTTTCTGTAAAGAGTCGCTGTAATACTCCTCTAAAAAAGAATTCTTCACCGAAGGCAGGAGCCGCAACCATAACAATGCCGTTCAACAGTAGTGTTGTAATGGTCATATTAGCAAGTAAGCGTTGCAGGGTAAATTCAACTTTCGCTTCCTGTGCTTCTAGTGCATGAACCCAAGGAGCATCAGGAAGGAGGATGGAATTGAGCCGGCTGAGCAGATCTATGGCGAAAAATGATCCTATAGCAACGAATAAAAGTGCTATTAAAAGAATTCGGCTGTTATGTGCTGGGGCCTTGAGACCCAGAAAACACCAGGGTTTAGTACTGACCCAAAATGCTAGGATGATGGGTGGAAAGAGAAAAAGCCCGATGCTGTTAAAGAATTGTAGAAGGCGTAATTGATCTGCATTTGTGCCATTGAGCGCATCTGTTCCCGTAATAAGTATGCCTATGCCTGTAAAGATTGTTGTAGAAATAAGAACGATCATTAGGAAGGCCATTCCCGTTCTTAAAGGACTCCATAATTCTTTGTTCGCGTGCGACATCGCTTTGTACTTTTGTAGTAATGGTAAAGATAGGCGATATAGAGCTAGGAGCGTTTCCTCTGTTGCTCGCACCCATGGAGGATGTGAGTGATCCCCCGTTTCGGAAGTTGTGTAAAGACAATGGAGCGGACGTGATGTACACAGAATTTATCTCCTCAGAAGGCCTTATTCGAGATGCTGCAAAAAGTGTAAAAAAATTGGACTTCTACGAATACGAGCGTCCATTAGGCATTCAAATTTTTGGAAACGAAATTGAAAGTATGCGTCAGGCTGCAGCCATTTGTGAAGAGTCAAATCCAGATATAATCGATATAAATTACGGTTGTCCGGTCAAAAACGTGGCGTGTAAAGGCGCAGGAGCTGGTATTCTTCAAGACATACCAAAGATGGTGAAGATGACGGCGGAAATCGTGAAAGCTGTAGATAAGCCCGTCACGGTAAAGACACGTCTAGGTTGGGACGATAGTACTAAATACATTGTTGAAGTAGCGGAACGCCTTCAAGACATAGGTATCCAAGCCATTAGTATCCACGGAAGGACGCGAAAACAGATGTATAAGGGTGAGGCAGATTGGTCATTGATCGCTGAAACAAAAAACAACCCGCGTTTACACATACCTGTTTTTGGAAATGGCGATGTTGATAGTGGGCCTAAAGCATTAGAATACCGGAATAAATATGGCGTTGACGGTATTATGATTGGACGCGCAAGCATCGGATATCCATGGATATTTGACGAGATCAAACACTATTTCGAGCACGGCGTTGAGGCAAAAAAGCCCACAGTAGAACAGCGAGTCGCTGCGGCACGAGAGCACTTCGAATTAAGCTTAAAATGGAAAGAAGAGCGCTATGCAATCATGGAAACACGTAAGCATTATACCAACTATTTTAGAGGATTGAGTCACTTCAAACCGTACCGCACGAGATTGGTTACGTTGGAGAACCCTAACGATGTGTTACTCACCTTAGATGAGATTGAATCAGAATACATCGCGAAGTATGGGAACGATCAGGACGGGCCGCAATCCGTTTCTACGTTAACCTACAAGACGGAGCGTTAGGCTTCTTTGATTTGCTGAATCACTTTACCGGTTGACCACATAGATATGGTGGTTCCTATGCTTAGAACGATGGTTGTCGTTAGCAAATAATGCTTCCATGAAAGAACGACGGGGTAAAACTCTTGAATATATCCAGAGCCAAGAGATACAACACCAACGTATTTTTGAATAAGTATGATGGTTGTTCCTAGGCTTAAGCCAACTGCCCACCCTGCGAGTACAATTAGAAGTCCGTTTTTAAAAAAGATGGAGCGAAGCTGTGAATTAGATGTCCCCATAGACCAAAGGGTATAGATGTCGCTTTTTTTCTCTAAAGCAATAATCGTTAGGGCCGAAACGATTCCAAAACTTGCGAGTACAACGACGAATGCAAGAATGGCCAATACCACGAGCCTTTCAGAGCGCATGACTTTAAAAAGTGTGGCTTCCTGTTCTAATCGGTCTGCGATGGTGGCGCGGTCGCCAAAGTACATTTCGATAGATTTTCTCAACGCATTATTATCATCATAGACTTCGAGATAGGAAGGGTGTTTGGCGCCAGTGAAGGCTTGGACCCAACTTTTCGGTGCAATGGCTTTATGGACATCATAATCCGGCTGCACAGTATGAATAGAGGTAATAAACACATTTTTTGCTCGCACTGCATCCCTTAAGTTGAGCGCCGTGGTTGTGGCGTCTATTTTAGGTAAGTATACCGTAACGATCGGTGGAGGGTTCGCGTTAGAAACCCCGAGGTGGTAGGCCACTCCAGCGCCTAAGGCTAACGTGTTTTCACCAAGATCGAGGCCGGGATCGGCCTGGGTAAGGAGGTGTTCGTTTAAACGGTGCTCCCGAACATATTCATCTGAGACACCCAATACATACGTGATGTGTTGATTCTCGCCTTGAGCCAGTAAGACGCGTTGCTCGAAAACCGGTTCAAATACGGCTTCTGGATAACGGTCAGCTTCTGAATTGAGAAAAGCGGAGTCTTCTGCGGTTAGCGCTAGATAAGGTCCATTGGCAGGGCTGATTTTGAGCGGCGGATTGGCATCTTCGAATTGGTCTGCTACGAGATCTTCAAGACCGGCAAAAGCACTAAGAACTACGGTCATCGCCGCCGTACCAAGCGCGAGTCCAACTAAGGCCGTTAAGGACATCAAGCGAATCGCTCCCAATTTGCCTAAAGCAAAGAAGTACTTTCTTGCGAGGAATGTAGAGAACGACCGCACTGCCTTTATTTAATGGGACTTTCGCCGTCGCCGCGCAGCAAACGTTCGATATTTTCTTCGTATTCCAAACTGTCGTCAGTGCGCAGAATGAGTTCGGGAACGACTCGTAATTGGTTTCCTACACTATGGCCTAATGCACCACGGAGTTTCGTGTTGTTCAATTGTAAGAATTCCTCGACTTCCTTCGTTTTATCCACAGGGAAGATGCTGATGTAAATTTTTGCCACACCTAAATCGGGGCTGACGCGCACTTTAGACACGCTCAGTAGTGTGCCGGAGAAATGTTCACGGGCCAATTTTTGAAGGATGGTTGCCATCTCCTTCTGAAGAAGTTTGGCAATCTTGAGTTGTCTAGTGCTTTCCATAATACTGCAAATTTACGCATTGCCACGTAAGCACTACCTTCGTGGGCAAGCAAAAGAAAAATGAATGCATTCCTACGGATATTAAAGACCATGCGTCCCTTTGCAGGGATGCTTTTATTGGCGTCTTTTTTCAATCTATTGACCGTAATTTTCAGTATCGGATCAGTAGGGGCATTGATTCCTATTTTGAATCTGATTTTCGATACTCCAGGCACAGATCTTACCGGTGCTGCGCAGTGGAAGGTCTCCTTAGCAGAGGCTATACAAGCCTTGAAGGAAAGCCGGGGCGCATTGTATACCCTACAAACCGTCGTAATCATCACCTTAGGAATCTTCGTTGCTAAGAATTTATCGCGGTATGCTGCACTGTGGATTTTAGCGCCTGTTCGCAACGGTGTAGTCGCGAATTACAAGCAAGCATTACACGACAAATGGTTAGCAATGAATTTTCGTCAGCACCAGAAGCTTCAGAAAGGCGATCAGTTAACACGGGCAACGGCAGATTTGACCGAAATAGAATGGACCATGCTCAAAGGAATGGAGGGGCTGGTTCGTGATCCATTAATGATTCTGGGTACACTTATTTTGTTGTTCTCAATGAGCCCTCGGTTGACGTTGATGGCAATAGCAATCATTCCTATTTCAGGAGGTTTGATCGCCACCATCGGGAAAAGCTTAAAGAAAAGTGCGCAGGCTGCACAGAGCCAATTAGGAAATACCACTTCCGAACTTGAGGAAGCTTTGACCAACTTTCCCATTATCCAGAGTTATGTAGCAGAAAATAGGCGGGCAACGCGCTTTGGTCAAAGTGTGGATTTGTGGCGCAAATTCATGATTAACGTCTATCGAAAGCGCGATTTAAGTTCGCCTATTGCTGAGGTATTGGGCGTAGGAGTATTACTCGCCGTGCTCTATTTAGGTGGACAGGAAGTGTTGAATGGTAGGTCGTTAACGGGTGGAGAATTGGTTGCTTTTGTCGTACTCTTTTACCAACTCATTCCAGCTTTTAAAAACCTCACGAATGCGCTTTATGACATTCAAAAAGGCAATGCCAGTGCAGCACGAATTTTTGAAGTTTTAGATGAAGAGGAAGCTAAAGATGGAGATCTAGAAGTGAAGTCTAGCCATTGGGAGCAGGGATTACGCTTTGAGAATGCATCCTTCGCCTATGAGCCAGGAGTTCCTGTAATTAACGGACTACACTTAGATTTATTACCTGGGAAAACCACGGCCTTAGTAGGTCCTTCTGGTGGTGGAAAAAGCACCTTATTGCATCTATTAGCAGGTTTTGATTATCCACAAACCGGTGCTTTAAACCTAGCGGAAGTACCTCTAAATAGTTTTAAGCGCGCTACCTATCGCAAGCACACGGGTTGGGTACCACAACAGCCCTTGCTGTTTAACGATACCATAGCGGCGAACGTGAGTATGAGTGGAAGGCTCGATAAATCCCGATTAATGCATGCGCTTGAGGCTGCACATTGTTTGGAATTTGCGGAAGAGTATTTAGCGAACGAGACATTAATCGGCGAAGGTGGAAACCAATTAAGTGGTGGACAACGTCAACGTTTAAGCATTGCACGCGCCTTTTATGCGGACCCAAGTTTATTGCTTTTAGATGAAGCAACTGCCGCATTAGATAACGAGAGTGAGGCCCGCGTTCAAGAGGCATTGATAGCACTCATGAAAGGGCGAACCACAGTAGTAGTAGCGCACCGGCTGAGCACTGTTCAGCACGCCGATCAGATTGCGTATTTAGAGGAAGGTCAAGTAGTCGAACTGGGCACGCATTCGGAACTTCTGCAGAAAGCTGGTAAATACGCGGCATTGGTTAACTTAGGTACATTAAACGCAGAAGCATGAGCCACCATTTAGTCCAGATCGAACACCTTGGCATCGCAGTAAAAGATATCGAGGCAGGGAATGCACTTTATACAAAGCTTTTAGGCGTACCTCCTTACAAAGAGGAAGTGGTAGAAAGTGAAGGCGTTCGCACCAGTTTTTTTAAAGCTGGACCCAACAAGATTGAACTCCTTCAAGCGACCAGCCCGGATAGTCCGATTGCAAAATTTATAGAAAAACGTGGCGAAGGCATCCACCACGTTGCCTACGCAGTAGAAGACATAGTGGCTGAAATGTACCGGTTAAAACTGGAAGGCTTTCGTTTGTTGAATGATGCGCCTAAAGCGGGAGCTGATAACAAGTGGTTTTGTTTTCTGCACCCGAAAGATGCCGGCGGAACGTTAATCGAACTGTGTCAAGAACGCAGTTAACTCCTTTTTCAAACCACCTTCCCTACAATTAAAAAGTAAGGTCTGAAATCCCAATGCTGCCGCACCGTCTAAATTTGCTTGGGTATCGTCAATGAACAATACTTCATTGGGTTCCGCATTCATCGCTTTAGCAACCTTCTCAAAGCACGACGCGTTGGGCTTGCGTTCATGAATTTCGTGTGAGAGAAAGAGTCCATCAAACGCATTGGTAAAATGGGTCCAAAGAAAAGGACCGGAAGCAGCGGCGATGGCCGCTAAGTGTGCCGCATTGGTATTGCTGACAAGCGCTAAATCATACGATTGCCCTAATTTCTTCAGGAACAAGGTTTCGTCCCTTAAATCTCCGAGCATACTATTCCAAGCATCCTTTACACATTGGGCGCTCTGTAGAAATTTGCATGAGTCGGAGAGTGATTGGAAAAATTCGCGCTGGCTCACTTCACCCACTTCAAACGCATGGTGCAATTCCGTAAAATGCGCTTCAGAGAGCTGCATGCCACAGCGTTCGAACTGTTCTTTCGTGTTTTCAGGGTAAATGGGGATGAAAATATTCCCGAAATCGAACCAAATTTGCTTTATCATAACTGTGTTTAAGACCTTCTTCTGGTACAATACTAAGCAAAAGTTGTAACGTGATATATGCTCCGTAATTTCTTTAAACAGCAGAAGAAATGTGGTCATTCTAACTAATCGAACGAAAAAGGCCTGTTATAGCAATATAACAGGCCTTTTTTTATTCATGCTCCTGTGGTTATTCGCACGATGAACAACTATTGAAACATACGGTAGATAATGACACTGCACTATCAATATTGACCGATCTGTTCGTATAGACATCTATAGTATTTGTGCATTCTAATCCTGCCTCAAAAGACTCTTCAATATTTTGATTGTCGAGGATAAATTTATATTCCATCGTACCAGCTGGGACAATGGCAGTTCCTTCATAAACCATATCTCCATCGTCATCACTAAGGGTGTTACAAGATCCACACCAGCTGTTGAAAGTTCCAAATACACCTACGGAAGCGAATTCGCCTTCGTAATTTGACATGTCTACGGAGAAAGTGACTTCAACTCCTTCAACGTCAGAGGTTTTATGCGTGTAAACTTTCATGTACTGAATGACTCCATCGGTCATATATACATTAACATGGTTGTCCTCGATATGAATAGAATTTCCAGACTTTACCTTCAACTCATGTCCGGTAACAAGCCAAACGCCACCGTCGACAGTATCCTCTGCGTTAACGAATTTGAGCGGTACACCCCACTGCTGATCGATACTCACATCTGCATCTTTCATCCAATTTGTGAGTCCTTCACGGAAAGCTTCTTTTCCTTTAATTTGCTCTCCATCTTTGAGCTCAACCATAATAGAATCACCACATAATTCCATCATAGCTTCGATACTTTTCGATGAATGCAGATCACAGAATTTGATCCAATTATCCATACTTTCTCCTTGGTCTGCGATAAATGCCCCCCCATCGAGGCCAGCAAAACCAATTTTATCCATAGAAGACATTTCCTCTTCCACTGGTGCTTCGCAACTAGATAGAATTCCTATTGATAGGATTCCTAACAACAACTTAATTTTTTTCATCATTTCATGATTTAGTTTCAAATAAATATAAGAAACACCAGAATAATATTTCTAAAGTCTATTCATCATGAGTCACTTTTGATGTCATTAGATATAAAAAAAACCTTTCGGACATATTGTTTTAATTTCAGTCTTTAAAAAGATAGTGGGTTGTATCTTTACCGAGATTGTTCTCACCGACCAATGAAAGCGGGCCTATAGCTCAGTTGGTTAGAGCACCTGACTCATAATCAGGTGGTCCCAGGTTCGAGCCCTGGTGGGCCCACTGAAAATCAAGCACTTACGTCTAACGATGTAGGTGCTTTTTGTTTTAATTGAGCCCTGTAATTACTGACTTCACTAATATTTGATAATCCAAGTGACGGATTAATAATTGAAGAAAGGTAGTCAATCTGAAATTTCTATTGTGTCACTTATTAAGTTGAATGTGTCACTTTTAATGTCACTCACTTCGCAGGGGGCTTTTCCGTTTACAACTTTTACTTCTTCACATTTCTTGGAAGTCTGGTGTTTAAAAACTGATCATTGAATTAAGATGGTGATCAAATCGCTGGGGTTTAGAGTATCGGTAGATTATATCAACTCTTTTAATAAAGTATCCTCAGGGACGGCCTCGTAGATAAAAATATGCGACAATAGAATGAAATATATAATTGATAATTATTATCACATCTCACCAAAAATTAGTAATTAGAACGCTAAGAAACAACCGATAGTAAAGTTTTCTGATGTCAGAGTTCTTTATGTGGGATGTAAATCGAGTTCAATTATTGTTTGGACAGTTATGGATAAAAAAATTAGATAAAGGATAAAATATATAAACTAATAATAATCATCCATTACTGAATGAATACCTATCATTATACAAATATTTAAGCCATGGTCAATTTTGTATTCGGTCTTTTAATTCTAGCTAACACCAGCTTTGTTCTAGAAGAAATCCGTGATCAAGATATTTTTTACAATTTTATTTATTATCAGAACGAATTGTATGTGGGTTCAAATAAAGGAATTTATCTAATCGATCCCTCCGGTTCGAGAGAAATGATTCTTTACGATCAATCGGTAGTAGGCCCTATAAATTCGGTTTTAAGCCAATCTGAAGGGTACTTGGCTGAGTTTATTGAGGTTCCTGAACAATTATCAGAATTGTATCCTTACGCTACAACGGATATAGCCTATCAAGGGAATGATTGTTACCTTATTTCAAGGGGTAAGCTATTGGTCTATCACAAGCCGTTATTTTCTTTTTCGCCTCACCGGAGCGTGCGATCAATTTCCCCTCAAGGTATAGGTACCTATGGAGGGGTATATATTAGTGGGGAGAAGCTAAAGAAAATAACATACACTGATGGCAAAATAAGGGAGTTCGGAGATATTACGATGGTTTGCTACAATGGTCTATTAAAATATGAAGACAATCAAGAAGTCGTGTTATATGATAATGACAATTCGATTAGATCAAACGCTGAGTACGGCCGCATCAGAGATATTTTCTCTATTGGCCAATCAAAATATCTGCTTATCTCAACCAAGGGTATTTATGAGTACGATGAGCAATCAGGTATTTTCGAGCTATTATATGTATGTCAAAAGAAAATCATAACGGTAGGAAATAAAATCGACGATCGGATTAGTGATAGAGGAGAATTTCATTTTATGGACAATGGAAGATACATCTCATTAGACTTGAAAAGGAAGGGGTTCTATATTATTGATAATGCGATTGATGATAGAATAATCAATGCGATAGAATGTGAAATAAACGGTAATCATTTTTTTGTAGTCACGGAGGATTCAAAGTTGTTGAAATATCAAAGAGTAAAAGAAGGTTTGGAATTAATTAACCAGGTTAAACTTGAATCCGCTGCTCATACCATAGTCGATTTTAAAGACATAATATTTTTAGCGGGTAACAGTGGCTTGAGCATTTTTAATAAAACTAAAAATCAAATAGCTGGCGATATCATTATTGATGAGTTTAACAGCAACGCTGTATATAAGTCAAGCACTCAAATTAGTTTCGGTGGTATCAATGGTGTTTATACGTTTAACGATTTATTACTACTCGAGAAAGAACTAGTTTTCAAAGATTATATAATTGCTAATAATAAAGGACGTATACGTCTAGGTGTTATAGTCTCCTCACTAGCATTATGTATCGGTGCCATAATCTTTCGATTAAGGAAAAATAGAAATATATCCGATGAAGAAATGATTTCAAGGGTTAAGCGTTTTGTTCGCAGCAATCTGTCCGTTGTAACTTTAAAAATGTTAGAAGACCAACTAAAGTTGGATTACAACGAACTCAATAGTTTAAGTAAAAGCTTTAAGCCGGCAAAGTATATAAAGGAGCAGAGAGGCGCCGTCGCAAAAAAAATGCTGCTAGATAAAGCGTCCGTCTCTGAAATTTCTAAAAAAACGGGTTACTCTGAGACCTATATCGTTAAGAACAAATACAGGTTCATAAAATAAATATTGGTTTTGTCTAAATCGTTGTTCGAATCAACTCGAACCATAAGACGTTCATTTTATTGAAATGCCAAAAGTGATTTATGAAGTTGCTTTAATTCCTACTAAAATTAATTGTTATTGAACCTTAAAAAAGTTAGACTTTACCTTGACTCAACGTATTGAATCCGTTTTGACCAGGTAGGTGGATTGATCATAAATGGAATCTCATATTTCAATCGAAAGGAGAATAACCCGCCCACGCGTTTGCTTAACGCTTGATCAAAATATTGTTTTAAAAGAAGACAAAACTTTTATAAAAACGACCTTTTTTCACTAAAAAAAACATTTATCCCCGCTTTATTTTAACTGTAATTATGCCGCAGAAACAAGCTAGTTATGTTGAATGCAAAGCGATATTTTTTTTTAGTAATAGCGTCGTTGATGGTCAGTTGTCAAGGCAATAAGGTTCTCTTTACAGATGTTCCTGAGAAATTATACGTTGAAATACCTGAGGCAGTTATTCAGGTGGGAGATATTTTAGATGTAAACATCACTTCTTTAAATAGCCAGAGTACTTCTATTTTTTCACCAACTTCTTTGGGGAAAATAGGAACAATAAGAAATTTAGAAGCTAGAAAGTTAGATGGCTATATGGTTGATCGATTGGGATATATAGATATTCCAATTATCGGGAAGATACATGTTGCCGCAATGTCTTGTTCTTCAATTTCGGATTCTATTAAATCGAAATCCAGAGAATATGTGCTCAATCCTAATGTCAGGGTTAAGGTTTTAAACTTTCGAGTTTCAGTTTTAGGCGAAGTGAATAGTCCCGGTACGTATGACGTTATAAATCAAAAAATTTCGTTGCTAGAATTAATTAGTAGATCTGGAGGCCTAAGTAAAGCCGCGGACGCATCTAGAGTAATGATAATAAGAGACTTTAATGAAAAAGTGGAAACACGATATATAGATTTAACAACTTTAGAATTCGTCAATTCAGAATTTTACTACCTAAGACAGAATGATGAGGTCTATGTACTCCCAGATAGACTTTCACAAATTTTTGATTATAGCGCATTTAGGTATATGGGCTGGGGTTTCACGGCTTCAGTTATAGCAATACTAAATTATATTAATTGATAATGGATAGTAAGAACCAATTCGATTCAGGCGAAGAGCTAAATCTCCAACAACTACTATGGGCTGTGTTATCTTACCGTAGGCTAATTATATCGTCGTTTATACTATTCACATTAACTGGAATACTCTATAGTTATTACACGCCAGAAACTTATACGACGAATGCTACATTGTTATTGAGAGAAGATCAATCGACAGCTTCAAATTTCATCAGCGAGAATGATTTTCAATTCCTTTTCAACAACGACAGACAAGGCGAAGATCACATCTCCATTTTTACATCGACCATAGTGTTAAATGATGTAGTAGAGAAACTGGATTTGAAATACGAATATTATAAGATGCATACCCTTAAGCAGGATGAAAAGCTTGTAAAAAACACTTTACCATTTGAACTCCGATTTAAAGATGACAAGGTAAATCAAACATGCGTGTTACGTTATTCTAAGAACCTAGTATTTATTGAGATAGACGACAACCTCTATTCATTTCCAAAAAGCCAAAGCAAATTTGATAATTCGTTATTTATCTACCAGAAGCTTTCTTCTAGTTACGATGCTGAGGAAAGTTATATGATTAAAAAGTATACCAAGAGTGAAACTGTTGAGCGGTTGAAATCAAATTTTACGGTCACTCAATTGAATGAATCTAATGCATATGAAATTGCATACTCTGGACCCAACAAAGAGTTGAATTCGCATACTCTTGAAGGTATAGTAACTGGAATTCAGCAAAATAATATTGTTGAAAAGCAAGCTATATATCAAATGGCGATAAACTATATAGATCAAAGAATTCTTGAGCTGAGTCAAAAAATAGATTCTTCGAATTTTTTGATTTCTAACTATAAGGTTGCGAATAATGTTTATTTGCCTGTAAGTCAGACAAATGTATTATTGACAAATCTGGATGAGGTTGAACGAAAAATATTCATTAATTCGCTTCAGAGTGAACTTTCTACTAAGTTATTGCATGATTTGGAGCGGCAAAAATCTTTCGATTTGTTGCCTAACGATTTAGGGATAGAAAATGTGAACATCAACCAGATGGTTTTTGAATTCAATAAGATCATTTTAGAAAAAAACAATTTGATCGATGCTACTGAGAAAAATCCACTTGTAGTTCAGATGCAGAATCAGCTGAGGGATTTAAGATCGAATATTTTAAACAGTATAAGTCTTTATCAAAGTAAGTTAGAAACTAAACTTATCAGGTACAGGGACTATAAGAATAAAAATAAGTCATTAGCCGGCACCATCCCTTTACAAGAAGCTGAATTAGGTAATTTGGAGCGAGACATCGAATTAATGCGTAATCTATATTCTTACCTATCTCAAAAAAGAGTTGAAGCTCTTATCAGTTTATCCTCGTTAGAAACGAATTTTGAATTAATCAATGAAGTTGATTATGAATTCGCGTTAACCTCAAACAAACAAAGGACATGGGCGATATTTTCGATGTTAGGATTGATTGTCCCAGTAGGATTTAGTCTAAGTGTGTTCTTTATTCGAACAAATTATGTTGACTTGGAGTATTTGAGGGAGAAACTGGACAATATTGAATTTCTTGGTTTATTAAGGTATTCAAAGGATAAATCATCTCTTGAGGACAGTTCCATGCAGCAGGAACTTTTGAACAGAGTGTATCACAACATTAAAGCATTAAAGACGGAAACAGAAAATGGTCATGTAATCATGGTAACTTCCTGTATTAAGAATGAGGGAAAAACGGCTACAGCTTATAGTCTAGCGAAATATTTAGGCAGTATTAATAAAAAAGTGGTTTTATTAGGTCTTGATCAATGGAATCCAGACTTACACAAGCAGTTAAGTACTGCATATAAAAAAGGTGGATTATCGAAAGTCTTATTTGAAGATATAAATAGTGTCCATGAATCCTACGAGAAGTATAAAACTCTTGAGGATAATTTTGATGTCCTACTTTCTACAACAAACACAGATAAAGTGAATGATTTAAGTGATTTAAAAAGGTTTAATGATCTAATCACTTATTTAAAAGAAAGATACGATTACATAATTTTCGATACTGCACCGGTATTACTAAAAGTCGATTCTCTTAGACTTATGGGGAAATCGGATTTCGTTGTTAATGTTTTTCGGAAAAATTACTCTCCGAAAAAATCTATTGAAGATGTATTGGAGTATCAGAAAAAATATAACCCCAAAGCAATGGGATATGTATTAATTGACGACTCTAAACGCGACAAGCTTTTAGATAAATACGCTTACAGCTATGGCTATGGCTATGGCTATGGAGCGCAATAAATTTCTTTAACGAGTGCTGAATAAATTAAATGTTAGTGCCAAACCAATATCACTAGCTATCGAAGAGGACCGGAGTAGCGTATTTAGTTACTCTGGTCCTTTACTTTTATTCCATACCATTCCAAGATCATAAACCACAAAAGAGCGTCGAATTATTGTAATGTTGATCAAAACATGCAAAAGCTCAATCATTTTAAATAAAACTGTATTGTTCTCGAAGAAAAGTTTTAAACGTGTCAGTATCTCGGGTAAGTTTGACTGTGCTATTTTCCAAACAGTAAGCAATTCGTCAATCAAATAATTAAAAATGCTAACTTTAAATAGTTCACGCGCATTACGGAAGAGCTCAAAACATGAGCTAGACTGACTTTATTTAATACACGTGAGAAAGCAGTGACATATGAAATTAAGCCCTTGATGGTATGAGAGATCTTAAATATCTATTTGCGTACACAGTGCCCATTTCAGTTTACATATCGTTTATTTCGACTGGGATCTGGACGTATTCTGCGGTTGTCTATGTTTTCTTGGTCATCCCATTGTTGGACTTGATTTTGGGCGAAGAAAAAGACAATCTTCCCGACGAAAGTGTTGCCAGTATCCAAAATAAGTGGATTTTCGATGTCATGCTTTACTTAAATATTCCAATTGTATTTGGGTTATTATTTGTGGCATTTTCCTCAATCCAGACCAACGACTTCAACACCCTTGAAACTATTGGCATTGCAATTTCAACGGGCGTTTTATTAGCAACAAACGGCATAAACGTAGCTCACGAATTGGGTCATAGATCTTCGTATTTGGCACGATTTTCTAGTAAGCTCTTGTACATGCCTTGTTTATATATGCATTTTTATATTGAACATAATTTTGGTCATCATTTAAATGTTGCAACGCCAGATGACGGTGCTACTGCTAGAATCAATCAGTCAGTCTACTCATTCTGGTTTACTTCAATCACCAAGCAATATTTAGACGCTTGGAAACGACAAAAAATAATCCTCGAAACCCAGAAAAAATCTTTCTTCTCGCTGAAAAACGATATGATTTTTTATCATTTGATACAGCCACTATATCTGTTCAGTATCTACTATATTTTCTCTTTTGAAATAATGCTTTTCGCTATTGTGGTTGGAATAATTTCGATTCTATTTTTGGAATGTATCAACTATATAGAGCACTACGGTTTACAGCGTCAAAAGTTAGCTTCTGGACGTTTTGAGCGGGTTAAACCCCACCACTCGTGGAACTCAAATTTTAAAATTGGACGAATTACGCTTTACGAACTAACACGACATAGTGATCATCACTTCAAATCTTCAAAGAAGTATCAAGTCTTAGATAACCATGAAGGGTGTCCTACATTGCCTATGGGCTATCCATCGGCAATCCTTTTGAGTTTTATCCCACCGCTCTGGTTTAGAGTCATGAATCCTAAAGTGCCTCAAGTCCAGTAGAGGTGATGATTTCGCTTAATACGTTTAACTAATACTTAAAGCGGGACCAAAGACCGGTATCTGGAGTACCCGAAGTGAATAGTACTGGACTGTTATTGATAGCTTGAGGCAGTTCCAATGTATACGCATGTAGCGCTATTTGTTGCTTTAAATAAGGCTGCGCATTTCCGTATTTCTCATCCCCGATTATGGGACTACCTATATGGGCCAATTGCGCTCTAATCTGATGGAATCGTCCTGTTTTTGGCTTGATTTCAAGCAAACAACCAAAGTCGGTGACCGCCAAAGTACGGTAGCTTAATTGGGCAAGCTTTGCACCTTTCTTTTTACCACGTACGACTACTGCCTTTTTTTGCTCAACATCGGTCCATAAGTGCTGTTCTAATATTCCCGAAGCAACCTCCGGTGCCGTGCTGGTTATAGCGAGATAGGTCTTTTTGATTTGTCTACTTTCAAACCACTGATTTACGGTTTTAAGTGTACCCGGACGCTTTGCCATAAGCAAGATCCCGCTTGTCACCCGGTCTAAGCGGTGTGTAATACCTACAAATGGAGTTTTTACTTTTTCACTTAAATGGGCACGCACCAATGCCTCTGCATTATCGGCCTCGAATTTATTGTGTTCAGAGATGGTACCCGCAGGTTTAGTGATCACAATGATTTGATTGGATTCAAAAAGAATTTCGATGGCGGACATGGAGTTTTTTCTAAGATGGAGGGTAAAAGTAGTTCAATTTAAGGCTGCCCGTAGCAGCTTCCGGCAGGTTCGTGTATTTTAGCACCACATTTGCGTAACGATGAAATTGAACCTTAGCGAAATACCGTATAAATTCAGACACTTTTATTGGAATAAGTACGTCTTGAAGCTTTTTAAAAAGGAGCGCTTTTTCATGTCGTACAGCTACCGCTACAAGGCCATTTGGTTCCGAAACTATAAGGTCGCTTCGCGTACCATCAATAATTACCTCACAGCGGATAGTAAGCCTGGCGCATTAATCTACGGATCTGCCATGCCCTATTCTAAATGGTCCGTACGGAACTATTATAAGTTCGCCTTCGTACGCAATCCTGAAGAAAAATTCATCAGTTGTTGGAAGGATAAAGTGACGGTTCAGAACTACTTCAGATTCACTCCACAGGAGCATACTGCGATGCAGGATTTTGATAGGTTTCTCAGCTGGGTGGAGGGTCAAGATGTAACGAAATGCGACGAGCATTTGCGCGCGCAAACGTCCATTATTGATATCCCTAACATGGACTTTATAGGCCGATTCGAAAACTTCGATGAGGACTTCGCCAAAGTAGCAGAACAGCTGGGCACGCCCTACGAAAAAGAGGTACGCCTGAACGTCAATCGCTCAACTAAAAAAGTAGAATTAACCGACGATCAACGCCGCAGATTACAGCGCATTTATCGCAAAGACTACGAGGTGTTCTATCCAGAGTTATTAGTGGACTAATTCCCGTAGTATTTCTTCACTAAAGGCGTCAAATCCGCGTTGTATTCCTGTGGTGTCTTTTTCTTGCGACTCTTATTCACAGGAGTATTCAGTACTTTTTGAATACTCGATTTATCTGCCTTAAAGTCGAGCCAATTCAAAATACGCTCCGCTTCTTCTGCATTCGAGAAAAGATCTTCTGAACGGACCGTCAAGGTTCTGTCCTTTCCCGCACCTTCCTTAAAATCATCAATAAAGGCATTTGTTGCATTCCACAACCATGCAATTTTATCCTGTTGGCGTTCTATTCCTAAATCTTTCGCAGGTGCAATACGTCCTTCATCTGTGATGGTTTTCCCCGTGTACCAATTTCTCTGGATACCTGAAGAGACAAAGCTATCTGGATGGCGCAGCAGGTGAATAAACTTAGCATTGGGAAACAACGCAGCCATGGCTGGAGCAAAAAAGGTCAGTCTATTGTTGGTTTCAACGTAGCGCAAATTCTGCAATTGGCAATCCCGAATAGCTTCATACCGCCCGGCCATAAATGCACCTTTCGTAAACTCAATATTACTGGGGTCCGCATAGGCCAATTTACCTGTGTAGAGCATTTCAGGCAACGCTTCGTGTTCGATGTGTAAACCGTTTTCCAATTCAAAAAGACGGGTCAGCAGCATGGTTCCAACCCTCCCAGTAGAAAGCACAAAAACGGGCGCTGCATTGGCCAATACATCTTTAGGAAGTACTTCGCTATCTTTTAGGTGCCCGTGTAATTTAGCACGTAGTTTTAGCGCTTTCCAATACTTCGTGTTGAATTCAAACCATTCCTTTAAGAGCTTGTCTTTTCTCATGCTTTGGGTAGTTTTTGTTCGAGTAAGCCTTTGAATTGGTCTCTAAATGAAGCACTGTCGAAGGTAGTAATGTGCTTCTGCAGCGCGGCACGAAGTTCTTCTATCCGGTCCGATTGCTCTAGTGCGCGCACAAGCTCCGGTATGGCATCTTCATTTCCGTACCGCAATTCCTCAAACGGAACCACCTCTTTCTGACCTCCACTATTGTGGACAATCGGTATACATCCTGCGCCAATACCTTGAACGGTGGTGATGCCAAAGGGCTCTTCGCGCAATGAATGAATAAAAAAGGCTGCAGAGGTTAAGAGGCTATTGCGCTCTTCTTCTGAAGCATCTGCTATGAGATGAACGTTCGTCAGCTTTAAGTCAGTAATGGCCTGTGCACATCGGTTATAGTAATCCACGTCGTTTTTGAAACCAATCAAATAGAGTTCGTATTCGCCAAGATCCGCCATCATTATGATCTGCTCTAATTGACGTTTGTTTGGCGAGAAACGCCCTAAGCTCACGATACGACGACTTATTTTTTCACTTTGCTTAAAATCGATGGCTACCGGGGGATAAAGTATGCCGTCAATTTTCATATCGTACTGCTCTTCAAAGCGCGCTGCAGTAAATGCGCTGTTTGCAATTTGAAGGTCTCTAGCCCCTACTTTACGATGCCAACGGTAGCGTAAAGCATTCAACTGCAGGGGGTCTCTTCCAATGTCTAAAAGTTTACTCAATGAAATGCCTGTCATTAGGCGTGCTTTTCGCGGGTAGTGCACGTAGCTGATGCTATTTAGGGAAGGATCTAGACCGAGGCTGGTATTGTTGCTGTTGATGATCAAATCGTAGCCCTGGACATGTTTATTCACATCGCTGTTGAAGCGCGTAATGTTCCATTCAAAAGGAAGCTTCGGCTCTTTTATCGCCTTAAAATTAAGCTGGATCGAAGCGCCGTAATGTGCTTCAATATCTTCCAAAGTAAGCCGGTGTCGATAGCAATAAAAATCGGGTATGATTCCCATAGCATTCAAGACTTTCGTCATTTCGAAAGTGACCTGGAAACGACCTCCTAATTGGACTCTATTTTGAATGTATGCGACTTTCAAGGGGAATAAAGGTACGCAGGCTTAGCGCAACAGTAGGTTTTTAATGAATTTTCTATTGACCAGTAGGGCAGCAACGACGATCGCGCCGGAGACTAAAAACTTCATAAGACCGTCAAAAGGAACTTTGTAACAAAGTGCTCCTACGGCTACACTGCCCATTAAAATGACGAGACTTTCTTTAGTAAAAGGCTGCAGACCACTTTTTCTGTAAATCATGGCGGCCCTCATGGTATTAACGAAAATCACTGCAATCAATCCACTGTAGGCAACTCCGATTATACCGTAACGGGGTATAAAAAGAAGGTTGAGTAGCACATTAATTACGAGCATAATGGAACCAATTTGCATGTTTAATTGGTAGAATGGACTATTGGCGATGATTTCACCATTAGAACCGAATGCGGCATTGATGTATTTTCTAGCTAAGGTCCAGACCACTACAGGAATGGCGGGGTAGAAACGTTCTCCATCTGGAATGAGCGAAAAAATCCATTCGACATTAACCACAACGAGAATAACGTAGGCTGCATTCACAACCATCTGCGCACTGGAGGTTTTTTGATACATCTTTCTGAGCGCTCCCATATTGTTGTTATTCCAACTTGTGGAAATCTGGGGTGCGAGCATTTGGTTGATCGGTCGACGTATTCCGTCTATTACGGAGCCCATGAAAAAAGCCATCCCATAAATACCTACGCTGTTCATGTCCGTAAGCATCGATAGCATTTGAACATCGAGTGTGTTTATGCCAATCTCTATGAGCACACTAAAGACACTGATCCAGGCAAATCGGTTCACATCTTTACCCATCGGAGCCCATAAGTGCTTTAAACGAAAAGCTGGCTTAATGCGGTTCCACCCGTAAAATAGGGCGGCAATCCCTAGAGTTAGAGAAGCCCATGCATAGGCAATGAGCCAATGACTGAATTCAAATAGATCGCTGTTAAAAAACAGCACAACGGCCAATGCGGCCATTGCAAAGCGCATACCCATATTCTTAAGGAACACAGGTATGGTAATTTTCTTCGTTGTTGCAGCAGCAGCCACGGCCATTAGAAAAGCCATACCACTGACAATGAAAAAGCTGAGGTAGCGCAATAAATGCGCATCCTTAGGTTTGAAGTTGAAGTAGGGAGCGAGAAGCGGTCCGAATAAAAAGACCAGAACACCTATAATTATCATGAGCAGCGTACTTCTGCCGACAACTACACTCTCAAAGGTCTTTTTATCTTTTGAAGGATCAGAATGAAACTTTGTGAACGAACGATGGACTCCAAAAAGCAGAATGTTAGATAGAAGTACTGCAGAACGTTCCATCCAACGGTACATGCCTAGCTCTTCTGTACTGAACAGTTTGGGGAGTAGCCATAGGTTGAGTACCGCGCCTAAAAGAATCCCAGCGAGGTTAATCACTGCACCCGAAGAGATTTGTTTTTTAGCGTTGTTCATAGTGCCCATGGCTTGGCTCAAATGTAGTGATTTACGCGGGAGATAAATAGCTGTTGACCCCCTGTAGATGAAGAGTTATAGGCTCAATTCCTCAGCTATTCAACGTTTAGGATATGAGAATAGTGCAATACGAACATTTGCCGCGCTTAGATGGTCTAGCTTGTAATCTTACTATCTTGCAAGCATGAACGAAGCCTCTCTTCCAAATGTCATTATTGGCGGTGCCCCAAAGTGCGGTACGAGCAGTCTATATTTTTGGTTATCTGCCCATCCCGATGTCTACGGTAGTCCTAAAAAAGAGACGTTCTTTTTCGCGGATAAAGTAAATAGATTCAATGCGTCTGCTAATGCACACGAACACGAATTGGCGGCATATGAAAGCTTTTTCAAGGGAGGTATAGATCAATTCATTCGCTTTGAGGCTACCGCTCATTATTTGTATGAAAGTACCGCACGGACCGCTTTTTCTTCTTGGCCGAACCCGCCAAAATTGATTTTCTTATTCCGCGAGCCTTCGAAACAAATGTACAGCCACTACAAGATGGAGCGCTTTCGAACGAAGCGCATTGACATGCCATTAGCCGACTACATCAAGCGACCTCAAATTACGGATCACGTTGACTATGCGAAACATGTAAAAGCTTGGATAGATGTAATGCCTGAAGGTCATGTGCGTTTTTGGGCTTTTGAAGATTTTATGTCACGCAAACCTGAGGTCATGGCAGAAATTTCAGAATATGTTGGAATTGATGCAGCGTATTACACGGATTTTGACTTCGAACACCGAAATGAAAGCGTTGCAATTAAGAGTGGTTTTTTACACCAATTAGGTCTTAAAATTCAGCCACTCATTCCACACGCAATTCAAAAAGCAGTTCTTCCGTTGTACATGAAGCTCAACAGCGGGGGACGTGTGGCCGACCAGCCAGAGGATCAATCTGTGTTGGCGCAGTTCAAGCAAGATTGGGCACATGTGGGAGAAGCACTCAAAGAATTGGATCCTAGCTTTCCTGTTGAATACTGGAAGTAAACACTTAAGCTACTTCTATTTTCTGCATCTTTGTCATTGAAATTATAGCCCAAATGAAGAACCTATTCACACTATTTGCTGCGGTACTTGCCCTTACGACATTACAAGCCCAGCCATTGCCTTACTATCAAGATGCGTACAATGAAAGTGGGGAAGACCTGCGAGAAGCATTATACGATATCATAAAGGTTCATACGCGTCTCACATACTCTTCCTCTAATACGGATACTTGGGACGTCTTAAAAGTCAGCGATAAAGACACGACAAACACCTCAAACGTCTGTTTAATCTATGCAGGTGTGAGTGTGGATGGTCCGCAAGAATATAACAATGGTCAAGGTTGGAATAGAGAGCACGTCTGGCCAAGGAGTTTAGGCAACTTTGGAACGAGTCAAGGAGTTGGAACGGATGTACACAACCTCAAGCCTGCAGATGGTGGGCTGAACTCGCTTCGTTCGAATCATGAATACGATGATTTAGGTTCAACCGGAAATGCTGTAAACTATAACGGTTCTGCAACCGGGAATACGTACAACGGTTCTGCCGGTTTATTTGAACCACGCGATAAAGTGAAAGGCGATTTAGCTCGAATCATTCTGTACATGGATTTGCGTTATGAAGGAGCGGGTGCGGAGCCCGATTTGGTCGTTCAAGAAGCTCTAAACTCTGGAGGTACCACTCATGCAGTACTTTCGACGTTATTAGATTGGCACTGGGCGGATCCAGTAGACAGCTTCGAGTTGAACCGTAACAATGTAATTCACACGATGCAAGGGAACCGCAATCCGTTTATTGACCATCCCGAATTAGTTGATTATATCTATGGTGATTCAACGAACGTATCCTGGAACCCCTTTATGGCTGTAGAAACTGCTCCTGCGCGTTCTCATCTTCATCTGGGACCTAATCCTGCAGATACCTTTTTGAATATCACAGCGCAGGCTACAGCACCGTTTACCATTACCAATTTATCCGGCGAGCAGTTGCTTGAGGGTACAGTGAATACTGGTAATAATCGAATCGTTGTAGAAATGCTTCCTGCGGGATCGTACATCTTGCAATCGGGCGAATTTCGCGAGCAGATCATAATCGCACATTAGAATAGAATTGCGCGCGCTGCAGGCGTGCGTAATATGTTTATCATTCTCCGAAAATATTGACTAGGCAATGTCTTAGCGCTGGTTTCTTTTCAGATTGAAACATGAATACCTCATGCTTATTTCTAATTCATTCGGTACAATTCGCGGTACCCAGACGGACTTATGCCTTCCTTCTTTTTGAATAGTCTTGAGAAGTAGGGAGGATATTCAAAGCCCAATTCATAGGCAACATCTGATACTGTTTTCGCAGGATTCAAAAGAATATTTTTCGACTCGTCGATCAGATAGCGCTGAAGGTGTTCTGAACTAGTTTTACCAGTTTCCTTCTTTAATGTATCGCTCAAGTAACGTTTCGAAACGCCCAATTTTTCTGCAATTTGTTCGATGTTAGGAATACCGTATTCCTTTAGTTCGCCTGAATCAAAGCAACGCATTAACTCTTGATTAAACGCTTCCAACAAATGGTTAGAGAAAACTTCTCTTCTTTTGGTGATACATGCAATCCTTCTAGTGTGAAATGTCCGAAGTAATTCACCCCCATCTGGCTTTCCCAACCGTCTTTTGTAAGCCAAATGTGTTGCTTGTGCTCATATCTATTCTGTTTTAGAATTGTAAAGCTGCGTAGTATGTGGCTATTACCCATTATACACATTTACGAATCCTGTATACATTTTGGCGCAAAATAAAACCCCCCGCGGCCATGGGCCGCGGGGGGTTTCTTTTATTCGCTTATTTCGTGCTTACTGCAAGACGATCATTTGCACTGCGGTTCCTTGAGCCGTACGTACACGGAGTACGTAAGTTCCTCTAGCCGCATTCAAATCAATATTCAATACTGCGCCGGTACCCACTTTATGGAACACGGTAGCACCTGTAATATTCGTTATTGTAGCATCATAGCTAACATCGCTTACTAGGTTCACAGTGAATGATCCTGTAGTTGGATTCGGGAAGATACTGCTGATTACTGTGGCTTCGCCAAAACCTGTATTAGGTGTTAAGTTACCAGGAGAACCAACATCACCTTCGAGTGATGTGTAGGCACCGTTCGTACCGTCAACCGCATCACCTAAGAATGCACCAGTGGTATCGAATTCAACAGAGAATCCTGCAGTAGCAGCGGTGTATACACCACTCGCCATTTCTGCACCATTAGCATCATATAAGAATACTGCATCGCCATTTTGACTTAAGCTTGGGAACGAACCGGTTAATTCATCATTAGCAACGATAGTTACTGAACCAGCATACAATTTCCACTCTGTTAAGAACGCATCTTTATTAGCGGCTACGTCATCAAGAACTACGATGGCTTGACCAGGTTGAACTGTAACCATTGGGAACGTTGAGGTTCCAGGAATTTCACTTTCATCATCCCAAGAGTATCCAGTTAAGTCAACTGCAGAATCACCATAGTTATGAATTTCAAACCAATCTGCGTTGTACGCTGTAGAGTTTGAACCTGCCATGATTTCTGAGACAGAAAGCTTGACAGCAGAACCACCACCTGTAGATGGCATAATATCGGCTTGGTAGCGCGGTAATAATTGGTAACCGTCGAAGTGCGGCGCACTGAAGTCGTACTGACCGCCGATACCAACAACATCAAACATACCCACTGGTGCAACTGCTCCATATAAATCTACGTCAGCATCAATGCGCATTACTACAGTATCTGTACCATTTGTAATGTCAATGTTGTAGCCTGAAGATCCAGATCCCCATTGTGTAGGATCTACCATAGTCATGTTTTCGAACTTGACTAATTCACTTTCCGTGCTCTCACCTAAAGAAGTAACCACGGTCGGTGTTTGCGTTGCATTACCAGTACTGATAACGGTAACACTATCAACATACATCTGGAGAAGTCCATTGAAGTGACCTATATCCCCAACAATGCGAACTTCATCTCCTTCGGTTACGGTGTACGAAGCAACTGTAGCAACAGAGGAATACGTTCCTAAACCTTCCGTACCGTCATGCACAGTGAATGACACTGCACTAGATGAACCTTGCATGTCTACACCGTGAACAACACCAATTACTTTACAATAAACATTTAGTGAGTCTGGAACACCATCCGCATCTGTATTGTCTATCTGATCAATAGTATACGTTGGTATATTGATCGCACAAGCAACACATTCCTCCCAACAATATACGGGTAGCGTTGTATCTGCTACGCCAACTGTAATATAACGGTTGGTGAAGGCACCTGTAGTTAAAGTACAATTCGAATCCAGTGTATTAGGATCAAGGTTTTCTTGACCTACCCAGTTATCGTAAGTGAATTTGAATTCATAATTACCCGGGGCAAGACTAATATCCGCGTCGTAGACACCATCTCCATCTGGATCGGTCAGCTGATTCGCGTTACCACTCCAGCTATTCAATGTTCCACTTACATATACATTAGTGAATGAAGCTGAAACATTATTCATATCCACACTAAAGGTTACATCAGGGTACGTAGCAGTAACAGAACATGATGTATCTGCCGAACACGTACCGAAACAGAACATCAATGTTGTATCCTGAGTGAATGTTGGAAGTATACGATCATTGTAGTTGTTAGGATCAGCACATGAG
>ERZ651776.1737-NODE-1737-length-25507-cov-3.264491_pt1 | contig 25507 bp, 23 predicted proteins | sample MGYA00514761_ERZ651776 | MGnify/ENA metagenome assembly ERZ651776 | reverse complement strand
CGCTCTCGAGCATCAGCGGTCATCGTCATCAAACACACTGGCAAACTATGGCCCTAGAAGATCATCGCCCCCTACTACCCGCAGAAACATCACCGCAGCACAACACCCGTGACGAAGTCAGACTACCCACACCCAGTCTGGGTGAAGAAGTGGTCGCTGATTATCAGAGTACTGGACTGAGTTTGAAGGCACATCCCCTCGCGTTACTGCGTACCCAGTATCCCTTTAGTCAATGCACGCCACAGAACGAGCTCATTCGCTTGGGTCATCATCGTTTTGTCCGTATCGCTGGACTCATTACCTGTCGACAACGTCCAGGCACGGCCTCGGGGGTGGTGTTTCTGACGCTAGAGGATGAGACCGGAAATATGAACGTCATTGTCTGGCCGGCCGTGCAAGAACGCTATCGACAAGCCCTTATGACAAGCCAACTGGTCGTTATCAAAGGGACGGTAGAAGCCCGTGATGGTGTTGTCCATGTCATTGCCAGTGCACTAGAAAACCATAGCGAGCAGCTGTCGACATTGACCGTGGCATCTCGGGATTTTCATTAATCACGGCTATCACGCAGCCAACACGAGTCTCCCAACATTACTCACTATCAGATCGCACCTCGGCTTCTAGCCAACCACCTGATGATTCATGCACGACAAATTCAATTGGCTGGCAACAGACTTGGCAATCCTCGATGTAGCTCGCATCAACGTCTTCAGGGTTCAGCAAGACCTCAATGGACTCACCACAATACGGACAATAGACTGTGCTTTCTTGCAGTGCAGAGGCCGACATCAGCCGTTAAACCGCCTCACTCAATGGCTCAGGTTCGACAAGATTCGTCGTTTCAAGAGCCAGAGCTCCATCATCAATAGGGTCATCGCGAAACATCGTTCGGTCTTTACGATAATTCTGCGGGTTCATCCACGGCATTTCGTCACCCTGCCTAGGGAAACGATCTAACATTCGCCGCATATAGCCCGCAGAGAAATCGTCAATCCAGAATCGTCGACGCATACCAGCAGCGACACCCTCTTCAATACGAGGGGTGGCGACCGTTTGCTCGGTCATACGCATATGATTTAACAAACGACACACCCAAGTCGCAATCAAATCGGCCCGCAAAGTCCAAGAGGCATTAATGTAACCAAAGGTATGCACCATATTAGGAACGTTAGTGCACATCATGCCTTTGTAGGTCCATTCATTCGCAAAATCTACCGCCTGACCATCAAGCGTAAATTCAGCTCCGCCTAACAAAACCAACTCCAAGCCTGTGGCACAAACAATGACGTCGGCCGCCAAATGCTCTCCCGAGACAAGCTGAATACCCTCCTCAGACACCGACTCAATATGATCCGTAACGACTGAGGCTTTGCCTGACTGAATGGCTCGGAAAAGGTCATCATCGGGGATCAAACATAATCGCTGATCCCACGGGTTGTAACTGGGCGTGAAGTGCTTATCGACGTCGACCAGTTCACCAATCTCGTCCCGCACTTTGCGTAACAGTGACCGTCTTACCAACGAGGGCATGATCCGCGTGGAGCGATAAATCCACTGCTGCCATAGCGTATTGCGCCAACGCACAATGTCGTAGGCCAGTTTAGGCGGGAGCCGCCGCCGCAACCAATTGGCAAAGCGATCCACCGAAGGTCGCGAGGTAACGTAAGTGGGTGATCGTTGCAGCATCGTCACCTGAGCAGCTTGGCGGGACATATTCGGTACCAGCGTCATCGCTGTCGCGCCTGATCCAATCACCACCACCTTTTTATCAGCGTAATCAAGCTCCTCTGGCCAGAACTGGGGCTCTACCCAGTCGCCCTTGAAGCGCTCTTTACCCGTAAAATCTGGTTGGTGCCCTGCATCATAGCTGTAATAACCGGCGCACATCATCAGAAAGCCGCAACGATATCGTCGAATGCCCTCCGACGTTTCCACACTCAATTGCCACTGACCTCTTTCGCTGCACCAGTCGGCCGCGACCAGTTTGTGATCGAAACGAATATGCTCGCGCAAACGGTACTCGTCAGCTGTTTCGTTCATGTAGCTGAGGATGGCCGGACCATCGGCAATCGACTTCTCCGCTTCCCACGGTTTGAAATCATACCCCAACGTATGCATGTCGCTATCTGAACGAATGCCTGGGTAACGGAATAAATCCCAAGTACCACCAATGGCGCCACGGCGCTCCAAAACTGCGAAGGTTCGGTCCGGGCAGTCACGCTGCAAGCGCACTGCGGCGCCAATACCGGACAGACCCGCACCGATAATGATCACGTCAAACAATTCGGCATCGGCATGTTGTACCGTTCCAATATTAGCGGTCGAATTCATAGGTATTCCTGTCGAACAACTTCTGTCCCGGATCGCCAAGGGTACACCTTTTTCAGACGCACCGGACACCACCCCTACCCCCCTAGGGGAGGCCCTAGGAGCAGCAGGAACCCGCCTTATTGCACGTAGAGAACCCCCTGGCTCAGAGTAAGGCGACCAATAACCCTCGATAGCCTATACACAGCAACGTGGGCTCTACTGGTGCTGCCGCCCTTTATTGGCCGCGATACGCAACCTCAACGCGTTCAGTTTGATAAATCCCTCGGCGTCTTTCTGGTCATACGCACCATCATCCGCTTCAAAGGTAGCGATCGTCTCATCAAACAATGAGTCATTGGAGCGACGTCCGGTTACCGAGACATTGCCTTTGTAGAGCGATACGCGCACGTCGCCATTGACGACTGACTGGGTTTGGTCGATGGCAGCCTGCAGCGCGTGCCGCTCGGGGGCCCACCAATAGCCGTTGTAAATTAACTTAGCGTAACGAGGCATGAGCTCATCTTTCAAATGCGCCACCTCACGATCCAATGTGATGGACTCGATAGCGCGATGGGCACGCAACAAAATACTGCCGCCAGGGGTCTCATAACAGCCCCGCGATTTCATACCAACGTAGCGATTCTCGACGATATCAGCTCTACCGATGCCATGCGCACCGCCACGCTCATTCAACCAAGCCAAGACCTGTGCAGCTGACATTGCCTGATCATTAATCGCCACCACATCGCCCTGCGCAAACGTCAGCGTCACTTCTTCGGCTCGGTCTGGCGCCGCCTCAGGACTCACCGTCCAGCGCCACATATCTTCTTCGGGCGGAACCCAAGGGTCCTCAAGCACGTCCCCCTCGTAGGAAATATGAAGTAGGTTGGCATCCATGGAGTAGGGAGATTTCTTCTGCGCCTTGGCAAAATCCACCGCAATATCTCGCTGTTCACAGTAAGCCATGAGCGCTTCTCGAGAATTCAAATCCCACTCTCGCCACGGCGCGATAACGCGAATACCTGGCTTTAATGCATAGGCACCGAGCTCAAATCGAACCTGGTCATTTCCCTTTCCCGTGGCGCCGTGGGCAATGGCATCCGCACCGGTCTCCGTGGCAATCTCCACCAAACGCTGCGCGATGAGCGGCCGAGCAATCGAGGTCCCCAAGAGGTACTCGCCCTCATAAACGGTATTGGCACGAAACATCGGAAAAACAAAATCCCTCACAAACGTCTCACGCAAATCTTCAATATAGATTTCACTGACGCCCAAGCTCTCGGCCTTAGCGCGCGCCGGTTCAACCTCCTCGCCTTGACCGATATCGGCCGTAAAGGTCACCACCTCACATTGGTAGGTGTCTTGCAACCAACGGACAATCACGGAGGTATCGAGGCCGCCAGAATAAGCCAACACGACTTTGTTTACCGTCGTCATAATGTCGCCTGCTGAAAAAAGGGCGAGTAGTGTACGACTGCAGGCCCATCAGCGCCACACGTTCAAACCAGGCCGCTCAGCTCTGCTACACTACGAGCAACCGAGATACGATCGAAAATATGACTTCCCTGACACTCACACTTCCCGATGATTGGCACATTCATCTCAGGGATGAAGAAGCGCTCCCCACCACCGTGACCGACATCGCACGCTGGGCGGGACGCGCTATCGTGATGCCGAATCTCAAGGATCCTGTGCGGACGGTGGCCGATGCCCTAGCCTACCGGCAACGGATTTTGGCAGCGCGACCGGCGGAGTCCTGCTTCGAACCTTTGATGACGCTCTACCTGACTGATTCGACAACCGTTGAGTCAGTGGCTGAAGCGGCACAGTCACCATTTGTGCAGGGTATTAAATTATATCCCGCCGGTGCCACCACTAATTCGGCAGCGGGCGTCACCGCACTCAAGGCGCTGTACCCCGTTATCGAGGCGATGGAAAAGCATGACTTACCCTTACTCATACATGGTGAAGTCACCGATGCCGACTGCGATATTTTTGACCGGGAAAAAGCGTTCATTGATACCGCGCTGATCCCCTTAACCGCTGAGTTTCCAGCACTCAGAGTGGTGTTCGAGCACATCACAACACGCGATGCGGTGCAGTTTGTTGAGGCAGGCAGTGATCGTATCGCGGCAACCGTGACCGCCCACCACCTGCTGTATAACCGCAACGACTTGTTTGTCGGCGGCATCAAGCCCCATCTATTTTGCCTGCCAGTGCTGAAACGGGACCAACATCAGTTGGCATTACGTCGGGCCGTGACATCGGGGCATCCGCGGTTTTTTCTCGGCACCGATTCAGCGCCACACACCCGGCAAGACAAGGAGTCGAGTTGCGGTTGTGCTGGGTGTTATACGGCGCATGCGGCACTGGAGTTGTATGCAGAAGTTTTCGATGAAGAGCATTCGTTGGACCAACTGGAGCGTTTTGCCAGTTTCAATGGACCCGACTTTTACCAATTACCGCGCAACTCGGGCACCGTGACGCTAGAAAAAGTATCGCAAGAGGTCCCGGCGGATTTGCCATTGGGATCACAGCGCCTGATTCCACTGCGCGCAGGAGAGAGAGTCCAATGGACACTGATGCGATCAATATGATGTCCGGCTTTGAGCCGCTACTCATGAAGGATCGATTTCGGGGGTTCTTGCCGGTCGTCGTTGACATTGAAACGGGAGGATTCAACTGCCACACCGATGGACTTTTGGAAGTAGCCATCACATTACTGACCATGAATGAAGCCGGCGAACTCGTTGTCACCGAAACTCACAATCGAAACGTAGAACCCTTTGAGGGCGCTAACTTAGAGCCATCAGCACTTGAATTCACTGGGATAGATCCAGAAAACCCGCTCCGGGGGGCGTTACCCGAAGCCATTGCGTTGGGAGAATTGTTTGCCCTGATCCGCCAGTCAATCAAAGAGCACCAGTGCAATCGCGCCATTTTAGTGGGCCACAACGCTCACTTTGACGCAGGCTTTCTCAATGTTGCGACGGAACGCGTCGGCCTGAAAAGAAATCCCTTTCATCCCTTCTCTTACTTCGACACAGCAACTTTGGCCAGCTTGGCGTTTGGGCATAACGTATTAGCCAGAGCCTGCGCCTTAGCAGGCATTGATTTCGACAATGCCGAAGCGCACTCAGCTTGCTACGACGCCGCCAAAACCGCCGAGTTATTCTGTCTGATCGTCAACCGATGGCAGTCTCTGGGGGGATGGAGCGCTCCGGTTCCGACTGCGGGCCTCGAATAACCCGCCCGGGGTAAGCACCCGTACTGTGACCCTGCCGAAAAGTAACCTGTCCCGATTTAACGGTGCAGTCATAGCCCTCCGCAGTCTGCAACAATCGCCTACCCCCCGCAGGCAAATCGAATGCGACAGAGGGCAAGTTCAACGCCAGCGAATCAAGATCAATCACGTTAAGATCGGCGAGATAGCCGGGCCCAATCACACCTCGATCAAGGAAACCATACAACTGTGCCGTGTCTCGGCATTGGCGCTTTATCGCTCGCTCAAGTGGGATTCGACCCCTTGCCCGATCCCTGACCCAGTGTTGCAACATGAACGTCGTCGCCGCCGCGTCGCAGATGGTGCCGCAATGCGCCCCGCCATCGGACAGTGAGTTCACGCAGTCATCCGAATCGAGGGCGGTCTCGAGAAAATCCAGGTTACCGTCAACATAATTAAGCAACGGAAAATAAATCATGCCCGTACCTTCGTCAGCCATCATCGCATCGTAGGCATAGGCCTCAGCTGACAGCCCAACAGTGAGAGCGCATTGCTCAATCGATTGTTCTTTAGTGGGCTCATAATTAAACCCTGGCGTCATCGCGTACTGCATGGAAAAGCCGCTCTCCATCAGGTCCGCAATTAATTGCAAATCCGATCCGGTCGGCTCACCTCGCTCAGCCAACAGCCGAGAACGAAATGCGTCATCCTGCAAGTGTTGCCACTGTTCCTGCCAAGACAGATCCGCAATCGCTTTCCAGCTGGGACGCTGCGAAAAAGGATGAAAGGTCGCACGCCAACCCAGAATCAACCCCGTACCGCGCATCGAAATCTGTGCAACGATCTGCGCCCCCGCCTCGTTTTGTGTGCGCATTTCAGCAAGTTGTTGTGCAAACGACAGCCCCTTAATCGGCGACTCCAGCGCGGTAAAAGCAACCGCGGCGCCGGTATTGCGACTTAAGTCTCCCATCCAGCCAAACTCATTCCAGTCTGGATGGAGATCACTCGCCAGCTCAAATACGCCGTGCCCAGCGCGCTTTAGCGCATCGCCGATGCCCAGCAATTCTTCTTTAGTCGCAGTCGTCCCGGGGACTAATTCTCCCTCAACCGACTTATGCAGAATGGTCCTAGACGTTGAGAACCCCACCGCACCGGCTGTGAGGCCCTCCTCAACAATGCTCGCCATGTGTGCAATGTCATCATCAGTCGGCGCTTCATTGGCCGCCCCCCGATCGCCCATCACGTACGCACGCACTGCGCCATGCGGCACCTGAGCTGCCACATCAATCGTTCGATCTAACTTTTCTAATGCAGTGAGGTATTCAGGGAAGGACTCCCAATCCCAGGTCATCCCCTCGGCAAGCGCACTACCCGGGATATCCTCCACGCCCTCCATCAATCCGATCAACCAGTCTTGTCGCTCTGGAGCCGCGGGGGCAAAGCCCACGCCACAGTTGCCCATCACGACCGTGGTCACGCCATGCCAAGCGGAAGGTGCCATTTCTTGATCCCACGTCGCCTGACCATCATAGTGAGTGTGAATATCGACGAATCCCGGCGTGACGATGCGGCCCGAAGCGTCAATTTCCTCCCGAGCGGACTCGTCTAGAGTGCCAACCGCAACGATACGATCCCCGACAATACCGACATCCATAATGCGGCCTGGAGCACCCGTACCATCCACCACAAGGCCACCCATAATCTTCAGATCGTACATCTCGTTCCACTCCTATTCGCCGCCACTGTTATTGTTCTCGCATCCACTGTGATCCACCCGACGGTCCGCGACGCGCCATACTGTCAACATCTCGGCTCTCAGCCTAAGTCGACTTCCACTGCATCATGACCCATCACCACTGATCTCTTTGAGCAGTGTATCCATCTTATCAAGCAGCTGATCAATGGAATCGATGCCCAGTAGTTCGTACTTAATCGCTTCCTCCAGTGGCAGTAGCTGCGCTAATTGCAGGCAGACCCGCCATGCATCAGACACATCGGTCTGTAGGCTCAAGCGCTTTATCTGGGGGTGCCTTAGCAAACCTGTCAGCACCTCGGCGAGCCCTATCTGATCCTCAGGTAGCGGCGCGACTACTGGCGCATCGTGAAACACCACCTTCGCCTTAATCAGTCCATCGGGTTCGCGCCATGTCGACTCAATATCAAAGCGATGCTGCCCCTCAATGGTAATACCTAACAACCCATTGGCCAGTTGATCCCAGTCGACAATCTGGGCATAGGTCCCATAGTCGCCCACATTCGGCGTGTCTAAGGATCCGCCTGAAATCTCAGATCCCTGACGCAACCACGCGACACCAAAGCCCTCGTTTTCTCGCATACAGCGCGCCACTAAATCGACGTAACGTTGTTCAAAAATTTGCATCGGAAACCGCCCTGAGGGCAGTAATACGGAAGACAGTGGAAACAGAGCAATTTCAGTCATAGCAGAGGGGGCGCCGTAGTGATCTCTAGCAAGGTTAGCAGGTTCAGTGCCTCTGCCCGACTACCCCCACAAACCGACGCCTCTGGTCGAAAGTCCGCGCAAACGGGGGGTCGCCGTGGATTACCGAACAACCCACACTTCGACTCCGAAGAGAGATGTACACAAGCAATTCCCGCTGGTTTACCCTCCGGCATTCCCCAAAACGGTTGCACAATTGCCGGCGCAATGCAGCACGCGCCGCACAAGGGCCGACACTCGTTCATCAGGACTGGGCCCTACCAAAGGGTCTGAAGATGAGGATCAGCTGAGGTAACAACAATAACGCTCCCGCGACGGCGGCAATCATTGCCACCACAGTGAGGACACCAAAATAGAGGAGCGGCGTAAAGTTAGATAAAGTCAGGGTCGCGAACCCCACCACTACCGTCAGCGTCGTGTAATACATTGCCCGGCCAATGCTACCGTGACTGCGCATCATGGCCGCATGGTAATCACCATCGAGCGCAATTTCATCGCGAAAGCGATGCAAGTAATGAATACAATCGTCGACGCCAATACCCACCACAATTGCGGCAATGGTAATGGTCATAATATCGAGGGGAATGCCGGTTAAACCCATCAATCCCAACACCAAACCCGCCGCCAAAATATTGGGTGCAAGGGCTAATAATGCAATCGACAATGAACGAAATAAGGCCCAAAACATCACGCCAATCGCCAAGAACACGGCCCCGAGTGTTTTAATTTGCGAGGTGTAGAGGCTTTGCAGCACGTTGTTATAGAGCACCAGCAAAGACGTAAAGTGCAGCCGCTCAGGTTCAATGCCGGTCTCCGTCAAGATCTGCTCCCGCAGTTCCCGCAGATACGCATCCCGCCGCAGCGATTCGCTCGTTTCCATCACGCGGACACTCAACCTCACTTCTTGCGCAGAGGCGTTATAGAAAGGGGTAATCAACGAGTCACTGACGTCTCGAGGCAGACTGTTTTCGATCAGAGCCAGCTCTACACCACCTAAACGACTGCCATACAAACGATCCATCACGGTAAAGGCTGTGGAGAGCGACATGACCTTTCCTGACTCCTCTCTGTCATCGACAATCCGGTGCACTTGATCTATCAGCTGCCGACCCGGCACCGAAAACCAATAACTTGTTTCCGCGTCGCCACTCGAACCAAAGCTAAAATCAATGTCGAATGACTCATCAAAAAAACCATCCTCCTCGCCCCAATCTGCCTCCTGTGCACTGGACGGTGGCACCGCGTCAATCGCACTCGGCGCTTCAGGCGCAGACAGAATCACATCCAAAGGAATCGTCCCACCCAGTCGCGCGTCAAGCAGCTCCATTCCCTGATAAATTTCAGTGTGTTCTTTGAAGTAATCAATAAATCGGTTTTCTACTTCGAGTGACCGAATACCGAGGCCTGAAATTACGATTAAAACGACGGTCACTGCACTGACAAAGACACCATGCCGCTGCACTATCAGTGCGAATTTTTGCGTGAAAGGCGCGTCAGTTTGCTGGGAGGTCGCACGAGGCGCGTCTGGGATAATCACCATCAATGCCGGCACGAGTGTGAACACAGTGCAAAATCCGATCACGATTCCGGTCGTCATCATCCAACCAAAGTCGATCACCGGCTGAAGACCCGCCACCACCAGCGAAGTAAAGGCAACGATCGTTGTCATCGCAGTGTATAAACAAGGTACCAGCATTAATCTAGCCGAGCCCGCCGCCAGTTCTGTCCTGGACGCAGCAGGCTGAGCGCGATGCAGTTCTCGATAGCGAACCACCAAGTGAATCGAGAGTGAGAGTGTCACGATCAACAATACGGCCACCGAATTGGAGGAGATGACGGTCATGCGCCAATCGGTGGCAGCCAGCACCCCCAGCAGCAAGGTGGCGGTAGCGCTGCAAGCGGCCAAAGGGATCACTACCCATTTCCAGCCCCGAAAAATAATCCACATCGCTGCGGCCATGACCAGCAAAATAGCCGAGCCAAAGGTCGTTAAATCCGATTGCACAAAGCTCAACATATCGGCGGCGATCATCGGTACGCCCCCCACAAAGATGCTTGCATAGGGTCTAAAACGATCGGCCACTCCGCGGACTGCGGCGACCAATCGACTCCTCTCGTCCCCGAGTCTGGCCAAGGCGATGTCATATTCCGCCTCAACTTGCGCCAAACTGAGCGCGCCAGCCTCATCAAGCTCACCTAACAAGGCCACCTGACGCAGCGACTCTCGCTGGTCCAATAATGTTTCCGCCTCTGAATCGACCTCTAATGACACCAAAATTCCGGTGAGATCGCCCTCCTCACTGACCAGTAAATTACGGTAGAGCGGACTGCTAGTGAGCTCTGTCAGCGCTAAGCGGCGATCAACCTCAGGATCACGTAAGGTGGGCATGCTGTCGGCGCGAGCAAGATCAGTAAGCGATAGCGGTGGGCTTTCGAGTAACGGCACATCCAGTAATGTGGTCACCCCCGATACCCCACGCAGCCTGCGAAGTTCATCGACCATTGCGGTCAAGGGCTCGAGGGAGTCTGGCGATAACAGCGGGGCATTGGGCTCCCAGGTCAGAATCAGAAATTCGCCCCCTGCATACTTCGCAGACGACTCACGAAAATAGGCAAGATCGGGGTCTCCCTGCAGTAAAAGTGAGTCAGAGGAAGCCTCTAATCGCAAGTTGGGTAACGAGACAACTGCGCTCCCCACCAATGCGATTAATGCGATCACGACTAGCCAGGGCCGTCTCAGCAACCCGTCATAAAACGTACCGACAAATTTCATGCGTAAACTTTATCCTTTAATGCTGCAATGAGTCGGGTGTGCAAGCCCTGAAAGCCACCATTACTCATGACCACGATCTTGTCGCCGGGATGCGCCAGCGCCATCGCCCGATGAATCAGAGATTCAATATCGCTGATAACCTCCTGATGCTTATAGGCGCCCAACACATCCAAAAGATCCCAGTCTAGCCCGGGCGGTTCAAACCAGATGACATGGTCCGCCTCCCTAGCGGAGGCACCCAGTTCAGTTCGATGCTGTCCTAGGCGCATGGTGTTTGAGCGCGGCTCTATGATCGCGATGAGCTTTCCCTCTGATTGATCGGCCCGCATGGCCCGCAAGGTTGCCGCGATGGCGGTGGGATGATGTGCAAAATCATCGAAAACGTCGATGTTATGGGGCGCTCCGAGCCATTCTAATCTTCGCTTAATCCCCGCAAAAGAGGCTAAAGCGTCTACGGCATCAGCGGGATCGACACCAACCTGGGCAGCAGCTGCCACCGCAGCGGTTGCATTGGCCGCATTATGTGCGCCGATGAGCGGCCACCTGAGTGGGTAAGTCTGTCCGTCAGGCGTGGTAATCACAAAGCCGCTCTCAGCCCCCGAGTCAGATCGCCAAGACCACCCATCGGGAACCCCTTCGCTCCCAGGCGCTACCGTGCTGACCGCACTCCACACACCGCGCGCCAACACGCGATCAATCGCCTCCCCCTCGCCACGAATAATCGCGCCATCTCCGGGAATACAGCGAATCAAATGGTGAAACTGAGTTTCAATTTCGGCAAGATCAGCGAAAATGTCGGCGTGGTCGTATTCGAGATTATTGATTACCAGCGTATCGGGTCGATAATGAACGAACTTAGAACGCTTATCGAAAAAAGCCGAGTCATACTCGTCGGCCTCGACAACAAAATACCGACCCTCGCCCAGTCGAGCCGACATCCCAAAATTGACGGGTATACCGCCAATCAAAAACCCCGGCGCCAATCCGGCTTGATCCAGTATCCAGGCAAGCATGCTCGCCGTACTGGTTTTACCATGAGTGCCTGCAACGGCTAATACCCATCGATCTTTTAAAATATGCTGACCCAACCATTCGGGGCCAGAGGTGTAGTGCAAGTGTCGATTCAGCATGCTCTCAATCGCTGCGTTGCCGCGCGACAACGCATTGCCCACAACGATACAATCGGGGGCTGGCGCTAGCTGATCAGCGTCATAGCCATCCATCACCGCAATGCCGCTATCAACGAGTTGAGTACTCATCGGCGGATAAACGTGGGCGTCACTGCCCGACACCCGATAACCGCTATCCCGTGCCAGTAATGCTAGACCGCCCATGAAGGTGCCACAAATACCTAAGATGTGAACGTGATCAGCCAAACAACTTCTCCATAATTAAGTCAGATTAGCATGTGCCGTTTGCCATTGCGCCGTGAGGGGTCTACCTTACTCACCGTGTTTCACTCCCCCTTATTTAGTTCATCATGACGCGACGCAATTTATTTTATGCCCAATCAGGGGGGGTCACCCCCGTCATCAACGCCTCAGCCGCCGCTGTCATTCAAACGGCGAAGGAGCATCCCAAGCGCATTGGGAAAGTCTTAGCAGGGCAAAATGGCATCTTAGGCGCACTGCAAGAAAATCTCATCGATACGTCGCAAGAAACCAGTCGCTCGATCGAGGGATTAATCAGCACACCCGGAGGGGCCTTTGGTTCTTGTCGCTATAAATTAAAAAGCTTTGCAGAGAATCAAACCGAATATGAGCGGCTGATCACGGTTTTTAAGGCACACAATATCGGATATTTTTTATATAACGGCGGCGGCGACTCTGCTGATACCTGCCTTAAGGTCTCTCACATTAGCGAGCAGATGGGCTATCCCATACAGGCCATCCACGTACCCAAAACCATCGACAATGACCTGCCGCTGACAGACAACTGCCCAGGCTTTGGTTCAGTCGCTAAATATGTCGCCATATCAACACGCGAAGCGGCGTTAGATATTGAATCAATGTGCGCCACTTCTACCAAGGTTTTTATTCTTGAGGTCATGGGCCGGCATGCCGGCTGGATTGCCGGTGCGAGCTGCCTTGCGGCGACAGAACGAGGGGATGCGCCGCACATCATTCTGTTTCCTGAAATTGCCTTCGATCAGACAAAATTTCTCAGTAAAGTCAGCGATTGCGTCAAACGCTATGGGTATTGCGTCGTTGTCGCCTCTGAGGGGACCAGCACTGCAGATGGCAAGCTACTCGCTGATCAAGGCGAAACAGACGCATTTGGCCATGCTCAACTGGGTGGTTTGGCACCGATGCTGGCTAGCATGGTGAAAGAGCACCTCGGCTATAAGTATCACTGGGCCGTCGCCGACTACCTGCAGCGCGCCGCTCGTCATATTGCCAGTCAAACCGATGTTGACCAGGCGATGGCGCTCGGCCGAGCGGCAGTCGAGCTTGCCTTGGAGGGGGCTAACGCCATCATGCCCACCATCGAGCGAAAAACCGGCAAACAGTACCGTTGGCAGATTGGCACTGCGCCACTGCATCGTGTCGCCAATCGAGAGAAAAAAATGCCCCGTCGATTCATATCAAAAGATGGTTTTGCGGTCACTGCGGCGGGCAGAGCCTACTTTGAGCCACTCATCGCCGGCGAAGCCTACCCTGACTATCACCGCGGTATGCCACGATACACGCGGTTAAAGAAAGTGTTGGAGCGCAAACGCTGCACTCCATGGCAGACGTAGCGTCCCAAAACACTGCGCAGCGTGCACAACGAGCGCCCGTCTAGGTCATCAACACGTATCGTTTGAAAATAGCATCGGCTTGCGCCTCTAACACCGACACCATTTGCAACGGAGCGTGACACTCGCCCGCTGGATCAGCATGTCCACGCCACAGCGGAAGACAATGACTCAGTGATAAGTGCTGATGATAGCCCTGTGCCACCGGTCGATAACTGATGTGCCAAGGTTCAGGCGCCACACCGCCGCGGTCAACATCATAGGGCTTATAAAAACCCTCCGCGTTATCCGCTGCTATTTGATCATCCAACCAAGCACTCATCTCAGCAAACACCCCGTCCGGCTGATATTCGCTCGAGATCAACTGAGGCCTATAATCGGCGGGCGCCGCTGAGCGATCCCAAATGTCAAAATCGGTGCCCCAGTGATGCCGAGACGTGCCCGGCAACGCAGAAAAGCGCAGGATCGCAGCAAGCCAGTCACTATCCGATAGCGCTGCGCGGTGCAGATCCACCCCCTTCTCATCCTGTACGGGACGATGACCGAGCCACTTAGCATTCACAATGTCTAATTGGCGGGTGTAACCCCGGAAAGCAGAGGCTACCCGCAGATCAAATCCCGCTGTCGACGCCCGCCTACTGAGTGCAGTGAACGCACTGGCTGCGCCTTGATGCGCCCACATGCCTTCCGCGAATTCACATAAGCCCTCGCGAGAAAGGCCCAACAATGTCAGTGCGTCGAATGCGATATCTTTTCTCCAAGCGCTCGTGCCCTTAGCGGATAGATCCCCCGCTGGTTGATCTCATTAAACAACAGATAAACCTCCAGCCCCTCCGCCATCGCTTGCGCCAGGTGGGCCGCGTAGGTTGGGTCAACTTGCTCTGCGGGCGCAACGCTCGTGATGGCTTCATGCATCACGCAAAAAACCAGAGCAGCACGATGCCCTCGATGAATGGCCGCCACCAGTTCAGTCAGATGCTTACTCGCCCGAGTACTGACCGCATCAGGAAAAGCACCTCTCCCCCCACCAACATGCCATGTCACCGATTTCACCTCGATATAAACACCGCTCCCACTATCAACGAAAAAATCCACCCTCGCTCGGTCAGCTAACCTCACCTCCGATTGCAGCGGCGCGCCACTGGGCATCAAGTCGGGGAAGAGCCCTTCCCGCAATGCTTCGCCGACGACGCGATTCGCCATTACCGCATGAATACAAGCCAACCCCGTCTTGGTCTGCACCAACTCCCAAGTCCATGCTAATTTGCGCGATGGCTTGGAATGGAAGGACAACCACACCGCCGCATCGGCCGGCTGGCAACCCGTCATGGCACCCGTATTAGGACAATGCGCACAAACCAGCTCCTCACCCTCGGCCAAGACCACATCGGCTAAGAAGCGTTTATAACGTCGACTCAAGGTTCCCTTAATGAGAGGCGGAAAGTCCATCAAAACGCCTCCTGTCAGCGAAATGGGCGCACTCAGCCTTGCCGATACCCCATAAACACTGGGCCTCTAAAATCTGTGCTGGTACGGAGGGCCCAGATCTGATAGCGTCCCCGCCCCAAATAAGCGCGACAAAGTCTGTTGTGCTACTTTACGAGGAACAGCACCACTATGGCCAGTCGCAAATCAGCCAGCGCAAAAGCCAAAGGCGCAGCACCTAAGAAGAAAGCTGTCGCCAAAAAAGCGCCCACCAAAAAAGCACCTGCTAAAAAGAAAGCCGTCGCTAAAAAAGCGCCCGCCAAAAAAGCACCTGCTAAAAAGAAAGCCGTCGCTAAAAAAGCGCCCGCCAAGAAAACCGCAGCGCGAGTGCCGGGACCAAAAGTAGCGAGAGCAGTCGGCGCACTTCAAAAGTTCGACGATTTTAAGCCGTACAAGCCTAGTCGTAGCGAGAGCTACATGAACGATGAACAAATCGAGCATTTCCGAGGCCTATTGCTGCAATGGCGGGGAGAACTGGTGGACGAAGTGTCGCGCACCGTAACGCACATGAAGGATGAGGCTTCCAATTTTCCTGACCCCGCTGACAGGGCCACCCAAGAAGAAGAATTTAGCCTTGAGCTGCGCACTCGCGATCGCGAACGAAAATTAATCAAGAAAATCGACACTACCTTAGAAAACTTGCAAAACGATGACTATGGATACTGCGATGCGTGTGGCGTCGAGATTGGCGTTCAGCGACTAGAGGTCCGACCTACTGCCACCCTTTGCATCGACTGCAAAACGCTTGCCGAAATTAAGGAGCGTCAGGAATTGGGGTAACTGCCCTTTCCAGTGAGGCGACCCCTTCCCCGTACCGGGGTCGCTTTGCCCCCTCCCCCACTGGCCCCCTGCATAGGGGGTCGCTTTACACTGCGCTAGCCAGCTTTTTAGATGCACGACACCATCGGGGTTCCTGGCAGCTACGGATCGACGATATTGACCCGCCGAGGGCAGTAGCAGGCAGCGTCGAGCGCATCTTGGCTGCGCTCAGAGCACATGGACTACTTTGGGACGGCCAAGTCATTTATCAATCCCAATCTGCTGACGCCTTCGAACGCGCACTGGAACAACTTTGGCAGTCGGGAACGCTCTTTCGCTGCCGGTGTACCCGCGCCGATCTCAAAAAAACAGGCACCTGCGGCCAAGCGTGTGTCAGTAAACAGCATCCCGACGATGCCGCCCACAGCGTCAGGGTATCGGTTGATCGATCGCTACTCCCCGACTTTGAAGACACCTTCCTCGGGCCTCAAGTCGTCACTGTCGAGGCACTCCCCGAAGATTTCATCGTCAAGCGTCGTGATGGGCTGTTCGCTTACCAACTGGCCGCCGCGATCGATGATGCGCTGCCGCACTTCAACCACATTGTGCGCGGAGAGGACCTACTTGACTCCACTCATCGCCAGCGCTGGCTGCAAGCCGCTTTGGGGCTCAACTCCCCTCACTACGCCCACGTCACGCTCTTGTATGGCGCTGACGGTCACAAACTCAGTAAGCAAAACGGCGCGTCGGAGGTTAATCTGGACCAAGCGGCGAATAATCTGCGTCAGTGCTTGGAGCAGCTTCATCAAGCGCCACCGCCGGCATCGGCACGCAACGTTCAAGAGATTCTCGAACATGCTATCGCCCAATGGAGCCCGCCAGTGCCCCCTGCACAATGCTCGTAAGTGTTACTTTTTCACTCGCAAGGTGATACTTGACCGGTAACATAGAGAGATCGGTCACCACCTGAGCACGTCTATGCAAATTCGGCTACTAGAAGATGATCCAGCGGTGCGCAAGGCGTTAGAGGCAGCACTCTCGGACTGCAGTATTGCCGTCATACCCGAGCAAGCTTCGGATGCACAGGAGATTTATCAGTCGCGACCAGACTGTGACCTAGTGGTGCTCGGCCATCATAGCGAGGCGACTGCATTGGCCGCGCTGAAACAGGCGCTGTGGCCAACACCAGTGGTCGCCTTGCTCAATGATCCCTCTACAGAGCGCGTCGTCGAGTCAATGCGAGCGGGTGCCACAGACGTACTGGATCGCTCCCTGCCTGCCATCGACATCGCGCAATCGGTGCAGGCAACCTGCGAAGCACAACAAACAGCCTTCGGCGCAAGTACAGCAGAGCGCTACTTTCATCCCGAGCACTGTCGCGCCATGCACGATCTGCAGTCGTCGATTTATCGGATTGGCAAAACCGACTCGACCGCTTTAATTGTCGGGGAAACCGGCACAGGAAAAGAGTTAGTCGCCCTACAACTGCATGCGGCCAGTGCACGTAATGACCACAGCATGGTGACAGTCAACTGTGCCGCCATCCCCGAAACATTGATTGAATCCGAGCTATTTGGCTATGAAAAAGGCGCCTTTACGGGTGCCACAAGCGCTCGGATGGGCTTAATCGAGGCGGCGAATGACGGTACCTTGTTTCTCGATGAGATTGGCGAGCTGCCGCTGGCCGCACAAGCGAGACTACTGAGGTTTATTCAGGAAGGTGAAATTCGCCGCATTGGTGCCGTCAAAAGCACCAAGGTCAATATTCGGTTGATTTGCGCGACGCATCGCCGCTTGGATGAGCTGGCGCAAAGCAATGAATTTCGCCAAGATCTGTATTATCGCATCAATGTCTTGCGGCTGGACATTCCCCCCTTGCGGGAGCGCGGTAACGACATCGCCACCATGGCCGACTGGTTCGCCGTTCATCTGGCAGACAAGCTGGGCGTGCCTGCTCGGGCATTTTCCAAAAACAGCTTGAAAATGATTAATCATCACACGTGGCCTGGCAACGTCAGGGAATTGCAAAATGCGGTGGAACGCGCCTTGATCATGTCTGACGAGATGCTGCTAGAACTCGATTTACCCATTGATATGGGCTTGCCTGAATGCGCAATCGCCCCTGATCGAGCAGCTGAGAAGGTGATCGACGATTCGGCCGATGAGTTATCGTTAGAGGATTACTTTCAGCGTTTTGTGCTCCAGCATCAAGACGCTATGAACGAAACCGAACTCGCGCAAAAGCTGGGTATTAGCCGCAAATCGCTATGGGAGCGAAGGCAACGATTTGGCATGCCACGCAATAAGCCCACGGGGGACGACTAAGCCTCACGGAATGAATGCAATTTCGTAACACCTTGGTGCACTTCCGTAACACTTTAGGGGAGGCAATACACTGTGGCCTGTGCAAAAAAATATTATCCCTATGTTTTATATGGGTTTTCTCACGGTGGCATAGTACCTGCAGGTTATTGCTCAGAGCCTAAATAACAATAAACGGCCTAATAATAAAAACGACGTCATAACGGACCTGGGTGGGGAAGGAGACTTCCCCATGTTTCGTTATAGATCCAGATAATTTATTCAGACCCTATTCAGACCCTATTCAGACCCTATTCAGACCCTATTCAGACCCAGCTCAGACCCTATTCAGACCCGACTCAGGCCCTGTTCAGACCCCTCCGCATAGCGAGACACCGCCACTTCAGCTACCATACCGCTCCGACCGGAAATGCGGTAACAGGTATCATCGCTTCTTAAGCCATCATCGCGATCTTATGCGCTTTTGCCTACTGCTGGGATGATGAACAGAGTGACCAAACTTTGACCAAAAAGACACAAGCCGTTCCCTTCACGGGCTCTGACTTCTCGCATGGCGCCACAAAAGTCGTGAAGGGGCTTCAAGACGCTGGATTTTCCGCCTATGTAGTGGGCGGTGCTGTCCGCGATTTGCTGTTAGGGCAACGTCCCAAAGACTTTGACGTCGCCACCAATGCGACGCCAGAGCAAATTAAACAGTGCTTTCGTAGCGCTCGTATTGTCGGCAGACGCTTCCAAATCGTTCATGTCCGCTCAGGTGGCGAAATTATTGAAGTCACCACCTTTCGCGGTAATCATGCCGTGGCGCAATCGGGACAAGATTCAAAGGCAAGCGAATCAGGTCGGTTATTGCGCGATAACGTGTACGGAACGCTCGACGAGGACGCGCTGCGCCGAGATCTCACCATCAACGCGCTCTACTACGACACCTCGTCCAACACGCTCATTGATCAGCTCAATGGCGCCGCAGATATCCAAGCCCGGATGATTCGGGTGATTGGGGTTCCAGAGGAACGGTACCGAGAAGACCCCGTGAGAATGCTACGGGTATTGCGCTTCAGTGCCCGCTTACAGTTTGATCTGGCAGCCGATACCGAGGCTGCTATCGCAGAGACTCGGTTAATGCTGAGCGACATCCCCTCGGCGCGATTATTTGATGAGTGGCTCAAGCTCTTCATGAATGGGTTTTCCGCCCCCACCTTTACCTTACTCAAGCACCATGAACTGATCGCCCTACTGATGGGCGATGGGATTGCCGAGACGCTCTATGGGGAGCAGTCCGCGACATTACAGATGCGTGCCATGAGCAATACCGACCAGCGGGTCGCTGATCGACGGCCCGTCACCCCCGCCTTCCTGCTCGCCGCACTCTATTGGCCTGCCGTCGAGAAACTGGCATCGAGTCTGGAAAACGGCGGAGAACCCACCACGCAAGCCATCCATAGCGCGGGCCAGCAAGTGGTCCACAGCGCCTGCCAGCATCTCACGATTCCAAAGCGATTCTCATTAGCCATGCGCGACATCTGGGATTTACAGCCCCGCCTCGAACGCATGCAGCCCAAAAAGATTACGGATCTCCTCGCTAGGCGATGGTTTAGGGCCGCATTTGATCTGCGGTTACTGCGAGAAGAAGCGGGTAACTTAGGGCGTCAGTGCAGTGACTTTTGGACGGCGCAACAAAAGGAGCATCCTGACTTGGTCGGCAGTGCCAGACCACGTCGAGACGATCAGCCCAAGCGACGGCGCAGACCGCGAGGCAACGTACGCGCCCCATGAATCAGGTTTTTATTGGCCTGGGATCGAATATCGATGATCCTTTAGACCGACTGTCAGAGGCCTACCAGCATCTCACAGCACAGGCCGATTTATCTGCGACAGGCCTCTCCAAGGTTTACATCTCGTCTCCCCAAGGCCCACAAGACCAACCCGATTTCTACAACGCGGTTGCAGGCTTCACAGCCTCATTATCACCCCACGAGCTGCTCACCACACTGCTCAATATCGAGACCGCGATGGGCCGAAAGCGGCTCCGGCACTGGGGCGAACGGTGCATAGACCTCGATTTGCTCCTTTACGGGACCGCGGTGATCGCTACTGACGCACTGATCTTGCCGCACCCTCGCGCTCACGAGCGGCGCTTTGTACTAGACCCCCTGAGTGAACTGCTCGGCACGGATTATGTGATGCCCGGCCAGCCCCCCCTTAAGACGCTACTGTCGCGATGCACGCAACAGACGATTAGCGTATTGTGTGAGTTCCCTCAGTGACAATCGTTAGAGGAGGCGCTTCTTTGTTGGAGCGATCACCCTCATCAGGCTTAGCGCTTCGCGGCCGCACGGTGCCGGCCTTTATTGCGATTGAAGGTCCCATAGGCGTGGGTAAAACAACCCTGGCGCGCAAAATTGCGGAGACCTTCGAATACGACCTGCTGCTGGAAGAGGCGGAGATGAATCCCTTCCTAGAGCGGTTCTACCAAAACCGAGAACAAACTGCCCTGGCGACACAGCTCTTCTTTCTTTTTCAGCGGGTCCAGAAAATTACCGACATAAAACAACGCGATATGTTTGAGCGCACGCGCGTCACCGACTTTATCCTTGAAAAAGATCCGCTGTTTGCTCGCGTCAACCTAGAGCCTGCAGAATACGCGCTCTATGACAAGGTTTATGAGAAAATGCAGGTCGAAAGCCCCACACCCGATTTAGTGATCTACCTGCAAGCGAACCCTGAGCGCTTACTAGAGCGCATCGGTAAGCGCGGCATCGACGCCGAACAATCGATCGACCGGTTGTACCTAGAACAACTGAATGAGGTGTACAGTGAGTTCTTTCTCTACTACGATGCGGCGCCTCTGCTTATTGTAAATGCCAACGATATTGACCTCGCAGAGAGTGACAGGGATTATGAGCAACTCGTTGACTATATGCTGAACATTAAGAAGGGACGCCATTATTTTAACCCGACTTTTTTTAGCTGAATTCCGACTCTTTGTGAGCGGCCTGGAGTCAGCCCAATGACAAAACGAATCACCATTAGCACGCTAGACGCGATGAAAGCGTCCGGTGACAAATTTGTGATGATCACCGCGTACGATGCCACGTTCGCGCGGCTGGCCAGCGAGGCAGGCGCAGAGACGATACTGGTCGGTGATTCTCTCGGCATGGTGTTACAGGGCCATGAAACGACTATTCCGGTATCACTCGATGCAATGGTGTACCACACGGAGTGTGTTGCGCGCGCGAAACCTCGCTCCCTGATTGTGGCTGACCTACCCTTCATGAGTTTTTCCAATGCCGATGATGCCCTGCATGCCAGCACTCAATTGATGCAGTCTGGCGCCCAGATGGTCAAGCTAGAAGGTGGAACTTGGCTCAGTGACAGCATTCACAGGCTGGTCGAGCGGGGCGTTCCCGTTTGCGCGCACCTTGGGTTAACGCCTCAATCGGTCAATGTATTTGGCGGGTACCGCGTTCAAGGTCGCACTCCAAAAGAGGCGAAGTCTATCCTTGCGGACGCGGTCGAAATTCAGGATGCGGGCGCTAGCCTACTGGTCTTGGAATGCATCCCCGCGGAGCTCGCCGGTGACATCTCGTCAAAACTGGATATCCCGGTCATTGGCATCGGAGCAGGAGGAGGCACTGATGCGCAGGTGCTGGTGTTACACGACATGCTAGGCATGACGGAAAGTGCGCCTAAATTTGTGCAAAACTTCATGCAGGGCGCCGACTCGATACAAGACGCGCTCGCTGCCTTTGTGCGCGCGGTGAAGTCGGGAGAATATCCACAAGAAGAGCACACGTACTCCTAAGGATCGGCATGATCGTCGTCTCGGATAATGACGCGCTACGAGACTACCTCGACCCAGTTCGTGGGCAGTCACGTGTCGCATTGGTCCCGACCATGGGCAATCTCCATGACGGCCATCTCTCCTTAGTTCGTCAAGCCAAAGAAGAGGCCGACCTCGTCGTCGTCTCGATCTTTGTTAACCCGATGCAATTTGGCAAAGGGGAAGACTTAGCCACCTACCCGCGCACCATCGATGCCGATATTTTGGCCCTCAAAAAGGAGGGCGTTGACGTGGTGTTTACGCCCGGCATTGCTGATATCTATCCGCAGGGAGATCAGGCACACACCGCTATCCATGTCCCACTCTTGAGTGAACCGCTCTGCGGCGCAAAGCGGCCCGGACACTTCGACGGTGTCTGCACCGTCGTGTATAAACTCTTTCAACTAGTACAACCCGATATCGCCGTCTTTGGTGAAAAAGATTTGCAACAGCTGCTGATCATCCAAAAAATGGTGACGGACCTGAGTCTCAACATCGATATTCAGCAGGGGCTCACCTCACGCGCCAGCGATGGATTAGCCCTGAGCTCTCGCAATCAATATCTAACGGCGGTGGAGCGTCAGATAGCTCCTCGCCTATGGGAGACCCTTCAAGATTGCTCACAAACGCTGCAAGGCACTGCAACGGTCAGCTTTAAAAATACGCTGTCGCAGGCATCAGACGATCTCGCGTCGGCAGGTTTCGAGGTGGACTATTTAGAGCTCAGATCGCTGCAAACGCTGCAAACCGCGACAGATTTGTCTCGTGACTGCGCACTTTTCGTGGCAGCCACTTTAGGAAAAACGCGACTGATCGATAATATTCAGATCAGCGCTGCAAGGTAATCCATGCCCTGAGACGGTCGTCGCCTCACGATACAGGTACCCTGACACGCTCAACCAAACGCCTTACCTCGTCCGGCGGCGCCGGCGTAAAGCGGGTCACGGTGAGCGTAACGGCAAAGTTGACCATCGCGCCTACAACACCAAAAGCATTGGGTTCAATCCCAAAAAACCAGTTAGGGGAGAGGTCGCCCAGAAAACTTGTACCCGGAATAAACATAATGCCCTTGTGCTGAAAAACATACATCAGAGTGACACTAATACCCGACAGCATTCCCAGAATCGCGCCTTCTCGCGTGACGCGCTGAGAAAATATCCCCAGAAAAAGCGCTGGAAATAACGAGGCGGCAGCCAGTCCAAAGGCCAACGCCACCGTACCGGCAGCAAACCCCGGCGGATTCAAACCCAAATAACCTGCTCCCAATACCGCCAGCGACATGGCAAGCCGGGAAGCCATCAGCTCCTGTCGTTCAGTAATTTGCGGCATCAAGGTGCGCTTTAGCAGATCGTGAGAGATGGCCGACGAAATCGCCAACAACAATCCCGCCGCTGTCGTATACAGGATCGCAATAAAAAGGAGTGCCCAGCCCGCAGACGTTCGTGCAGCACGCACGGTAGGAACCGTAAAAAAACGAATAATAACGTGCGGCAAACCCGCCGTACCAATCATCAAAGATGCCGTGAAAGCCGCCATATTTAACGTGCTGCCTCGGAGCGCAGTGGTATATTCCTGAAAGCCAAGATCCAACAAGATATGGTCCAGCTTGTGCAGGAGATAACTGCCATCAGCTAGCGTCCCTCCCAACCCCAACTGTGGAATCGGTTGCCCGGTCAATTGCAAGCTGATGAATATCGCCGGTACGGTGTAGGCAAAAATCAGCACGCAGAATTGTGCGATCTGCGTGTAAGTGATTCCCTTCATACCCCCCAGTACCGCGTAGAAAAAAACAATCACCATGCCCGAGAGCAGGCCTGTCTCGTAATCCGTTTCTAGAAAGCGCGAAAAAGCGACACCGATCCCTTTCATCTGCCCAATCACATAGGTCACGGAGCAAATAATGAGGCACAGCACAGCGACGATGCGCGCGGTGTTGGAGTAGTATCGGTCACCGATAAATTCCGGCACGGTGAACTTTCCATACTTTCGCAAGTAAGGCGCGATTAACATCGCTAAGAGCACGTAACCGCCTGTCCAGCCCATCAAGAACACGGAACCACCGTAGCCGTTATAAGACAGCCCAATGAGCCCCGCCATCGAAATAAAGGAGGCAGCCGACATCCAATCCGCGGCTGTGGCCATCCCGTTTGCGATCGGATGGATACCTTTCCCCGCGACATAAAACTCCTGCGTCGTGCTCGCTCGAGAACGAATGGCAATCACAACGTACAGGGCAAATGAGGCCCCTACCACCCAGTAGGTTGTCTCGGTCAGACTCATTCGTCTGGCTCCTCGAGTCCGAGGCGTTTCTCGAGGCGTGCCATTGCCAGCGCGTAAATAAAGGTTAAGAGGATAAAGCTATAAATCGCGCCCTGCTGAGCAAACCAGAACCCGAGCTTAAAGCCACCCATCTGAATATGATTCAGTGGCTCCACCCACAACACGCCACATCCCAAACTCACCACAAACCAAAAGAAGCCCAGAATAAGCATCAATCGTCGATTTTCACGCCAATAGATCTCACGAGTCTGTTGGCTGACAGGCTCACCCATGCTGAGCTCCCTTTATTCTTGTCATTGCATTCAGTCGGCAGTATAAATCAGCGCAGTACGCCAGCGCACTGTCTGCCCCCTCCCCGCCTCGCCAGCCACCTGGACGCCATCGACCAGAGTAAACCCAAAGTCAGGAGGCCGCTTGTCGTCCGTGGGCCTGTCGCCTACTATCGCAGTCGTCTTCAAATCGGCCGGACCCCATGTCTGAATCAGCTTTGTATCCCATACCAGCACATTTCAGTGATGCGCACATCACACCAGAGGGCTACGCCGCCCTCTACCGGCAGTCGATCGAAGACCCGGATACCTTTTGGGCCGCTCAAGCCGAGGCACTGCTGAGCTGGCACAAGCCCTGGCGTCAGGTCTCAGACAATGATCTCCACTCTGGACAGGCGCGCTGGTTTGTCGACGCCCAGCTCAATGTCTCGGTGAACTGTATTGACCGACACTTGCCCGACCGAGCGGATCAAACCGCCATTGTGTGGGAAGGTGATCAACCCGATGACAGTCAGTCTTTTACGTATCAGGAACTCAAAAGCCACGTCTGCCGGTTCGCCAATGTATTAAAGCGCCGTGGGATCAAAAAAGGCGATCGCGTATGCCTTTACATGCCCATGATCCCAGAGGCCGCTTTTGCCATGCTAGCCTGCGCCCGCATCGGCGCCGTTCACTCCGTCGTATTTGGTGGGTTCTCCCCTGAGGCCTTAAAAGATCGCATCAACGATGCTGCCTGTCAGCTGGTCATCACCGCTGACGAGGGGGTTCGTGGTGGTAAAACGATTCCTTTAAAAAACAATGTCGATGCCGCGATTAAAGAAACTGATTGTGTTGATAGCGTGTTGGTGGTCCGCCGCACCGGTAACCGCATCGATTGGGATCAGGCGCGAGACGTTTGGTATCACGAGGCGGTAGCGACGGTCTCTGACGACTGCGAACCAGAATGGATGGACAGCGAGGATCCATTGTTCATTCTGTACACCTCTGGCTCGACTGGAAAACCAAAGGGTGTGTTGCATACGACAGGTGGTTATTTATTGCAGGCAGCCCTGTCGATGAAAACCGTATTCG
>ERZ651776.1734-NODE-1734-length-25529-cov-10.643682_pt1 | contig 25529 bp, 11 predicted proteins | sample MGYA00514761_ERZ651776 | MGnify/ENA metagenome assembly ERZ651776 | reverse complement strand
TGGTTATACTTAACAAAGAAAAAAGTAACATCATTTTTCTTGCTCTTCTATGTTTTTTTCTTAATTCATTTTTCTCTAACTCCATAAATAAATTTTATCAATTAAATAGGTTAGTTGTAAGAGTGTTAAATAAATTATACTAACTGTAAACAGTTTTTTGGCAGCACTAATATCCATTTTATTGTACAAATTTATGGAATAATATAGCATAACTAAACCCAGTATAACTACCAAAATGGCGGAAGTAACAGAAAGTCTCAAATCTCCAGTCAGTCCCGTCACTGGAAAGATTGAAATGATGATAGTCCACAGTGAATAGAGTACAATCTGAAGTGCAGTTGACTTATCTCTTTTTCTTGTAGGTAACATGTTAATTCCTGCTTTTTGATAATCTTCATGTAACATCCAACCTAGAGCCCAAAAATGTGGAAATTGCCAAAAAAATTGAATCATAAACAAAGTACCTGGTTCAATACCAAAACTGTTTGAAGCTGCCACCCATCCAAGCATGAATGGGATTGCGCCTGGAAAAGCTCCTACAAAAACAGAAAGTGGAGTTAAGGGTTTTAAAGGAGTGTATAAACAAGTATAAATAAAAATCGAAATTGCACCAAAAAGTGCTGTTCTCGGGTTAATTTTATAAAGAACTACAATCCCTATAAGTGTTAATATAACGGAAATATAAAATGCCGTATTAACAGAAATTTTACTTGAGGGTATAGGCCTATTTTTAGTCCTATCCATCAAAGCATCAATATCCCTTTCGATTATTTGATTAAATGAGTTAGAGGCTCCAACCATGCAATATCCACCAATTGATAATAAAGTCAAAGTGTAAAAATCAAATGAATCTACCGCTAATAAATAACCAACTATTGATGAAAAAACGACACTGATTGCTAATCTAGCTTTTGTTAAATCTAAAAATGATTTTAAAAAAAACTTGGGAGAATAATTTAACTTTACGGAGCTACTATTCATATAAAAAAATAGAGTGCAAAGTTAATGCAGAAATATAGAGAAAACAATTATTTTTTCTCTGATTTATTTAAGGTTAATTTAAAACTATTGAAGTTTAAATTGTATTGGTATACTAAACGGAACTCTAACAGGTCTTCCCCTTTGTTTTCCAGGTGTCATCTTGGGAAGTTTACTAATAATCCTATTAGCCTCTTTCTCTAAATTTTTATCTGGTCCACGAGTTCTAATCCCGCTAATACTTCCGTCTTTTCCAATCATGAACTGAACAAAAACTCTTCCTTGAATACCCATTTCTTGGGCAATTTCTGGGTATCTAAAGTTTTTTACAATATGCTTATTCATTTGCTCTTGGAAGCAATCTCTTCTTTTAGATTTAGCCACTCTTTCGCAACCAGGAAATAACGGCACATCTTCAATAATAGCAAATGGAATATCCATGTCTATTTCTTCTTCCATAACCTCAACTTCTTCAACAATTTCTTCCTGATCTGTTTCTGTTGATTCAATTATAGTTTCCTCAATTTCTTCCTCATCCTCAACTACTTCAATAATTTCTGGAGCAGGTGGTGGTGGTGGTGGTGGTGGTGTCTTTATTTGTTCAGTGATTGGAATCTCTTCATCATCATCATCATCAACATTTAAAGATTCATAGTCGTATACTGCCTCATATGTTTTAAATTCAATAGCTCTCCATGAAACAAATAAAACAAGACAAAGACCAAACGCAAGTAGTAATCTACTATAGTTTCTAAGATCAAAATTTGGATTTTTTTTCGGCTGCATAATTTCAATTTGTAACAGCTAATGTAATTTTTTTTTTTAAAAAAAACTAAGTATGGTTCTTTTTTAATGGATATAAAACAAATATTAAATATGAAAATAATATTCCAAGAGAGTTGGCTAACAAATCTGCTAATTCAAAATATCTTTCTATAAAGCTTGTTCCTTGTAATATTTCAGTAAATAAGCCTACAAAAAAAACTATTAATAAACATTTTAAATAAAATCTGTCTTTTTTAAAGATTTTTGATTCTTTCCATCCTAAAAACATAAAAAAATAAACTATAAAGTGAAATAATTTATCAGGCTGGAGTAAATTAAATTTTGGTAAAGGCAAGTTGGGAAAAGGAACTAGTGATACAGCTATGATTGAAACCGTATATAAAAAAACTATTAAAGAAAGATTTTTTTTAAGCACCTATTAGCTCTTTATAAGCATCAGCACTTAATAAATCACTTAATTCATTTTGGTCACTAATTTTCATTTTAATTATCCACCCTTGTCCATATGGGTCATCGTTAATTAGCTCTGGGTTGTCTTCTAAACCTTCATTCATTTCAGTGATTTCACCTGAAACAGGTAAAAATAAATCAGAAACAGTTTTAACAGCTTCAACAGATCCAAAAATTTCTTCTTTATCTAATTGTTCGCCCAAAGACTCGATTTCAACATAAACAATATCTCCTAACTCACCTTGAGCATAATCAGTAATTCCAATGGTAGCACTGTCTCCATCTATTGAAATCCACTCGTGATCTTTTGTATACTTTAAATCTGCTTTAATTTCCATTTTAATTTTTAAAATTTATATTACAAATGTAGTTCTAAAATACATTTATTCATAAAAAATTATTCTCCAAAACTATACCTCAAAGTCATTCCTGCACGAATTGTTGTCATAGGAAATGCTGTTGAAATAGCAAACTTAGAGAACATGTGGTCATAGAAAAAAATTGCATTGAAACTCTCGCTTAAATTATAATCTGCAGAGGTTTTAAGTGACCACATAGTTTGACCAGCGGTGACTTTATTATCAAGAATATTTAAATTTCTGATTACTGTTATATTATCTCTAAAGTTTAAATCTGTTTTAATATTTAAATCTCCTTTTGAAACTCTTCTCTTTCCTCCAACTCGATTAGTAAACTTCAAATCTTTAATTCTATAACCTAAACCAATAGAGTAATCCGTTCCTGAGGACTCAGTTAATAAATTATTATCTAAACTTAAAGACAAAGCTCTGTCCTTTTTTAAAGACATAACAATTTGTAGAGAATTATTGAGCTCCATATCAATTTTCAGCAAGGGATTAAATTGTTCCACTAGATTTACATTAGTATATAATATTTCATTGATATAATTTCCAGAATCATCCGTAAGATTAGTGTTATTTGGGTCATATTCTAAATTTGATTTAAAATTATTTAATGTATAACTGGATCTATAAGCATGACCTAAACTAAATCGTTTAAAACGATCCTTAATAAAATCAAAATTCATAAATCCACTGTACGAAATTGACCAACTAGGTAGAGGTGTTTTTGAAACGGCATTTAAAGAAATCGTTTCAGCATTTTTTCCGGAATAGGCTGAAAGAAAAGCAGGAATAAGCACAGCTTGATTGTTTTTTCCATAACCAATAGGAAATCCAAATTCATCAACAATTCCAGACACATCTCCATTCAACACAGCTAGTCTTTGGGCTACAACTAATCTATTATTTTGAAAATCATCAAAAGTTTTTGAAACATTTTCGTTACTAGATGAAAAAGATGTTTTAATTAACATTGTAGATATTTCAAAATTTCCAAAAGAATTTGGCGACAGAGAATTATAAGTGTTATCCTCAACTTTAAAATTTTCAGAGAAGTTTTCTGAATATTTTCTATTTGCTTTTAAGGAAATTTTTAAATCATCAATCCAACTTATTTCTGCTGAAATATCAAATTTAGTATTATGAACTTGTGTAAACTGCTCGTTAAAACTTGGAAAATTAGTAAGCCATCCATTTTTGGCTGCTTCAAATCTAATATCAGATTGACTTCCAAATACAAATCCCAGTGAGGGTTTTGAGGTTCCTAAAAATCCTATTGTTTCCAAAAAACCAGGTAAAACCTTTCCGCTATTTTCAGTATAACTAAATTTAAATCGTGACAGACCTGTAAAGAACCCAATTACAGAATTTTTAAATTTTTCACTTGAGTTTTTAGGCTTTTTATTTTTTTGAAGCTTCAAGTTTCTATAAAGTTTTGACATATTAAAAGAAACATTAAAGGCTTGGCTGTTTGAATTTTGAACTGTATTAACATTACCCATTGGAATCCCTGTATTTGGATCCACAACTGACGCCATTGCTTCGGTTCCTCTTTCCCAATTAAAATCTCCAGAATAATTATATGAACTTGATATAAAATTTATTAACGGAAATAATTTAAAAGGCAGTTCATAAGTCAATTGAAAAGATTGATTATGAGAGTTAGCTTCTCCTGTATTCCAAAATCCGTCCCAAATATCAAACTCTTTATCAACTGTTTTATTTCCAAGAACATCTGTTTTAAAATAATTTTTTACAATACTGTTATTAGACGCCGAAAAATCAATTCTCAGTGAATTACTTAGGTTTTGACTTAAACTTAAATTCCAATCAAATAAAAAATGTCTTTGTTGAATTTCTGGAAGAGCTATTTGATCTGACATATCAGCACCCTCTACAAAAACATCTCTAAACTGTTGACTGTTAAATGCCCTATTTATATTAGCATCGAAACTTAAACTTGAAAGAAGAGGATTGAAATTAAACTCTTTCAACCACTCTAGATATTTATTGTTTTCCAAAAATTTAATTTTTTTAAACGGAGATATAACAAAAGGATTAAAGGTGTAATTGTAAGCAGAGCTAACTCTTGCTGTTTTCTTAGTTAAATTTTCTATCTCGTAATCATGTTGAAGTTCTTGGTTATAACTGTACGAAAAATCAAAATTTTCAATATCATAAACTCTTTCTTTTTGTTCCTCGGATCTGTTTTTTTTAACTCCCAATAAATTGATACTACTAATTTTTCTGTAACTAATAGCTTGGTTTTTGATAGATTCTTTGTCCTGTTGGGTGTCGGCTGAATTTAAACGATCTTCTAACTTAATATCTTGGAAAAAAGGATCATATTCTGGAGTTGAAAATTCTTCAGAAATGCTGTACGAAACAGGTATTTGAATTTCCCATTTCTTTGGCAGCAATTGTCCAACATTTATGCTACTTAACAATCCATACTGCTTTATTTCTTCTCTACTTCTCTGATTTGGAGATTTATCAATCGATCCAAAACCAATTGTTGACATTTTTCCGGAAAGTGAAATATTTGCAAAGTCTGCAAAATTAGCGTCTAAAGAGGCTAATGCTGACCAACCTCCTTTTCCATCAATTTCTGAAAGCCTTAATTCGTTAAACCAAACCTCTCCACTTAAAATATCTCCACTTGTTTGAGAAGGGTTTTTTACACCTATCATTATATTTTTTATTGAACCAATTGTTGGATTTCCTTTTATAGCATATTTGAATTTTTTATCTCCTGGCAAATCTGAAATATTAGAAAATTCATTTATTACATTTAACTCCTCATCAAAGTATATCGCATCAGAAAGACCACTTAGACTCATCGCTTTTGCTTTAATTTGAGTAAGTGTTTCCAAAGAAAAATCAATCGAATTTTCATCTGGATTCCAAACCTGGTCAGCGCTAAATCTATTAGAACTTCCGTTGTTATATGAAGTTGGTTTTAGTGGTATTTCAATTTGATAATAATTATCTGTTAAATCAGATCCTATTCTTAAAAACCCCACTAATCTTTTATTCATCTCATCATTTACTCCCTCTCCTGGAAGAGTTTCACTTCCCTCAATTGATTCTGCATGAATGAACATTTTTAGAGATTTATATTGTCTCATATCAAAATCAATAATCTTATATACACCTTTGGAATCTTTAGGTTGAAGGTCACTTACCTTAAGAGAAAGAGACTGTTCATTTTGCCTTATAATTGAACTGTTTGAGCTTATTTGTTCTCTTTCAACACCTGGTGGAAGAACGTAATTAATTGGAGTTCTGTTTTCATTTTCTAAAATATTTACCGAACCAATTTCAGTTGAAGTATTTGGGTGGTTAATATTTTCATTATTTAAACTTTTTGTAAACCTTTTCCATTCGCTTCTAACTAAATCTAGTGTTCCAAATCTAAAGTTTACTGGACTTGTGAATCCCTCTAGGTACATTCTCATAAATCTTATTGATCTCAAATTATCTAACCCACCCACGGGCTCAAAATATTGATTGTACTTAATGTTATTATAAAACTTACTAGAAACGGGCACCTTAAATTGAATCCATCGTGTTGTAATTGAAGTTCCGTTGGGCAGATCTACTTCAACATCATTTCTAACATCACTTATAAACGGATGATTTGCAGCGTTCATGTTCTTTTTTATAGGAACAGTATATTCAAAATAACTGTCTATTGTGTTCATAGTGTTATCTTGATTAACATCTTCATTGTCTGGAATTGTTGTTGAGCCTCTCCCTGAATTTCCAACATTAACAGGTGAATTTCCTTGTGTTCCGTTATAATTCTTATATCTATTTTGTATTCCTCCAATAGCGTCTATGTAGTATTGATAATTATCTCCAGCAGGGTCATTCGTGTTTCCGTTATTATATTTTTGTGCTTCATCATTATCATTTAATCCGTCATAACCTAAATCTTGGAGAACTCTATTATTTGGATCTGAATCAAAAGAATAAACTAAAGATTGAGTAGCAGGTGTTTTCCCCCAGTTAGACTCATTAACTATTTCTTGAGTATTTCCAATTGGCAATCCATTTTCATATAATTTTTTTCCATCTTTTAGAATATCTTCAGAAATATTTCCAAGATTTAAAACTAAATTTCCAAGGTTGTTTGAACTTGATTCATTATCACTAAAAGTATCTAAAAGCCAAAATTGAACAAACTCAACATTTGATTTTTCAAAATTTGTGGATGATAAATCTCGTGTAATACCGGCCCAATTACTAGATGTGTTGTTTGAAAAATCTTGAACTAAACTATTATTGTAGGGCCCTTTTTCGCTGGGATAAAAGCTCAAATCAAAAGTATTTTGAACTCTTGATTGACCTTCAATAATATCTTGCTGAGGAAAAATTTCTTCAATAAAAATCCTTCTTGTTTCATTTTTAGAAAGTTCATTTTCATCAATTTCATTTGGCCTTTGTCTGGTATAAAAAATTGGATCAATATTATACCATGAAAGCTTAGCTCTATTATATCCTGATCTTAAATCGTCTAATCCAATTAAACCACCATTAACTCCAATTGGAGTACTGGAAAGATTCCAAGAAGATGTGTCTTTTAAATCAATATTTGTTTCTGTTCCTTCAAAATCATCAACATAAACAGTAGCTACATTATCAAATCCAGAACTTTTTGGAGCTCCTGCGTGCAGATATGCAAATTCTGTTTTAAAAGAAATATTAGATTCAACATCAGAGTTAATATTAGGAAGTTTGTTAACAAGTCTTGTTAAAAAAGGAACCGGAGAAGAAAAAGTTCCATTAAATCCAATCATTGTATTATTAACTGGCTCAACTCCGTAATTCGCTTTTTGACTAACAGATCTTTCGCTTAAATTCATTAACGTTCCTCCGATAATAAAATTTTCATTAAACTTATGTTCTACATTAATACCTGAGAATCTTTTCTTTTGTTGTGAATAAAAAGAATTACTCTCTGTTGAAATCTCAATAGGAACATTTGAGTTTTTTAGTGATTCGTCTAATATTTGGACTCTTCCTGCTTGATAATTCACTGTATAGTCTAGTCCTTCTTGAAGCACTCTTCCTCCTGCTGTAACTTTAACTGATCCTCTAGGGACGTTAAACTGACCTATTGCAATACCTCCAACCTCGCCAGTTGTTTTATAAGAACCTTTTATTTGAAATTTATTTTTTTCTGACACTTTTTCTGCTTCAATTTTTGAAGAAGAATATAATTCACTGTAAACAAATTTTAGTTGGTTTAAATTGTAACTAGATAAACTACTGTAATTTTCAACAGATCCACTTACTGACTTTAACTTTTCAAAAAGATATTCTCCAAAAGGTTCAATTGATGGAAAAATTATTAAACCTCTTCTAGAATCAATAGTTATGTTTGGCACAAAATCAAAAAAACCATCACCTCCTTCTTGAATATCATTATTCATGTTTAATTTATCGATATTAAACAAAGAAAGAAGTGTTCTGCCGTCAATATCATTTGGCCAAGTAGAATCATCTACGGCTTGAATATAATTTAATGGTGAGGGATTACTATAATAAACATTTAACTTAAAATCGTTTTTATTAATTTGGGAGCCTAAAGAGTAAATGTTTTTCATCATCAAATCCCAAACTGGTTGATCAACATTAGTAACACTACTTTTCAATAATTTAAGAATTAAACTATTATTAGATATTTGTTGCTGACCAGACTGATTTGAAAGTGAGGAAGCATCAATTCCATCATTGGCAAATTCTCCTACTTGAAAGACTTCTCCTCCGACAGTGTATTGAAAAGCTACAGCTAATATTTCATCATTATTTAAAGGTTGATTTAAAGAAATATAACCGAGTTTATCTTGAAGATTATATTCACTGCTTTCCAATTTTCTTGCATTTTCTAAAACTGAGAAATCAATCCCTTCATTTACCAAACTTGAAATAGGACCAAAACCTTCTTTAGATTTTGAAATTTCTCTAATAGATAAATTCAAAAGTCCATTTCCTATTTCGTCAGGGTCAAGTTTATTAACTGAATTGTCAGGGTATGTATTAACACCTGGACTTAAGAAAAAACTCGGAAATAAATCATCTAATCTTGTTTTTAAAGAATTCGACTCACCTAAATCTTGTAGAGCTATAATGTTTCTTACATTTTGTGTTTGACTTGATCGATTAGTTACCCATACTTCAATTCTAGAGATTTTAATTTGAGTATTTAAGTACGGAAAAGTTTTAACAGTTTTTTCATACTGATCTCTAAAATATTGTCCTAAAAAAAAGTGTCTATTTTCGTCATAATCCAAAGGGGAAATGGAAAATTCCTCAAAGCTTCCACTACCTTTCGAAACAACTGTTTGAGATTCAGACTTCTGTTCAGATAAAACAGCTGTTATATTAGTGTTTCCAAACTTTAATTGTGTTTTAAATCCAAATAAGCTTTGAGCTCCAGAAATTAAGGAACCGCTCAAAGGCATGCTAACATTTCCTAGTTCAATTTTTTGAATTATATCATCCTCTGTTGGAGTATAATCGAGTTTCAACAAATTTTGAAAATCAAATGTCGACTGAGTATCATAGTTTGAACTAATACTTAATCTTTCTCCGATTTTACCATTCATACTAAGATTTATATTCTGATTAAAATCTAATCCAATATTACTTTGGTTTCTTGATGGAACAGAGGGGTTATCACTTTTTTGATATCTAGCACCAATATCAAGTGAAATAGATCCTTGAGGGGTAAGTTCAATATTATCTCCTCCAAATATTGTTTGAAAAAAATTGGAATTCACATATAAATTTGGAAGAAGGTTTTTAAGCTTAGTGCTTTCTTCTGCATCCTCATCTTTTAATAAACTAGTCTTTTCTGAAAAATAATTTATTATATTTTCCTCTCTTACACGTTTTCTATACTGCTCAGGAGTTAAAACCAAAGGAATTCCTACATCTATTTCGCCAACTTTAGTTGTATAAATATATTTATTAGAAATTGGGTCATATGTGTATTTTGATTTAAAAAAAGATGGAGTTTTTAATTTAAACTTACCCAAATACACTGTGTTTTCAATCGTATCTAAATTAATCACCTTTTGGCTAAAAATATTATTATTAAATAGTAATACTAAAGCAAAAGACAAAAAGAGTATTCTTTTTTTTAAATTAATTTCAATCAATTATCTATAATTTGTTCAACGCATTTTTAATAATTTCTTCAACCGAAATTTCAGACACCTCACTGATTAATTTGTCAACAACCTTGGAGGTTTGTTTTCTACTGTAGCCAAGTACTTCGAGGGCCGAAAGAGACTCTTCTCTTTTGGAATTAGCAAAATCGACATTTATTCCAGAATCTTCATTGATTAAACTTACTTTATCTCTGAGTTCAATTATAACCCTTTGAGCTGTTTTTAATCCGATTCCCTTCACTGACTGAATTGTCGATACATCCTCAGAGAGAATAGCTCTTTGAATTTCTTCAGGGTTTAAAGAGGATAACATTGTTCTAGCAGTACTTGCACCGATTCCGGAAACTGAAATTAATTTTCTGAAAAGATTTCTTTCTGTTTTTTCATAAAAACCAAATAAAGTATGTGAATCTTCTTTTACTTGAAGGTGAGTATAAAGTGAAATATTTTCTGAATCTGAAAGTAAAGAAAACGTGTTAAGTGATATATTAACTAAATAACCTAATCCGTTACAATCAATAACTAGTTCAGTGGGAGACTTTTCTACTAATCTTCCCTTTATTTGAGTTATCATAATTTAAGTTTTATTTTTTTTTGTGCATCGACTACCGCTAAAGCAGACATATTAACAATTTCATCAACACTTGCTCCTAATTGAATGATATGAGCTGCTTTTGACATTCCCATCATTATAGGTCCTATTGACAAAGCTTTATCAAGTTCTTTCACTAGTTTATAATTTGTGTTTGCAGAATCTAGGTTTGGAAAAATAAGTGTGTTTACATTCTTACCTGATAATTTAGAAAACTCAAACTTATTGGTAAGCATTTCTTTATTTAAAGCAAAATCACTTTGGATTTCTCCATCAACACTAAGTTCAGGGTAATATCTGTGTAAATATTTCACTGCTTGATTTACTTTGGATGCCATTGGGTGACTGGATGAGCCGAAATTCGAATAAGAAACCATAGCAATAATTGGTGTTATTCCAAACATTTTTACAGTTTCAGAAGTCATCTTTGCTATAACCGCTAGATCTTTAGATGTTGGATCAATATTTATAGAAGTGTCAGAGAAAAACAGAGGCCCTTTATTAGTAATCATAAGATTTGTTGTCGCAACCTTACTAATTCCTTTTGATTTACCAATGGTTTCAATAACAGGCTTAAATGTCACCGGATAACTTCTAGAATAACCCGAAATTAAAGCATCAACATCTCCACTACTTAGCATCATTCCTGCGTAATAGTTTCTCTGTTTCATTTTATCAATCGAATCAAATAGAGTTACTCCTTTTCTTTTTCTCTTGTTCCAAAAACTTTTACCATATTTTTCTCTGTTATCTTTTTCACTTTCACATTTTGGGTCAATTATTAAAACTTCATCATCAAATTCAATTTCTTTTCTTAAATCATTAATAATATCAACATCTCCAAGAAGAATTGGATAACCAATACCTTCCTCGCTGACTATTTGAGCAGCTTTTAAAACGTCCAAATGATCAGCTTCTGCAAAAACAATTTTCTTAGGATTTGCTTTCGCTCTGTTTAAAAGAAGTCTTACAATTTTTTTATCACTGTACAATCTACTGTGAAGTTCTTCTTCATATTTATCCCAATTTTCAATTGGCTGCTGTGCCACACCTGAGTCTATAGCTGCCTTTGCAACCATAGGAGGAATTTTAGTAATCAATCTAGGATCAAAAGGCTTTGGAATAATGTAATCTTTATTAAAAGTTAATTTAGTTTTATCGTATGCAATATTTACAAACTCTGGCACAGTTTCTTTAGCCAAAGCTGATAAAGCCAATACTGCTGCCATTTTCATTTCATCATTAATTTTGGTTGCTTTTACATCCAAAGCTCCTCTAAAAATAAAGGGAAATCCAAGCACATTATTCACCTGATTGGGATGATCGGATCGTCCAGTAGCCATTATTATATCGTCTCTGGTTTTCATAGCCAAAGAATAATTAATTTCTGGATCTGGATTAGCCATGGCAAAAACTATCGGGTTTTTAGCCATTGACAATAACATTTTTGGCGTTACCATATCAGCTTTTGAAAGACCAATAAACACATCTGCATTAACCATAGCCTGTTCAAGATTACTTAAGTCTCTTTTTGTTGCAAACTCAGCTTTTTCTTTAGTTAAATTATCTCTATTTTTTGTAATCACTCCTTTACTGTCTGTCATTACAATATTTTCTTTTTTTAGACCAAGGGCCTTATACATTCTTGAACAGGAAATAGCTGCAGCTCCAGCGCCACAAACAACAACTTTTACTTTGTCGATTTTCTTTTCTGCAAGCTCTAAAGCGTTAAGTAGTGCGGCAGCAGAAATGATTGCAGTCCCGTGTTGGTCGTCATGCATTACTGGAATATCAAGCTCTTCCGATAATCTTTTTTCAATTTCAAAAGCTTCAGGAGCTTTAATATCTTCAAGATTTATACCCCCAAAAGTTGGGGCAATATTTTTAACTGTTTCTATAAATTTTTCTGGATCACTAGCGTCAATTTCTATATCAAAAACATCAATTCCAGCAAAAATTTTAAACAAAAGTGCCTTTCCCTCCATTACGGGTTTTGAAGCTTCAGGTCCGATATCTCCAAGACCTAACACTGCAGTTCCATTTGTTATTACAGCAACAAGATTTCCTTTAGCAGTATACTTGTAAACATTAGAAGGTTCTTTTTCAATCTCAAGGCATGGAAAAGCAACACCAGGTGAATAAGCTAAGGCTAAATCTCTTTGACTACTGTATTTAGTAGTGGGATTTACTTCAATTTTACCTGGATTTGGCTTAGCATGATAGACTAAAGCAGCGCGCCTATTATTTTTGTTTTTCATTTCTAAGTTGTTGTATACTTAGATATAAATTTATACAAAACTAATTCAATAACATAGTAAATGAAGTGTTAAATAATTATGGTTTAATTGAATGTTTTTTTAAATAAAATAACTTTTATATTTGTGTGATTAATACTTCTATTTTTTTGAGAAAATTATATTTTTTTTTACTAGCACTGTTATTATTCTTTTCTCAAGAAGGATTTTCACAACTTAGTAAGACCCATTACATTCCTCCAATTACTGGAGCTGGCGATGGAAGTGGTCCTGGAATTCAAGTTGTTTATATCTCAACACCAAGCGCAGGGATTGTAAATTATACTATAAAAAATGGAGGTGATTCGGGAACAATTTATGCAACTGGACAAGTTACAAGTACTGATTCTAAAGAAATAGAACTTTCTGATCAACCTGCAAGTGGTCAGCAGTCGTGGGGAGAAATTTTTGTTGAACAAGATGAACTTGAAACAGTATTAGATAAAGGATTTATTATTACTGCGGACAGTGAGATTTATGTCTCATACAGATTTGTTAGTCAAAATATAAATCAAGCCGGAGCACTTGTTAGTAAAGGACTTTCTGCTCTTGGCACAAGGTTTAGAGCAGGGATGTTACAAAATCACAACAGATTTAATGGTCATATAGGTTTTATAAGTGTAATGGCTACTGAGAATAGAACAACTATTAATTTTGAATTACCAGGAAGCGTTCAAACAACTGAAGGAAAGAGCGATCATTCTATTACATTAGAAAAATTTCAAAGTTATATAATAGCAAATACAGACGATACAGAAAGTTTAATTGGAAGTTTAATTACATCTGATAAAAATATTGTTGTCAATACTGGTGCTTTCGGATCTTTTGATTCTTCTACAGGTGGACAAGATTATGGAATTGATCAAATTGCCGGATCAACTATTATTGGATCTGAATATATTTTTATTAAAGGAATTGCTGATGATCCTATTGAAACGGTATTAATAATTGCTGATCAAGACAATACGAATATTAATGTTAATGGAGAGCCTTATGAAGACTCAAATGGAGATCCTATAATTCTAAATTCTGGAGGATATGTATATTTAAAAGGAAATAAATTCAATAGCGACGGAAATCTTTATGTAAACACAAATGATCCTAATGATAAATTATTTGCGTATCAAGGAACTGGAAAAAACTATATTACTTCAAGCGGCAGTTCTCAGTATTTAGGGGCTAATCAAGGAATGTATTTTGTTCCTCCTCTTAACTGCGCCACTAAAGGTGACGTTGATAATATCCCTTACATTGATGAAATAGGCGGAAGATCTTTTGATGATCCAGCATTGGTTTCTTTTATTACAAAAAAAGACGCTGAAGTATTTATTACAGATAAAAACCTTAACTCTGTCGATGTCAATGATCTTGCTACTGCTAAAGAGGTTACTGGAAACCCTGATTATGTCACTTATAAAGTTGATAACTTAAGTGGAGATGTTAAGGTAGAAAGTAATGACGAGATTTACGTAGCCTATGTTAATGTAAACGCTGCTGCAACCACAGCTGGATTCTATTCTGGTTTTACCGTTCCCCCAAGTGTTGAGTTTGATGCCACTCTTAAAACCCTTGGTTCTTGCTTAAACAAAGACGGTAGTTCAAATGTAAAATTTGAAGCAAGTAACTTTAGTCAATTTGACTCTATTGAATGGATGAAAAAAGACAGTAGTGGTGATTTTGAAACCATTACAGGTGAAACAGGACAATTTTTTGAACCTTCAGAGGAAGGTGTCTATATTTTAAAAGGAATTCTATCCTGTAATAATGCTGAGTATTTTTCACCTGAAATTGTTGTTTCTATATGTCCTGATGACTCTGATAATGATGGAATTATTGACAATCTAGACCTTGACTTAGATAATGATGGAATTTTAAACTCAAACGAATCAAAAGGCAATATAGATTTTGATTTTTCCGATATCAATACTCCTGTTTTAGTTAATGATGGCTCTACTTTAAGTTTAATAAATGCTACAGACACCCCTAACATTAGCACTGGTGTTGCTGGAAAAACAATTAGTGGATCAGCCTTAGGAAATTTTGAAACTGAAATTCCAGCAACTTCTTTAGATGATTTTTCATATAAAATTGAATTTAATGAAAAAATAAATCTAAAATTTTCAGGGCAATCTACAGCCCATTCAATAGTTGACGGAGAGTACTTTTCAATCAAAGTTTATCCATCAGATAAAAACATAACTCTTTTAGACCCTCAAAATCATTTGCTGGTAAAACAGATTGGTGAAGATGAATTCACCGAACTGGAAGAAGTTGTTGAACAAAAACAATATACTGGAAATACAATTATATTTAAATTTAATTCAGCTGTAGCTTCAGCACCAGAATTTGAATTTATTGGGTATAATTTAGAAGGCATTGAATTTACTCATTATGTTGAGAATACCTCAAGTCCATCAATCTTTAAAGGAAATATCCAAGGAATCGATCTTGCTGTAAATTCAGATGAAAATCATCCTACAAGTTCAGATACAATAGCTGATTATTTAGACGATGACAGTGATGGAGACGGCTGTTCTGATGTTACAGAAGCTGGGTTTGATGATGTAGATGGTGATGGAATTTTAGGCGAAGGTGTTCCAACTTATGATGATCCAAAACAAGTTGATAGCAGAGGAAGAATTATTGATCCAAGTCACGATTACGATATTTTACCAACATCCGATTCCTCAGGAAACTATTATTTTCAACAAGTTGGAACTGAGGTTCAAATAACCACACCACCCCCACCAGCTGATCAACCGGTTTGTATTGGAGGAACAATTGAATTTAGTGTAGAAACTAATCCTGCAACAGGTGTTTACTATCAATGGCAATTTTATGATGAGGATTTAGACGTTTGGAATGATTTATCAGATGGAACTAAGATTAGTGGAACTGACACTAATAAGTTAGAAATCAATGATGCTGATAATTCTTTAGCTGGAAAATACAGAGTTGAATTAAAATCAGACAGTTACCAATGTCCTGTTTATTCAGATTCTGGGCTAAGCTTAATCGTGAATCCTCTTCCAAGTGCACCAATAGTAGATCCAATTTATACTTTTTGTGATGAAGATAATCCAACTGTTCAGAAACTAATGGATTTAATAGATAATCCAGATGGTTTAATTTTTTCAGTTTACAGTGTTGGTTCAGGTGGTACTGAACTTGATCCTAATGATGAATTAAAAGAACTCAATAGTGATGGAGATGTATTTAAATATTTCATTGAAGGAAAAACAGATCCTCAGGGATGTGTTAGTCTTTCACGATCAGAAACTAAAGCACTTTTATCAAATCCCATTATTACAAGTAGCACTCTTGAAAGTTGTCCTGGAGATGAAATTACTCTTACGGCAAATAATGTCCCTCAAACGGCGTTAGATTTTGAATTGAAAAATCCCTCGCTAGATAAATTAACTGAACACACGGACAATCGAGGAAGATTTTCTACCTATTTTGTAGATCCAGTTCCAAAATCATATAATCAAGCCGAAGATGAAATTCCAAATTATGGAGTTGGAGCTTCTATGTACCAAATTAACGATGAAGAAGAACATGATGCTGTTTGGCAAGCGATTCTCGATGCAGAAATTGATGGTACTCCTTTGTGGCTGGGTCTTAAACAATTTCCAAGTTTAAATCCAAACAACGAGGTTTATGAAGGTTGGTACTGGTTAGACGGAAGAGTTTTAGATGCCTCGTGGGATTTATGGGCCAACAACGAACCTAACGACTATAAATGTAGTGGTTGCCCAGTTGAAGAAGATGGTGATGAGGATTATGGACACTTTAACTTAAACAGATCTCAAGGAAAATTTTTAAATGACTATCCAGAGGATATCCCATCAAGACCGCTGTATGAGTTCAGTGGAACAACCACTGTTAAGTGGTACTATCAAGTTGCCGATGACCCTGCAAACCCGGGTAATCGTGGACCAAAAGAACTAATATTGGATGGGAATGGCGTCCCTGTAAACCTGACAGAAATTACAAGAAATCCTACAGTCAGTACCTGGTATATCCTAGAAGTAACTACTAATGGTGTAATTTGTGATATTGAATATGAGCACAAGGTAAACCCTCTTCCTGTGCCAAATCCAGTTGCTGATCTTGAACTGTGTGATGAAATCGATATAAATGACTCTGATTCTACGGATACTGACGGGAAATCTAAATTTGATTTAGATGCGTTGAAAGATGAAATTGCAATTCCTGGTACCAATATAGATAGAGATGGAAATACTTATACTGTTTCCTTTTTTAAAGATATAAATGAAGCTATTGATCCTGAAAATTATCCTTCCTCAACTGGGCTAAGTTCTCCATACACTAACGAACCAGATCCTAATGGAAATCTACACGAACCGCAAACTATTTATGTTAGGTTAACCGATGAGGCCACAGGTTGTTATGACACCTCTTTGACTTTTAACATTACTGTTAACAAGACTCCTGAATCTAATGATGTTGTATCTCCTCCAATTGTATGCGACGATGATTCTATAAGTGATGTAGACGGGAAATCTAAATTTGATTTAACTGTTTACAACGAGGAAATTTTAGGAGACGATCAATATGCTGCTGGTGGATTTGAAGTAACATATTATTATGAAGATTCAAGTGGAGATAAAGTGTTAATTGCTGATCCAACTGCTCATTATAACACGCCTGATAGCTCATTTGATCCGGCTAATCCGACAACTCAAACTGAAGAAATATTTGTAAGAGTTACTGATACAAATTTTTCAACCGTTTGCTATAGGGAGGACACCTCTTTCATTTTAACCGTTGATCCTTTGCCAGTTCTTGCCGATGATGATGATAATGACGGAATTCAAGACGAACCGTTTTTAGTTGAAGAATGTAATACTAGAGTCTTTAACTTAACTGTTTATAATGAGGGACTCTCTAAATATTATGATCAAAATGAAACCTTTAGATATTTTAGGACTGATGAAAATGGAGACGAAGTAGAAATCAAAGATGGAGAGGAGCTTGAATACACAAGTAGTGTTGATGAAGGAGGTATCGATTCTGAACTTATTAACGTTATTATTTCAAAAAACAACTCTACTAGCTGTGATAGGTTTGCTCAGTTAGAGTTAAAAGTCACTTTCAGTGAAATATCAGAAAATTTTGCAGAAAATTTTATAGAGGTTTATGAAGCTGATATTTTCCTAACTGCAAAAGACAAAACCTCTGGTGATGAGTCAGGTCAGTCTCAAGACGGGAAAGAAGAATTTAATACCTCTATTTTTCAAAATATTATTGATGAGTTAAAAGGAGGTAATGAAGGAAACCCTGCTGCATTTGATGTAAGTGGTCTTAATTTTGAATTTTACCCAAGCTTTAAAGATGCTGATTCAAGAATTAATGAAATTGACAGATCAAAGTCCACTTATATAAATGAAACTGAATCTAAAGATGAGGATGGTAATTTAAAAAGTAATTACAATCCAGACAAAAATAGATGGGAGCAAGAAATATGGGTCTACATTGAAAATACAAACCTTGAAAATTCATCTGTATGTGTTGGTTTTGCTCACGTAACAACACTTTATGTTGAAAAACGACCTGTTATTTATGACATTAATTTGAGTACTGGGAGTTCAACAATAACTTCTTTATGTGACAACGAAATAGACACAAACGATTCTTTTTCAATTTTCATTACAAGCAATTTAGAAGAAGATATTCTTGGAAATATAACTGATTCAACTTTATTACCATATCAAGATAAAAATACATTTGACATCTCATACAGTTACAATGCTAAAGATGGCAGTCGTATTGAGAGTTCAGAATTTCCTGACACAATAGATTCAAAAACTCAAACTATAACTGTAATATTAACAAATAATGACGCAGTTTCAGGTCCTTTAGTTAGTGAGAGCGAAGTAAATTTAAAAGTTTATCAAACACCCACTCCTTTTAATGGATTAGTAATAGAAGAATGTGATGATGATTTTGATGGTCAATTTGATTTTAATATTAATTTAGATAAAATTAAAAATTCATTTTTTGTTGATCCTACAGACAAATCTCAACCCCCTGTTCAAGCTTATGCAAATTTTGAATACACTTTTTCTTTATTTAAGGAAGATGGTACTTTAATAAGTGGTCCAGGACCAACTCTTCCAGCATCAATCACTGCTGAAACAGGTGACTACATTTTTGCGGAAATAGTAAATCCGCTTAGTGTTAGTGATGGTTTAAACCCTATATGTCAAAGTTCAGTAACCGTTGAATTTATAGTTAATAAGTTGCCCGTATACGAAATAGATGAGGATACTATTCTTTGTTTAAATATTAATGAAGATCTTGAGATTGGAACCTATGATCCTGTTGGTGATTACAATTATACATGGACACGGGAGTACATAGATGCGGATGGTAATAATGTTGTTGACAACGATTTTACAGGAGATGAAGCAACTGTAAAGGTCAATAAAAAAGGAACTTATATGGTAATGGCTGTGGATAAAATCACTGGATGTGAATTTCAAAAAAGCATTGAAGTTACAGAATCTGAAATGGCGAGTTTTGATAAAGCTGATGCTTTTCCATTTGATGGAGTAGTTACAAATAAAGAGATAGAGGATTATTTTTTCGTTATTTCTGATCTAACAGATAACAATACCAATTCAATTGAAATAATTAATGCAAATGATTTAGGAGTAGGTGATTACCGATTTAGTATTGAAGGTCTTGATGGCCCTTACTTAAGTGTGTCGGACTTTAATTCTAGAGCTCAGAATTTAGATCCTGGTGTTTACGATATACATATAAGAGATAATAACAGTTATTTTAAATACGATTACGGTTGTGGTATTCTTAAAAAGACAATTTCTTTAATAGGTTATAAAAAATATTTTACCCCTAACAATGACGGATTTAATGATAAATGGAAGGTCATTGGAATAAGACCTGATTTTAATAGCGAGAGCAGAGTTTTTATATTTGACAGATACGGAAAACTTCTAAAGGAATTAGATCCATTATCTGATGGATGGGACGGAACCTTCTTAGGAAAACCTATGCCAGCAACTGATTATTGGTTTAGAGCTAAACTTCAAGATGAAAGAGAAATTAGTGACCATTTTAGTCTAATTAGAGGTAAAAACTAATTAAATACATTTACATTATAACCTAATGTAATTTGATGAAACCCGCCTTTACCAAAAGAAATTTTTCCAGATTGATATGAATAATTATAAGAAAAGATAAAATCTCTGTAAGCAATTCCAAATATCGGAGTGAGTAAAGAATAGTTTTGTTTTTTAATGCTATCTCCAACTCTGTATTGAGCTCCACCAAAGCTATTTCTGTAAGATAAGCCTGCCCATAAATAACCGTAGTTTAAATCATAATACGTTTTAATATTATAATCCATTGATTTTTCACCACTTAATTTATAACCATGAAATAAAAGAGAAGGTTCAAAAGAGAAGCGACCTTCGGTAAAAAAAAGATAACCAAAAGAAGCTACATATTTCATAAAACTAAAATGATCATCCGAAAAATCATATGCTACATCACCATAAATTTCTTCAGGGAAAAAAAGAAGATTTTTTACAGTTAAATGAGCGAAATAATTAAGATTCACATAGGACATACCGACATCCATATTTAAATAGCCTGAGCTTTCATTTAATCTTGTTAATAAAGGATCCTGGTCAAATCCATTTGGGTCAAATGAGGATTGGTCGTGTGAGTTTTGTACTCCTCCAACACTTAATCCAAAAGACAACTGATTTATATTACCAAAATTTGATAAATCAGGCCTAGCCATTCTTGAATCTCTGGAATTATAATTAATATGATGTGCATATGTTAATGTAACACCTGTATGTGAATTGTACCCGTTTTGATCTTTAAACAAAATCAAACCTGCTCCACTACGATTAGACAATCTTGAATCTATTGAAAAGGTCTGCAGATTGGGAGCTTCGGCTTGATCAAGCCAATTTTTTCGAGATGTAGCTCTAATTTTGATGCCTTCTAAATTTACACCGGCCATTGAAGGGTGTAATAAATAATAGTTTTCGGTTAAATAATCTGTGTAAATAGGTAATCCCTCTTGACTATTAATTGTATTAGAGAAAATGACAGAAATGAATAAAAATGAACTTAAAAAATAAATTCTCATTAACATTATTTATTTGATTTCAAATATACATAATTATAAATTTTTTCTTTCGAAAATATTGATTTCAGTAATTATTTAATAACTTAATATTCTATAACATCTTGAATATGAAAAATTATTATCTAATAATACTAATCTTAACTTTTTTTTCAAATAATTTATTAATCTCTCAGAATCCTGAAAAAGATAATAAAATTGAAAAAAAAGACTCTATAAAAACTAAAAAGAAAAAAGCTTTACTTCCTTTAAAACCAGAACGTAAAATACAATTAAACACAAAAGAGGGAACATGGATCTCTTTAGACGTAAGTCCTGACGGAACTACATTGGCCTTTGATTTACTTGGAGATATTTATACCCTCCCAATTGAAGGTGGAAAAGCTAAAAGAATCACAAAAGGATTAGCTTACGATGCTCATCCTAAATTTTCACCTGACGGAAAAAATTTATTAATAGTGTCTGACAGATCTGGTGGGCCAAATGCATGGATATTAGATTTAGAAACTGGTGATTCAATTCAAGTTACAAAAGGAGATGATTATTTTATGGAAACTGCTGAATGGACAAATGACGGCGAATACATTATAAGCACAAAAGGTGGAAGAAATTCTAAATTATATTTAAATCATAAATCTGGTGGTAAAGGAGTAGAATTAATAAAAAAACCTTCTAATCTTAAAGTAAGTGATGTGGCAGTTGGCAGAAACGATAGATACATATGGTTTTCTAGAAAATCGGGAGCTTGGCAATATAATGCTAGGTTTCCACAAATGTCATTAGCTAGGTATGATAGAGATAATGGAACTATAGAAAATATGGTTAGCCGATACGGCTCTGCGTTTTCCCCTACATTGTCTAATGACGGAAATTGGCTTGTATATGGATCTAGGTGGAATGATAAAACAGGACTAATTGCTAGAGATCTAAATACAGGAAAAGAAAAATGGTTAGCTTATCCAATTCAAAAAGATGATATAGAATCTCAAAATACTTTAGGATCAATTCCTGTAATGAGTTTCACTCCGGACAGTAAATTTATAATTGCTTCCTATGGAGGTAAAATAAATAAACTTCCAATTAATGGCGGGGATGCTACTGACATTCCTTTTGAAATTGATGAAGAAATTGATTTAGGTCCTCTGTTAAAATTTAATTATCCAATTGTAGACACTGACAAAATACTTTCTAATCAGATTAGAAATCCAAAAGTCTCACCTGATGGGTCAAAATTAGCTTATACATCATTTAGTAAAATATATATAAAAGATCTTCCACATGGTGAGCCTCAAAGACTTACTTCTTTAAATTATGGAGAAGGAATGCCAGTATGGAGTCCTAAAGGGGATGAAATTGCCTTTGTTACATGGGATGAAAATGATGGAGGAGCAATTTATAAAGCATCCACAGCTAATAAAAATAAGGTTCAAAAACTAACGATTGAAAACGGTGTTTATTCTTTTCCCGTTTGGAACAATGTAGGGGATAGAATAGTTTTTATAAAAGCTTCTGAAAATGATTTTGATAATTATGGTTCTTTAGGTGTAGACTCAAAATTAATGTGGATTTCATCAAATGGAGGTAAAAATAACTTTATTGATAAAACTAAGGGAAGATCAAATCCTCATTTTACAAAAAGCTCGGAAAGAATATTTTTATCAAGCAGAGGAAGTGGTTTAAGTTCAATAAGGTGGGATGGAACTGACGAAAAAAAGATTTTAAAAATTACTGGAATTTCAGTTTATGGAACCCCAGGAAGAAAATCTCCACCTTCACCAGCAACGTACATAATTAAATCCCCAAAAAAAGAAGAAGCTCTTGCTGTAATTAATAATGATGTTTATGTGGTAACTATTCCCTATTCTGGCTTAAAAGATTTATCAATTAATGTTTCTAATCTAAAAAACTCAAGTTTTCCGGCAAGAAAATTGACCAAGTTTGGTGGTGAATTTGCCTCATGGGGAGCTAACGGTGATAATGTTTACTTTTCTCTGGGAAAATCACTTTTTAATTATAATATTCCTATTGCAAAAGCCGACGAACAAAAAATACTTAAAGACAAAAAAGATAGTGATAAAAAAGTGTCAAAAAAAGATGAAAAAGAGAAGTCATATCAAGCGGTTGAAATAGAAATTAAAACTTACATAAATAAAAATAAAGTTGAAGGATTAGTTCTTTTGAAAAATGCCAGAATCATAACAATGAAAGGTAAAGAGATAATTGAAAATGGTGAAATATTAATTAAAGACAATAGAATTGTTGAAGTTGGAGAAGCTGATAAAGTCCAAATAGAAGAATCTAAGCGGGCTGATGTTAAAACAATTGACTTAAGTGGAAAAACAATAGTTCCTGGATTTGTTGATACTCACGCACATGTTAGAGTTTCTAGAAATATTCACAAAGCAGAAACATGGTCGTTTGCAGCAAATTTAGCATATGGTGTAACCACAGTGAGAGATCCTCAAACTGGAACTACTGATATATTAGCTTATGGTGACATGGTAGATGCCGGTCTTATGCATGGTCCTAGAATTTATTCAACTGGTCCTGGTGTAGGTTATTGGGGTTATAATTTAAAAAGTTTAGAACAAACAAAAGATGTTTTAAAACAGTATTCTAAATACTATAACACTAAGACCATTAAAATGTACAGAACTGGTAACAGAAGACATAGACAATGGATATTGATGGCTGCTAAAGAACAGAAGCTTATGCCAACTACTGAGGGTGCATTGCATATTAAGTTAAATATGAATCAAATGTTGGATGGCTATCCTGGTCAAGAACACAATATTCCTATTTATCCAGTATATGATGATTTAATTGAAGTAATGGCTAAATCAAAAATGGCTTACACTCCAACTCTATTGGTTTCTTACGGTGGTCCGTGGGCTGAAAATTATTTCTATGCTACAGAAGATGTGCAAGGCGATAAAAAATTAAACTACTTTACTCCTAAAGCACATTTAGATGCAAAATCTAGAAGAAGAAATGACGGTTGGTTTCACAAAGACGAGTACGTTTTTGAAGAACAAGGAAAATTTATAAAAGATTTAGTGGAGAGAGGTGGAATAGTTGGAGTTGGTTCACATGGACAACTACAAGGCCTTGGCTATCATTGGGAACTTTGGAGTATGCAAGCTGGAGGGCTTGGTTTACATGATGCATTGAGAGTAGCTACAATTATAGGAGCTGAAGCAATAGGTCTTGAAAAAGATTTAGGGAGTATCGAAAAGGGGAAACTTGCTGATTTAGTAATTTTAGATAAAAATCCTTTAGAAAATATAAGAAACTCCAATTCTGTAAGTATGGTAATGAAAGATGGAAGGTTGTATAATGCTAATAATTTGGATGAAATATATCCAAAACAAGTAAAAGCAGAATTTAATTGGAAACAAATTGAGCCTGTAAACTTGCCAGGAACAAAAGATTAAATATTTTGAAAATATTAAAATACATTTTGAAAATATTAAAATGGAGCATCTTTGCTTTTATAGCATTTGTTTTGACAATTTTTATATATTTTGAACTGAACGAGATACCAATTTATAATCCAAAAGTTGCATATAAATTTATATTAGGAAAAACAAACTATACTCAATATGAAAATCTAGCTGAAAAATTAGGCTACCTAAAAACAGATAAATTATTAATTCTGCATGCGGATGATCTTGGATTGTCTGAGTCAGTAAACAAGGCTAGTTTTAAGGCTCTAAAAGAAGGACTAGTTAATTCTGCAAGCGTTATGATGCCCTGTGATTTTATTAATGATGTTGGTGATTTTGCCGTAAGTAACCCAAATATTGACTTAGGACTTCATTTAACGGTAACCAGTGAGTGGAGAGATTATAAATGGGACGGAGTAGCTAATTCAAATTTAATTTCTTCAATGATTGATAAAAAAGGTAATCTTTTTGAAAATAAAAAAAAGTTTACTTTAAACGCCTCTACTAAAGATTTAAAAAAAGAATTACAGGCTCAAATTGATTTAGCGAAATCGATTGGAATTAAACCTACGCATATTGATAGCCACGAGGGAGCACTATTCTTTGATCAAAATATTTTTAAAACTTATTTAGAGATAGGAGAAGAAAACCAGCTTCCAGTTTTTGTGCCTAGCGATGTTGCTGTTCACTTTGATAAAAATTTTCCTAAACCTAAAAATGTAGTGATAGTTGAAAATTTATACATGGCTCTTCCAAACTTAGAATTTAAAGATTGGTATACTTATTATTTAAATATAATTGAGAATCTAAAACCAGGTCTTAGTGAAATTATAGTTCATCTTGGTTATGACGATAAGGAAATGCAACAAATTACTGTTGAGCACCCAAATTATGGTAGTAAATGGAGAAACTTAGATATGGATGTCGTTTCGAATAAAAAATTTAAACAAGCATTAAAAGACAATAATATCAAATTAGTAACATGGAGAGAAATCCAAAATGTAATTTACTAAGTTTATTTTAGTTTATAATTATAGGCGATTACTGCGACTAAGGCTGAAATAATAGCTGATATCAAATAAGGATAATCTATAAAAGATAAATTACTGTACATCAAATAAACTACAACTGAACTTATTATTGAAAGTATTAAGAAGATTGAAAACAAAAACCATTTTAGTATTTTCATATTAAATTAAATATACAATTAACTGTTTTACAATGAAAAAATATTTATTAATTTTTATAGTTTTTACTAGCATGTTTAGTAATGCACAGTATAAACCTTCTA
>ERZ651776.1733-NODE-1733-length-25543-cov-7.559295_pt1 | contig 25543 bp, 22 predicted proteins | sample MGYA00514761_ERZ651776 | MGnify/ENA metagenome assembly ERZ651776 | reverse complement strand
CCGGATTACGGCTGCACTCCATAGCAACGCAACGCCTTTAGCAAGAGCCTTCAGCGGAAAAGAGCCCTCAGCGAAAAAAGAGCCCTCAGCGATAAAGAGCCCTCAGCGAGCGAGCGCTTTTAACCAGGAAAATTCCTCAGCCGGCCTCAAATTTCAAAGACAAATGATGAAAGCCTCGCAGCAAGTGTGACGGCACGCGTTCATTGAGGCCATCGCCTCGGGTGAGTTTTGGAAAGCGCGCAAACAAGTGGGTCAGCGCAATACGCGCTTCCAAGCGGGCAAGGGGCGCGCCAATACAAAAGTGGATGCCATACCCGAAGGTATGATGATGGTTTTTCTCACGCGTCAGCAGGAACTCATCCGGTTGCGCGTACACCGCTGCATCTCGGTTAGCCGAACCCATAATCACATGAACCAACTCGCCGGCTTCTAAGGTTTGGCCCTGAAACGTGGCCGCGCGGGTTAACCGCCGTCTCAGAAACTGAACAGGGCCATCAAATCGAAGAATCTCTTCAATGGCTTGATCAATTAATGCGGGCTGTTCAATCAATTGCGCATACAGGTCCGGCCGATCGGCGAGCACATTCAGCAAATTCCCCAGTAAATTAGTGGTGGTTTCATTGCCCGCAATTAAGAGCAGCATGCAAAAGCCAACGGCCTCGGCATCGGCCAAGCGCTCGCCCTCGAATTCGGCGTTCACCACCGCACTGACCAAATCAGCGCCCTCACGACCCCTTCGCTCTGGAATCAAACTCTGAAAATAGGCGTACATCTGACCAATCTCAACCTCCCGATCCGCCATCGAGGCGCCGGCTAGGGTGCCCGTTAGCGCATCCGACCAGCGTTTAAAATCCTCGCCGCGTTCAACGGGGATGCCCATCATTTGGGCGATCACCGCAACAGGTAAAGGGGTGGTTAAGGCTTTAACAATATCGACCGATTCGCCGGACGGAATGTTCGCGACCAGATCGCCTGCAATGCTGGATACATCCCCTTCTATGGCCTTGAGCATCCGCGTGGTGAAGGCTTTATTGACGATCCCGCGGAGCTGGGTGTGGCGCGGCGGATCATCTGCCAACAAAGGCAAGGGCCCAGCATCGCCGCCCATGGCTTTAGAGGAAAAGGCTTCAGAGTCTTTTAGCACCGCTCGAACATCATCATGTCGCGTCAGAATCCAAGCGCCAGTCTCTTCATCTTGCCAAATGGGTTGGTCCGCCCGCCAGGCTGCAAAGAAGCCGTAGGGGTTTTCGAGTAATTCCGGCGTAAAAAATTTCATGGGCGACCTCTTATTTCAATTCACAGCGCTGGCGTCGATCATAGCGTCATCACTGGATAAAATCGAAACCAGCAGCGAGCCTTTTTAGACCCTCATCGCGGTGATCAAAGGGTCCACGCGCATCGCCGCGAAGCACGGGGTCCAAAAGCGTCTTCCAACAGATCCCACAACCTTCCGATTTCGGCGCAGCAAGCACCCGTCTGTAAACGACCGGCCCCGCCCTTGACTCCGCTTGCTGGAGCGGGCACTTTAGATCGCTCAAACGCCATCAAGACTTTTATCAAACAAGGAGTGACCGCACCTCGTGGACGCACAGGAAATCAAAACCTTACGGGCCTTAATGGAATACGAGGCCAGCCGACGCGCGCCGCCTGAGACCTTCCCGAATTTGCCAGACCTGCCCGGTGGTCGCTACACGGATCCTGCATTTATGGCACTGGAGAAAGACCACCTCTGGCGAAAGAGTTGGCTATTGGCGGCTCATATTGACGAGGTGCCGGAGCCGGGCTGCTTTTTACTCTGGGAAAATGCGGGTCAACCCGTCGTCATCGTGCACAGCGAATCGGGCGGTGTGAATGCGTTTTACAATACCTGCAGCCATCGCGGCGCGCCGGTCGTTACCGAAGCCCAAGGCAAAAAGCTCCGGCTCACCTGTCGATATCATGGCTGGACCTATAATCACGAGGGCGAGCTGTTGTCCATTCGGGATCCGGAAGATTTTAAAGATCTCGATTTCAGTTGTCGGTCGCTCACCAAAGTCCGATGCGAGCAGTTCGGGAACCTCATCTTCGTGAACTTCGACGACGATGCGCCGTCTCTGCTCGACTGGTTAGGACCCATTGCGGATGAATGGGCAGAATTTCGATTCGATCAATGCCGGCTTGCTGCCCGGCACCGCTTCACCCTCGACTGCAATTGGAAGATTGCAATGGAAGCCAACGCCGAGGTTTATCACGTTAAGAGCATTCATCCATCGACCATTGCGCCGATCCTAGACGATCGTCGCAACGTGAATACGCTCTACCCCAATGGCCATCACCGGATGATCGCCCCGCGTCCGCAAGGCACGGTGAATACCCTCGCGCAAACAAGAGGAGATCTACCAGAAATCGAATCGGTTGGTGAGATTGCCCGAACCTGCACGCAATCCTATGGCATCTTTCCGAACTGGGTGTCGCCCTTGAGCGCGATGGTGATCCCGCCTTTATTGTTTTGGCCCAAGGGCATCGATCAGTGCACGCTTGAGACATGGACCTTTGCGCCAGACTGGGGGGATCGCCCCGCACCGGATCAGTGGACCGAAAACAACGGCGAGAAACTGATCAAGGTGTTACTGGAAGATACTGAATTTGGCGCTTGGATCCAAAAGTCCGTTAACAGCTATGGCTTTAAAGGGGTGCCATTGAGTTATCAGGAAGCGCGCATCTATTACTGGCATCAAAGCGCCGATCAACTCATTGGGGTCGACAAGATCCCAGAGTCGCTTCGGGTGCCTCCGGTCATTACCAAGGACTGGGTCTATCCAAACGACCCACGGCGCGCGGAACTCCCAGCCGACTAACGCCAGCCTTGTTTTGATCACGTCGGCGGGCGCACGGTTTCCGACCGGGTTGTTCTATTGGTCCGCCAGAGCCCGCACCACCGACGGCCGCGCCTGCATCATCTCGAACCAAGCCGGGGCGCCCGGAATCAACGACAGCAAATCAACCTCGATCACCGCTTTGGCTGCGCGATTGGCCAGTATGAAGGAAAAGAAGCCTACAATATCGGCGTAGGTCATCTCATCACCCTGTATAAAGGGCCCAAACTGCGTCAGTCGCGCAACGGCCGCGCAGCCTTTGGGCAGATCCCGCGCCAGGTCTGCTGCCACCGATTCTGCAACGGGCTTGCCGCGCAAGGCCCCAAAGCCGCGCCGGGCAACCAGTTCAATATTCAACTCGATCACCTGCGCAATCTCTCTGACCTTGGCCTGCTCAAAGGCGGTACCGGGCAGCAGCGACGGACTCGGCGCCACCGCTTCCAAATATTCTAAAATCGCTATCGATTCCGCTAAGAAGCCGTCCGGTGTTTCAATACAAGGAATTTTGCCCATCGGGCTTTTCGCTAAGTAACCGGCATCCTGCGATGGCGGCGTTAAGACTTCCTCAAAAGAAAGTCCTTTCTCAATCAGGGCGACTTTGATCATGTTGTAGTAATTACTGAGGGGGGCACCATAAAGCTTGATCATTGGGTTTCCTTTTGGGTCATCATTTTTAAGGGGCGGACGAATCCGCCGGATTATTTTCTGGCATCCGCTGAGCGCCTGACACTGCGTGTTCTGACGCGCTTTGCTCAGGCACCCGCTGCCAGGATCGGGTTTGATACAAAAACCCAACATGGCCGCGAACAAAAAGGGTTTCGCCTTCTAACCAAACCGACCCTCGATAGAATTTCCCGCTTTCTGGGTCAAAAATGGTGCCCTTCTGCCAGACAGCCTTTTTGAGGGTGAGACCATTGATCACTTCCATCCCGATGACCGGTTTATCGCGCCAGGCGCCTTCACACGCCTCACAAACGGGATTTTCTTCCGCCTGCTGATGCAAACTCACAACGTAGCCAAACAGTTTTTCACTTTTAATTTCAACCGAAACCGTGGATTGCAGGACCCCGCTTTCATCAAAGGTCTGCCACAACCCCGTTGGGTCGGCGCGAACGTCTGCCCATAAATCAGTGCTCACCAAAAAGGCGATGACCATCATAATGTGCAACAAGGATCTCATTTGCATGGGTTGCTCCTGTGACTCGATTCGGCTTGATTCATTGTCTTGCTCGTCAGCGCCTGCGCCGATGCCTAAGCGGGTTGATCCCAAGTTTGGGCGATGCGTCAATCGATCAAAACGCCCAATGGGGTCCCTTAAAACGGGATCCACAATCTCTGCCGCGCGCGACCCTTTTCCCTCATTCAACCCGTTACGGTCGTCACCGGTTCACGCCGCTCAATCCCGCCCTTGAAGCTTCGCCGAGACCGATCGGCGCGCCTTAATCCGCAGGCCAATCTCCTCGGGCTTAGGCCTCCGGATTGGCATGGATCGGATCGACCCAATATAAGCCCTCAGGATCTTCAACCACGGGAATATCAAGATTCACCACAACCGGCTCCTGATTACTGCGGACCAAGACGCAATGCAGCGGTTCATCCGTGCTGGCATTAATTTCCTGATGGGGCACATAAGGTGGAATAAAAATAAAATCGCCGGGGCCCGCTTCACAGACAAACTCGAGGGTCTCGCCCCATCGCATCCGAGCCTTGCCGCTGATGATATAGATGATACTTTCAAGATCACCATGATGGTGAACGCCCGTTTTTGCATCCGGATGAATCTCAACGGTGCCTGCCCAGAGTTTCTCGGCGCCTGCAGTTGCCCGATTAATCGCAGCCGCGCGGTTCATGCCTTCGGTTTGCGGGGTATTGATATCAAGATGTTGCCCACTCACAACTTTTACCCCATGGTGGCGCCAGTCGTTGTCTGAACCGCTCATGCTTTAGCCTTTAAAACGTTGTTCTTAACTGACGCCAAGGGAAACACGACAGCACAGATGGCGCAAGACCCGGGCCAAGGGTTTTTTAAAAGGCCCTAGGATCTTTTTTTGACGAGCGGGCGGCGTCACCACCAGCTGCCGCATCAAACTAACGACTCGCCGTACAACCCTCTGCACCGATCGAACACTCATGCTAACCTTCCGTCAACAATCATACCGCGCCAGGCAATCTCCTTTAGGGGGTAGCGTCGTAAACCCAAGTTCTGCAGAAGGTTGGTCCCTTTTCAGAATATTGAGCGCCTTGCTAAGAGCCTCAGACTCCAGAGATAATTCATCACGGAATTCCCTATGACTCGATTTTTAAAACTGCCGTTTCAACTCTTTTGGAAGCTCTTAAAAGCCCTTCAAACACTCTTGTTCGGACTCATAGCGCTGGGCCTTTTTTTGGCGCTCATCGCCGCGCCGTTTTCCGACAACGCAAGTCAGATGCCAGAAGATGGCGCCCTAGTGCTCAACCCATCTGGCGTTTTAGTCGAAGAAAAGACCGCGGTTGATCCGCTTAATTTCTTAGCCGATGACGGCGGGCCCAGCGAAGTATTGCTTCAGGATCTCGTTGTTGCCCTTGAGCAAGCCCGCGATGACCCCCGGATCACAACCCTTGTGCTGAATCTTGATAACTTTGGCGGCGGCTTAATGCCGCATTTGGAAATCGTTGCCGACGGGATTCGCGATTTTCGGGCATCCGGCAAGAAGGTGATTGCCGCGAGCAACGGTTATAGCCAGTCCAGTTTGTTGCTGGCAGCCGAAGCCGATGAGATTTTAATGAACCCGGAATATGCGGTACTGCCGGAAGGCTTCTCAGCCTACCGAACCTATTTCAGCAGCCTGCTGCAACGCCTTAATGTCACCGTGAATCTCTTTAAGGTCGGCCAGTACAAATCAGCCGCCGAGCCCTACTTTCAAGATCGTATGTCCGATGAAGACAAGCAAGCGCGACTCGCTTACCTCAATGCTTGGTGGGATACCTATACCGATCGGTTTGAAACCGCGCGTGGCCTGCCCGCAGAATCTCTCAACGACACGATCGATAATATTCAAGCGGTGCTTGAATCCGCTTCTGGCAATTTGGGTCAGGTCGCGTTGAATTCAGGCTGGGTTGATCAATTAATGAGTGATCGTGAACGGGCAGAATATTTGGTCGGCCTCATCGGCGCCGATGAGGAAGATGAGCAGCGCTACCGAGGCATCGGCTTTGAGGATTATTTAGCCCTGAACCCAACCGAAGCCGAAGCCTCAGAACACAAAATTGCGGTCATCACCGCCGTTGGCAGCATTGTCGATGGCTATGCTGACGCGGGATCCATTGGCAGTCTCACGCTGCTGGAACGAATCCAGCAGGCACGCGACGATGACGCTGTGAAGGCGATTGTCTTGCGGGTCGATTCCGGTGGCGGCAGTAAATCCGCATCCGAAATTATTCGTCAGGAGTTAGCCCACGCCCAAGCCGCCGGCATACCGGTTGTTGCTAGCATGGGATCGGTTGCTGCCTCGGGTGGTTACTGGATCTCCGCGACCGCCGATCGTATTTTTGCCCATCAGAACACCATTACCGGCTCGATTGGTATCTTCGCCCTCATTCCAACCTTTGAAAAAGTCCTCAACGAATACGGCGTCTTTGGCGACGGCGTTGCAACCACGCCACTTGCGGGCGCCGCGAGTATCGATCGCGGGATCCAGCCGATTTATGCCGGCCTCATTCAGCAGGTTATCCAATCCGGCTATGATCAATTCTTAGCCGTCGTCGCAGAAGGTCGTAACATGACGCCCGAGGCGGTTAATGAGATTGCGCAAGGCCGCGTCTGGACCGGCACGAAAGCACTGGAACTTGGCCTGGTTGACGAGATTGGCGGCCTTGATGAGGCCATACAAGCCGCCGCTGAATTAGCCGATATAACCGACTACGCAATTTGGCGGGTCGAGCCGGAAGCCTCCCGACGACAGCAGATTCTTGAGGCCCTGACCGCAGAGATCAGAACCCTTGCGCCGGCCGTCAACCGCGATCCGATTACGCAACACTGGCGCGCCATGCAATCAGAGGTTAGAACTTTGACGCGCTTTAATGATCCGCAAAAAGCCTATGTAATTTGCGAGACTTGCCCCGGTCCCCTGGCGCGCTAAGAGGCCCTCAGCGAGACTTCGACCGCAAGCGTTCGGGTTACAAGATCCTCGAGATTTAAAACCGCTTGGCCTGCGAGCGACACGCCAATGGCGTCATCCCAAGGCGCAAGCCAATGCCTTGGGATGGCTTTACCTTGTAGCGCCCATAGGGCGCCCACCGTGGCCCCATTGCAATCGGTATCCAAGCCTTCTGCAACCACGTCCCCGATGGCCGCACTAAAGTCATCGGGATGGCGTAACAACGCCCAGATCACAAGCGCTAAATTGTTCACCGTGTGCACGACATTCAGGTGTTGGTAGCGTTCTCGGATCACGGCGCCGCCGGAGGCCGAGGCGGTTTGGGACCGAGCGAACTGTATGGCTTTATGGCAATCACTATTATCTGGAATGGCCTCAAGGGCAGCTTCCACACCGGCCAGCAAAGTGCCGCCGCCGGCAACCACCGCGCCAATCACAGCCACCACAACTGCGCCATAGACGCCCTCACCCACATGCGATAGTTGCGCATCAACCGTTGCCAATTGCGCCGCCAAGTCGGGATCACCGGGCGCCACCCAACCATACACATCCGCCCGAATTTGCGCGCCAATCCAATCGTTATAGTCATTTTGGGCGCATTCGCGAACATCGAACCCGAGCGCGCCGCCTTCAGGGAACCATTCCCGGCCTCGACTGATTAACGTGCGATAGGCAGCCCGCTCGGCGGTATAGGTACTGCCGAGCGGCAGGTGCAACAGCCAGGCCCGGGCGACATCTTCTGTTGCAAGGTTTGCGCCCTTGGCTTCGAGCATCATCAAGGCCAGCACCGAATAATTCACATCATCATCCGGTAGGCTCGCCTTAAGTTGCCCCTTGCAACAGGCTTTCAGCAGCAGCTCTGGCGCTTTTTCAGAATCATAGGGAATGTAATCTCGCAGCGGTAAGGCCGCAACGGCACTCAGATAACCTTGCAGGGCCTCCGCGCCTGCTCGCATCGAGAAACGCTCAACCGCTTTGCCCAACATACAGCCCGCAACCCGGCCTTGCCATGCCCCTCGAATGCGCGCGGTGTAGTTGGCCGGCAATTGTTTTCGGTCCGTCATAATGGTTCTCCTTTTAGTGCACTCACGGTTTCCAACGCAGCGGAGCCTGTTATCAGCTGTCTTTTACACAGCACCAATTTACACAGCATTTATACAGCGATCTGTTGCACGGCCTTATCGGTCTCCCCCGCCGTGAGCGCGCCGCCCTAAGTTAGGTTGCGTAAGCGACCCCGCCATCACAGGTAATCACTTCCCCCACCGTGAAGGCGCCCGCTCTAGAGCACAGAAAGATCGAAAGCCCGGCGATGTCTTCGGCCGTACCCACCCGGCCCCGAGGGTTGTTGTTTGCAACACTGCTCCAATCAATGTCCGTGTCGCCACCACCACCCACACCGGTGCTCAGCATCCAAGTTGGGAAAGGTCCGGGCGCAATGGCATTGACGATAATATGTTGCGGCGCAAGGTGCAGCGCAAGACCCCGGGTCAAATGATGCAAGGCCGCTTTTGACGGGCCATAGGAAAAGGTTTCAAACACCGGATTTTTGATGCCATCGATCGATCCGATATTCACCACTCGCGCGGGATTCTCGGCGGTGCCCGAGGCCCGCAACAAGGGCAGTAATTTCTGGGTTAGGAAAAAAACGCCTTTCACGTTGGTGTCCATTACTTTATCCCAACCCAACTCCGGAAACTCATCCAGCGGCGCGCCCCAAGACACCCCCGCATTATTGATCAGGATATCCAGGCGCGCCTCGCGCGCGCTGAGCGTGTCGGCCAGCTGCTGACACCCCTCAACATCCGCCAAGTTTGCTGGGATCGCTATGCATTCACCGCCATAGGCCGCCTGCAGGCGCTCAGCCGTTGCCGCACACGCATCGGCCTTACGCGAACTAATGTAGACCTTCGCGCCGTTGGCTAAAAAGCCGGCAGCGATCATCTCGCCGATACCGCGGGAGCCGCCTGTGACCAGCGCGATCTTGCCGCGGATATCAAATAAATTATTGAACATTGTTAACTCCTAGTTTGATCTTGTTCGTTGAACTTGTTGGTTGGTCCTCATTTTCATCTTTACCTTAATCGCGAATCTGAATTGACCCGCTCGGGCAGCGGGCTGACCGCTTCAACCCGCTCCTTGCGAGCATGGCGGACTCAGCAACCGGTAGGATCGCTTGATACCAGCTGAGTAGTGCCGCGACGCCCCTTTTTTTGTCCACCTGACATGCCTTGAATCACTAAGGTGCATATAAAGGTATCAATTACTGTGGTCTTGCTTGCGCTGCTGCAAGTTACCGTGGTTTGATCAGGCTTATCAATTTTTTGGAGTTATAGCATGCCTGATATTGCTAACGATCTGTACACCCTTGCCATGTCCGCCGAAGCACAACCGCTTATGGACGCCGTGACCAAACACATTGCTGATAATGTTGAGCCGATCACGGAAGAATTTCAGGCCCTCGAAAAAGAAAAGACGGATCGTTGGTCTTGGCATCCCAGACAGCTCGAACTGCTTGATGGCGCCAAACAAAAAGCAAAAGACTCCGGCCTTTGGAATTTCTTCTTGCCCGATTCCGAGATTGGCGACGGCCTAACCAATCTCGATTACGCCTATATCGCGTCCGAGCTGGGTAAATACCCACTGGCGTCTGAGACCCTAAACTGTAGCGCCCCGGACACGGGCAACATGGAGGTGCTCGAACGGGTTGGCACGCCAGAGCAAAAAGAGCAGTGGTTAAAGCCGCTTTTAAACGGCGATATCCGCTCAGCTTATGCGATGACCGAGCCGAACCTGCCCTCATCCGATGCCAAGAACATCAGCACCAGCGCGGTGCTCGACGGGGATGACTGGGTCATCAATGGCGAAAAATTTTATATCTCTGGCGCCGGGGACCCGCGCTGCAAGATTATGATTGTGATGGTCAAAACCGACCCCAATGCAGCCCCTAGCCGTCAGCAATCGCAAATTCTGGTGCCGAAAGACACACCCGGCGTCGAGATTCTCGAAGGCATGCAAGTGTTTGGCGCCGATCACGCGCCCCGCGGCCACATGCACATTCGCTTTAACAATGTCCGCGTGCCGAAGGAAAACATTCTATTGGGTGAAGGTCGCGGCTTTGAAATCTCCCAGGTCCGGCTCGGACCCGGCCGAATTCATCACTGCATGCGCAGTATCGGCAAAGCGGAAAAAGCGTTAGAGCTGATGGTCAAACGCTCAGCCACTCGGGTCGCATTTGGAAAGCCCATTGCCAAACTCGGTAAGAACCTTGAGTTGATCGCGCGGGCTCGAATCGAAATTGACGCCATGAAGCTCATGGTTCTGCAAGCCGCCAAAGCAATGGACGTCTTGGGCAATAAAGAAGCCCGGGTTTACGTGAGTGCCGTGAAAGCGATGGTTCCCGAGAAGGTGTGCCTGATCATCGACCAAGCCATTCAAATGCATGGCGCAACCGGTATTTCACAGTGGTCGCCCTTAGCTGGCATGTACGCCGACATGCGGCACCTGCGTTTTGCAGACGGGCCCGATGAAGTGCATCACATGGTCGTTGGCCGCGCCGAGATTCAAAAATACGATCTCTGGTAGCGCTTGGCGCTATTGGCGACAGGGCTTTGGCGAAGCTGTTGGCCTTTTAAGCACGGAAGGCCTTGCTCACCGAGACGTCTCACAGAGCATTTCGTTCGGTGGGAACTTTTTAGCGGAGGACTCTTTATAGCTTAGTGAGGTGGTTTAATAAATCCGCACAACCCAATTAAGGGATATTACCTATAACTAGAGATCAACAAATAAACACATGAAAGAAAGATCCTAAGAAATCAAGCTGGATGCCATCAGTTTGGTGCTGGATCAGAGCTATACAAGAATCCAAGCGGCGCTCAGCGCGCTAAGTTACTCGGTGGCGCCGTAAGAAGGCTCGAAAATAGATGAAAGAAGCTAACGTTCAGGTTCAGCGCCGTAAGAAACACAAAGTCACTAAGTACTGGAATCACGAGCTACGTGAATTTAAGAATATACTGGATCGGTAATTTGATGTTGATAAGACTGATAGGGTCTGCATTAGGGATACCACTTACCTCTGGACCCAGGAGGGCTGGCTGTATTACCTTCCTGCTGTTCTCGGCCTATATTTGAGAAGGGCGGTTGACTCGAGTATAGGTTCATAGATGATGGCTTAGCTGGTTTGATATGTTCTGATAATGGCCATTTGGCCTAGGCGGCCCAAGGCTGGCTTGATCGTCCATTGCTATCGCGATTCTCAATATATCAGCAAAGAATTCAGGCGGCTTCTTGAGACCCATGGCTTCGTCGGGAGCATGAGTCGCAGGTGTTCGCTAGGATAATGTGGTCGAAGAAAGTTTCTTTGGGCGCTCGATGCAGGAGCGTGTCTTCTGGCGTAATTACCATACTAGGTTCGAAGCACAGCAGGATGAGTTGAACTACATATCCATGCTCTTAAAAGCCAACGGCATTGATATCTGGGCTACATGAGTCCGAATCAATTTGACGCGGAGATGGTTGAAGTGAAAAAAGACGCTCAACTGGGTTGTAAAGAAATTCTGGACCACCTCAGTAACGTGTGCCTAATATGTCTCAATAGTGCTCATATGGGTCTGAGGAAGGCCGACTGTCAATGTGAAGTATGCTAGGGGCAAGAAGAAAGGATGAGCAACCTCTCCAAACTTTGATTTATGGTCTAAAATACTCTTAAAGAAAGAATGCCGATGATCAAATTCACGCGTAAAGGAGCGTACACCCTCCTACGTAAACTTGTAAACTTTGCAACCACCTATTCACAATGTTGTAGTGCGTCTCATCTCATTTACCGGCCGCCTTGCATCGCAGACCATGGGTTAACCGCTTTACTACGCGACGCATCATTGGAAGTCTTATGTAAGCGCAAGCAAACAGACTCAGCAAGCCAGACTAACCGCATCGCCAATTGCAGATGACATCACACTATCGGAAATCATAATGACTTATCAATCGCTCCAAAGCGAGATCCACAAGCTTCTTGAACCAGGGCTAGGCGATGATCGCTTAAGCAAAGTAGTAGATCACGTCATCATTACAATCGTTGTGTTGGCCGTTTTAGCAGTGATTCTCGAATCAGTGGAGTCTATCGGCAATCGCTATGTCCTCTACTTCAGCGCGTTTGAAGTCTTTTGCATGTCATTTTTTTTAATCGAGTATGTTCTTCGACTGTGGTGCGCACCACTGAAGCATCCTAACCTTTCCTCTTACGATGCTCGGAGAAACTACGTTACCAGCTTTTACGGCATTGTAGACCTCATCGCCATTTCGCCCATCTTATTATCATTTTTCTTCCCAAATCTTAATTTAGTAGTCTTTAGGATCCTGCGGATTCTCCGCTTCGTAAAGATCACCCAATACAATAACGCGCTACAGGATCTATTCGAAGCAATAAGACATGAGAGAAAATCTTTTTTCTCGGCAGGTTATATTTTTCTACTCGGGGTATTTCTGAGTGCCTCTCTGGCCTATTTTGCCGAATCTGAGGCACAGCCTGATAAATTTTCATCAATACCTGAAGCTATGTGGTGGTCTATCATCACACTAACAACCGTGGGATATGGAGACGTATCGCCCATGACACCATTTGGTAAATTAGTAGGCGCAGCTACAGCGCTGCTTGGTGTTTGCTCAGTGGCCTTGCTAACAGGTATTGTCGCAAACGCATTTACTGAACAGCTCGCTAGAAAGCGCGCCGTCTTTGAAAATGCTGTTTTACGTGCACTTCAAGATGGCGTCATCACTTCAAGCGAGCGAGATTATCTAAACAAAATAAGAGACGAATTCAATCTCACCAAGGAATATGCTGACGCTATATTTGAGAAGTACGTAAGAGACTATGGTGACGGGAAAGAAAAATAGTTCCTTGGTCGAGCACTTGATAAACCAATTATCTCAAGGACTGGTATCTCATTAGACTTATCTCAACTCAAAATGTTCGAACAAACTCCCCTACCGCCAAGGACAATCCCGTCTTCTCTGAGACAATGCACACTTAATAAAGGGATTTATTTAATTAAGCACTAAACCTTTTTGCCAATCATCCGATACTTTCTTCAACGCATCACAGGAGTCTTGCATGAATATGGCAACCAAAGCAGCCGCAACTTACAAAAGCATCGGCGTGGAGTCAATTGTCTCTGCTGCTAATCCGCACGAACTGATTTCGCTCCTTTTCACAGATATATCTCTGAACTTATCCATGTGGGAATACCATCTTGAAAATAATAATATTCCTGAAAGAGCTGAATGCGTTAACAAAACGATCAAAGTACTGACGGGTCTCCAGGCGTGCCTAGACTTCAAAACCGGCGGAGAACTGGCGAACAACTTAGACGAGCTATACGGCTACTGCATTAAGATAATCTTTAGGGGTAATGCCACACAAGATATTAACCTAATAAAGGAAGCCGGCGCCGTCGTTAAAGGCCTGCAAGAAGCGTGGGACAGCATCCCACCTGCGTTCAGTCGCCGATTATCAAGCACCACTGAATAAATTATTCGTTGCGAGCTGGTGCTTATTCCGCTGCTGATAAAAGACAGTGTGCTAAGCGCCAAGGCATTTAAAATGCCAACAACTACGGGCTCTCTGTGCGGAAGTTTACACTTCGTTCGTTACCTCAGCTAATTAGTGTAATCACATGCCGCATCACCCGCAGCACATTCAGAAATCTTCAAATTGGCGCGGAGCAAATCGTCTTTTCCTAGCACCATTCGCGCTAGATCTCTGACCTCTTCAGCCTGAACTTGACCACTCTCCAAAGCTAAGGAGGACCATACATAAGCGTTAAATGGATCTGCTTTTAATGTAGGGCCCTCCGCAGCGAGCAGCATATAGGACAGCATGTACTGAGCGTCTGCGTAACCGCTTTCAGCCGCGATTCTGAAATAGTGCAGCGCACTGGGTTTATCTTCAATTTGACCCAATCCACGATAGTAGCTCAGACCAATCATGTATGTGCTCTCGAACGACTCGTTTTCTGCTGCACGCCGAAACCATAACAGCGCCCTGCCCCAACTCTCCTCAGTGCCAAGCGCATTGGCGTACATCATACCCAAATTATGCTGCGCTTCCGCCAGACCATCGTCTGCCGCGTCAGAGTACCAGGTCATAGCCTTGCCGTAATCTTGACTGACCCCAAACCCCTGCTCGTATAGGTAGCCGATATTGGATTTAGCGCGAGCATTGCCTGACTGTGCTATATCGATCCAGGCTCGGTAGGCCATCGCATAATGGCCCCGTTGCATGGCTGCCAGCCCTGCATTAAACGCAGCCTCTTCGTCATCGGCCAAGGCAGACATCAAGCCACAAGTAGACAAGAGCGCCACAGCGCAACCGATAATAAATTCCTTAATTCCTCTCATAAGATTTTACCTCCTCCTGCACAGACAAGACGCCGCCTAAGATATCGCCCTCGCTCAGGCAGCCGCAAAGCACTCCCCGTTCGTCGAGAACAGGAATCGCTTCACCGATAAAGCTCCTCGCGACTTCCATCGCATCTCTTAAACTGAACTTAAGCTCTAGTATTGAAGGCGCCTCAATAAATGCAGCAGCCGCTTGCTCATTTGGGTATCGCAGTGCATTTGTCAGACTTACGACACCTAAGAGTTTTTGCTCATGATCAGTCACATACGCTTCCGTATTCCCAAGATCTCTCAGTGACGTCACAATTTCGCTGCAGAGCGCGTCTGCCGAAAAACTCTCCACTGGCCTTATGTCGAGACCATCGACTTTCAATTGATCAAGGATAAGGTACTCCCGTCCTAACTTAAGATTAAAACCTCGCAACAAAAGCTGCCTATCAAAGTACGAGTACCCATATAACCGGGTTGAAATCAGCGAACATATCGCAACTGAAAAAATAGCGGCGACCGCATATTGGTATGACTGCGTCAGCTCAAATACGATCAGAACGATCGCTATTGGCGCACCGACCACACTGCTGGCAACACAGGCCATGCCTACCACGGTCATTAATGGCACGATACTCGGATCGTACCCGAGATAGGTAGCAACCACTCCTACGATGGAACCCAAACATGCACCTAAAAATATGGCCGGCGAAAAGACGCCCCCAAATAAGCCCATGCCCAGACAGAGTACCGATGCGCACAGCTTAGCTATCAAAATGATCATCAGATAGTCTAACAAAAATGCATTAGCAAAGAATAAGTTGATCGTATCGCTACCCAGTCCGAATACCTCTGGCACTAAGGTCCCGATCACAGCCATCAGAGTAGCTGACAGGAGAATAATAGCTAATTCATTACCCTGCCGACCAGACCATGCAACAACCTTCAGCAGAGAAGACATGAATACGATGGCAGTCCCAGCAGATGCCAGTGCAACGATAAGCAACAGCGGTATTGTCTCGTGCATTAGAAAATCGACTGGCATTATTTCGTAGGGCGAGCCCCGATTAAATAGCAGGTTCGTCACAGCGGCGGCGGTAATAGACGCGACGGCTAGCGGCGCCAGCGCCCGAACCGAAAAATGGCGAAGAACGGCTTCACTAGCGAAGATAACGCCAGCAATAGGAGCATTGAATCCGGCTGAAATAGCAGCGGCAACACCCGCTGCCAAATAGACCTCACTACTAATTCTTGTTGGTATCAGTTTTCGAACGCCGCTGGCAACAGAGGCTCCAAAGTGGAGCACCGGACCATACTGACCAACTGAGGCGCCAGCACTGGCGGAAATAAAGGCGGCCGTAGTTGATAAGAACCCCGTCTTGGTTTGGAAGGGCTCGGTAGAGAGCTGAGCTGACAGAATTGTGTCAGCGGGTCCATGCCACCTGGGGAGCTTCGCCCACCGCTTTAGACTCAGGATAAGGAGTGCCGCACCCACTAAAACAGCCCAGTGGATACCAAAACTTAGTGGATCTCTGGCCTCGCCTGATACGGGTATCAGTTCGAAAAAGAACTTTGCTCCAATCACGAAGCCGTTAGCAGCTATACCTCCTAAAGTCCCGATAACCATACCGACAATGACGATTAGCAATAAGCTAATCCATAACGAATCGCGAGCCTCGTTTTTATTCATTAGAGCAATTCCTCAAATATGAATCTGTTGGGAAGCAAGATATAGATTTAGACAAGATAACCGGAGCTTCTGCAATCAACCCGATTGCTATCTGACGTCCTTTACTCAATTTCTATAGCACTTAAGCGCCGCCGCTTTCTCTAGAGTCGCTTTCGGGTATTGCCCTCGAAACTCAGTCATGTATTGTTCAAAACATCTATCCTGATCTTCTTGTTGTACACCTGCATCGGGTTGCTCACATGCAGCCACCAACAGCAAAAGTAAAATCGATAGTAATCTCGACATAACAGTTTTATCAGACCCCGAAATTGTTCGATATCATTCCACCGTTGGAACCGTCATCCGAGACTCGGCCGAGCTGAATGGTCGCCGACGCAAGACAATCTTCGAACTGCGATGCGAACAGCGTTCGCTGCCTCATCGACCGCTGCAGCGCGTCGATAATTTGGCCGGCGTCGTCTTGAAGGCTATTAAGCAGATCCGCAAAGTCTTCACGATCCTTGCTCATGATCTCGATCGTACTTTTGACTGTCTGCTGCTGGTCAGCAATTTCGTCAACAATGGCTTGTATACTGGCGGCGCACTCATTTTTTAGCTCGGCTTCTTTAGCCGCCAAGGTTTTGCCGAGCGCCTTAATTTTTTCTGATTTGTCTTTGATCAAGACTCTCTGTCCCTGTATCCAGTCCATGTATACATCAAGCGACTCTTCATACAACGAATCGGAAAAATCTAATGCGCCATGTGCCGAATTCTCATCTGAATCATCTTGAGAAAGGCTACGGAGCGCGTCTGCTGGCGATGCGAGCGTTGTTTGCCGGAGGGCTTCAAGCTCAGATTGCAAAGTATCAAGCTCCTGCCTAGAACTCGATAACATTGCATCCAACCGCATATCATAATCTTTCTGTTTCTCTAGGCGAGCGGCATCTAGTGCACTTATACTGTCAGATATCTGAGTGAGCCATGAGTGCTCCGACTGAATCAAATTGACATCCTTGGGTTTCCCGTCGTGTACCGACTGCGCATACTCCAAAGATGAGGCCAGCTGAACCTGATTGACTTCGACTTCCTGAAGCTTTCGACACACTCTCAGATATTCTTCAGCAATTTTTAACTCACGAGAAAATGCCTGATCGTACAAATCAGCGTAATCTCGTCCTAGTTTGTTAAGACTCGCTATTAGCTCACCACCACCCGTCTCTACCAGATCGGTGTCCACAGACACGATATCGTCGCTATAGCTCAATCGGAAGCTCTCCTGAACCGAGCGCAAATCTGCAATAACATCTTCGGCATGTGTTACGGTATTGGCAGGCGCGTGCTCGGTCCGAGAGGATATCTCTTCTCTACTTTTCACAGCTTCCGACTCGGGCTCAGGCGGGTGCTCGGTCCGAGAGGATATCTCTTCTCTACTTTTCACAGATTTCGATTCGGGCTCAGTAGCCTCTACTTCTTCGATAAAGGTCCAGAGCGAATTATTATCTTCAGCCGCATCGGGCGCAGCGTGCTCAGCCAGAGTCAAACACGTTTTTAACTTTTCTAGCCGCTCTTTATTCAGCCCCTTCTTGGCCTCTGGAAGACATAGCGCGTAGACAACCTCCTGGCGCATAAACTCATATCGTGTAGGCTCAGTAGACCCCGTATCGCTAGGAATGCCGATGATAGCCATTCCAATCGCTGCCATGTCAGCGTCATTGCTCGGATCAATTAAGTCGAATTTTTCAGCAATTTGCTCGGCTAAACTGCTCATTCTGCACCTCTACTGTTTTTAACACCCGTGGCGCACCCGAAAAATCTGCGCATCATAAATACTCAAAGATCATTACATACATTGTCGTCAACGTTGTACTGACTCGCAATCGGCGTGGGCAAACCCTGATTACACACTCTGGCGTAATTCATGCGACTGACTGGATCAGGATAGACTGGATAGTCTCGCGCTAGGTAGGCGTCTACATATCGGTCTGGGCCCACATCGTAGAACCTAACCGCACCATCATTTTGCCCCGAGGCATCACCGACGAGCACGCGCAAGCCGGCTTGGTCCGTTAGGTCGCAATCAGACCAAGCGCCACTTATCCCCTGAATGGCGCCGTCGTAACTAACCCTAACTTTGCTAAAATCAAACGGCGAAATAAACGCATCGATGCGACACCGAAATTTCTCGAATCCATCCGCAGAAGTATCTTGAACCACACCATCACTGTCTATGCTCAACCACCGTACCGAGCCCAATTGTGTCGACACATAAACTCCTGTTAAATCGGCATCACTGTCTAGATAAGACCGGTCGAGACGCGTCATTGCACCAATACTGTCTGTTGAAACTAGACCGCCTGCGGTATCGCTATACCGAATGACGAGGTTTATTGCGTCTCCGTCGAGGGTAAGATCGAAACCGGTCGATAACACCGCGGGGGCATCATCGGCTGTGCGCTTACAATAGCCGCCTCCCGACGCCTCAGTGATATTCGTCGTAAAACGGCCTTGACAGTGAAGGCTCATTTGGGTGTCGCCGTTCGTAACAGCGCTCCAAAAGATAAGTCGTGACCGCGTGATTAATGCGGTATACGCTACCCCATCGAGATCGGTCAGCCCCTCATAGCGGCCGTGCAGGGTGGCATCAATGGTCAGATCAAAGCTGCTAGTGGTAAATTTATTCCCAGACTTGGCGGTAACGGTTACCGTATGCACGCCAGCGACAGCGTAATCTGCCGATATTTTTTGGTCCTCTGTAGTTAGAGTCAAGAAGTTAGGGGAATCTTCAAGAGAGAGCGTCGCGCCTGCTGCCAACGACCCCGCCAGACTCACAACCAGCTCAAACGCCTCATCAGACGAATGACGAAGATCGCCGGATACTTCAATAGAAAGCTCAGAGCCGGACGCCTGAACAGGTGCGTTAGGGTCAGCGATAAAGGTAGCGTCTCGAGTCGCATCTGTGCCAGAGTCGCTACATCCAACTATCACTAGTAGACCCAAAATGAACGCTCCGCTGATCCACTTTTTCGGGTGTCGCGCGATCATTCAGCTTCAAGACCGAGGCAATTAACGCTTTCAATCATCCGGTACTCCTTAGTAGATCTGAAGTGAACCGAGTCCATAAGCCAGATTACAAGGAACTTATTTCTTGCCCGCTGGGCACACAGTGCTTTGCTGACCCTCTCAAAGTCTAGAAAATTTTGTGTCTCAGGATTCGGCCAAAGCACCAAAACCTGGTCCTGTATCTCAGCGTCCTGGAACGCCTCTAGGTTCTTTTTTGAATCAAGAAAATTTAAATCTTTTTCATCCTGATCACCAAGCGCCAGCGCGCTGCAAAGTCCAAAGATCACAAAAAGGCCCACAACATTAACGATTCTCACTGCCATCAACCTCTCTTGTCTATCATAATTTCTATACGCCTATTCCTCGCTCGCCCGTCCGCTGTATCGTTTGGAGCCAGCGGAACCGTATCTGCGAACCCCTGCACCGCCACCGAGCCGGTGCTTAAGTAGTCTTGTGTTACCAAATAATCGGCTACGGAGGCGGATCGTGCGGCGGACAAATCCCAATTCGAGTTAAATCTCATGCTAAAGGCAATCGGAATACTGTCGGTGTGTCCGGAGATAGTAACACTGCCGCCGGCGTCAGATATCGATTGTCCGACTCTGTCCAGGAGACCCAAGAACTGGACCCGCAGGTCTGCGCTGCCACTTACAAAGGACCCCTGATCGGCGAGCGTGATCTTAATCTGATTGTCTTCCATCTCAACGTTAACCAAGGCCTGGCTAATTTCGGGTGCTAACCGCGCCCGTATCTGTTCAAGTTCATTGTTGCCGGCCTCTACTTGAGGCTCTTGTGGAATGCTTGAGCTCGCATCCGCAACCTGCGTGTCTTGTGCAGGCGACTTATCAACCACCTGTATCTCGGTCACGACCGAGGTCTGCGCTTCGGCAACTTTCGCATACAGAGAAATAGTATCCTGAGATAGCGTGCGACCGCTACTGTCGCCGTCCTGTCCAGACTCGAGCCCCTCAGCACTGGCACTATTCACGACCACACTGATCTTATCATCCTGGCGCACGACTTCGACGTCCCCTCGCGCAATCTCATCCTTGAGCGCCGCCTGTACCTTCTCTAAATCAGAAGAAAGATCAGAATCAGATGGGCTGGTGGTAACCCTCAATTCAGGGTCCTCCGGCTGAGGAACGTCTGTCGTCTGCTCCTGTATTGTGTTCAGTGGTGTGGTTTCTACTTTAGCCTGCGAAAACTGCTTTGCTATTACACTATCCGACATAGGCGGCTCTACGACAGGCACTTTCCGCTGAACACCAAACGCATCGTTCATTGAACCACTCACCTCCTTATACTTTGGCACATTCATCTCCGCGAATGACAGAATCAGTACAAAGAACGCCATCAATAGGGTCGCCATATCCGCAAAGGTCGCCATCCACGCAGGCGCCCCGCTCACGCACTTTGGGCAATCGGGTTCTGGAGCCTCTGGCTCGGGCTCTCTGGGTATTGGTGGTGAGGGCGCAGGGGGATTCTCCTCTGCAACCACGTTCTCCACGTCCTCACCCGCTAGCTCTGGTTTTTCTTCCACATCTGCCACGTGGGCACCTCGTACTTAATTATCATCAACGATGACCTCAATCCGCCGGTTATTAGCGCGGCCCGTAGGAGTATCGTTTGTACCGATCGGTTTAGAGTCTGCGTATCCCTTAATCATAACCTTACCACCAGCCAGCGCCGTATCGGTCAGCAAGTAATCGGCTACCGCAGCCGCCCGGCTGGCCGACAGGTCCCAGTTCGACTTAAACCGCTCACTGAAGCCGACTGGCACGTTGTCTGTGTGACCCTCAATCAAAACGGACCCTGAATACTGCGCCAGCGTGGAACCCAGTTTATCGAGGGTGCCATTAAAATCTCTCCTTAGAGTCGCTGAGCCCGAGCCAAATGAGCCCTGATTGGCAAGCCGCACTATGATTTTGTCTCCCTGCCTTTCTACCTCGGCTAGCCCAGAGTTAATTTCACTCGATAAGTCGGCGCGCAACCTGTCATATTTTGACGTCGACTTAGACACCCCCCGATTCGAAGACCTGTCGGATGAACCTCCCGAGGAAGCGCCGCTCGACTTATCTCTTAAATTTACCGAGATTTCGCCCTCTATCTGCGCTTGGACCTCGGAGATCTTAGCAACCATATCCACTATTTCCTGCGCAACCGGCCCGCCAGATTCGCGGCCCTCATTATCAGGTTTACCTCCTGCCGAGTCTGGTTGCACTAGATCAACAGAGATCTCCCCGTCGACGATCTTGACTTCGGCCATCCCCCTATTTATTTCTTCTCGCAAAGCATCCTGAACCTGCTGGAATTTCAACTCAGTCTCCGAGTCGAATTCGCCATCCTGGGTTTTCTTGACAAGGAATTCGCTGCGCGTGTCTTCAGACTGTTGTTCCTTCTTGTTAATCACACTGCGCTCAGCGACAGCCGGAGTAAACTCCTCAACGAGAAGGCTACGTGACATCGGTAACGTAATCTTTGGGACAATCTTCTCGATACCAAATGCAGCCTTTAAGGATCCAGAAATTTGCTTGAATTTGGGCACTTCGGTTTCAGCGAATGACAGCAATAGCACAAAAAATGCCATCAATAGGGTAGCCATATCCGCGAAAGTTGCCATCCATGCCGGCGCCCCGCTTTTACACGGCGGGCATTCTCCCGGCGCGGGCTCCTCGGGAGGGAGTTTATGCGAGTCTAGATCGTCATCATCGCCTACCAGCGCATCGCTACCTTGCGCCGGACTGGATGCGTCATCTTTAGTCTTCTCTGTGTCGTCGTTATCGGCCATAAGAGCAGCTTACATTTTATTGAGCAGCAATCTTTGATCGAGACTTAGGATCCACAAAGGATGCCAGCATATCGCCCATAATCCTTGGGTTCCCTCCCGACTGCATAAAAAGTACCCCCTCTAAGATTAACTCGTTATTCGACTGCTCCAAACTGGACGCATTCTCGAGTTTCTGGGCGATCGGCAAACAAATCACGTTGGCCAAGATCGCTCCGTACATGGTGGTGAGCAGCGCGATCGCCATCGCGGGACCGATTGCCTTAGGGTCACTCATATTACCTAACATGATCACTAGCCCGGCGAGTGTTCCGACCATACCCATCGCAGGCGCAATCTCACCCCAGGCACTAAACACACCCGCACCCATTGTGTGACGCTGCTTCATCATCGCTGTATCGCGCTCTAGCGACGACTTTATGATCACTGGATCTGTACCATCAACCAGCATCGCCACCGCCTTCGCCATATATGGATTCTTAATTTCTTGACCCTCCAGCGCAATCATCCCGTCTTTTCGGGCGATATTGGCCAACTCAACCAGCTGGTTGATCAGGTCGAAAGGATTATCAATTTTGCGAGAGAACGCCTTACCCAGAACCTTAAACGCGCCCAAGAATTCGCCCAAGGTACAACGAGCCAACACTACCGCTATGGATCCAGCAATGACGATTAACATCGAGGCAGTATCTACAAAAGCCGCTGCATTCGCTGAAATTGCCATATAAATAATACCAAACGCACCGACTAGACCCAAAAGCGTCGCGATATCCATGTAAAACTCCTCAATACGTTCAAGACTTACTAATAATATCCAATGATCCTAACGTGTCCACGGTCAGAATCCCATTATTACATGTTTGTTATCGGACGACTCCTTAAAAGGTTGAACCCAATTAGCTGGACAACAGCTGGTCGAAGTTAGGGCATTATTTTCTGTAGTACGATCACCATCTAAAAGAGGGTGCTGAAAATCAGTGGGTTAACGAGAGTCATCAGCTGCCGAGAACCCGGCGATGCAAATTACTGAACCTTCCTCGATCTAAGAGCTGTTACCAACCCAAGCCGATATCAGATGATGACCTGGCTCTGATGAAGCGGATCGACCGGATTCTTACCCAACCACTCCTAGGTTTCCGACAAATGTAGCTGCACTAGCGGCTCAGTGACAACTGGAGATTCACAAGCGGATAAAGCGCTTGATGCAATTGATATGAGTCTTTAGACCATACACCCTGACCCAAGACCTCGCGGCCCCATTGACATAAAATCTAACCGTATTTTCTGGGGAACCCAGGCATTGGTCAGGCCCACCAAGTTTGGGCGAGTAAATCACCTATCTGTCGGTGGAGGAGGGCTTTATTTATATCACGGTGATATTTAATGGGTTTAACCGACGAGTGCTGAGCTGGCGACTGTCGAACAGTATCGATGGTGTTTTTTGTATCGATGCTTTGGAACACGCGATACACTACTGCGGCGAACCTAAAATATACAACGCGGATAAGAGCGACCAATAAACCAGCAAAGCGTTTATTGTCGTCCTTAAGGACAACGACATCAGCATGGATGGCAAAGGCGTCTGACGAGATAACGTCTTTGTCGAGCGACTGAGCGTAGTGAGTAATATAAGGTGGTTTATCTCAATGTGCATAAATCTACAACCGATGCCAGGCAATCATTGATGAAAATACTTTGCGTTTTACGACCAGAGCCGAAAACATCAGACCTTGAAGGCAGCCTCGGACCAGGCCTATTATGAACCCATCAGTTTGCCAGAGGCAGCCTGAGGTCGTGGAAAACAACTCCTGGGGGAGCTGTCAAAAAAACGGGGTCCACTTCTTAAAAGTTGCGCCTTGAATGGCGTTTGAGGGGGTAATATGAAGAAATGGGTAGCGGCAACGGCGATGTCCTTGGTAGCGACTCTCTCGGGATGCACCGACCGGGACCTTCCTGAGTGCGGTGATGCTATAAAAAGCAGACTCACACCTCACAACTTTGAACTATTCGACGGCGGCATAGCCCAGAACAAAGATAACGGGGTGTTCATAACCCGATGCGCCGCTGGACAAAGCTTTCGAAACTACCGATGTAAAGGTGATAGCCTGAAGCTCTCATGGGACGAGGCGATGGGCTACGCGTCGGAGGTCGCTGAGAAGACGGGCGAGAGCTGGCGCCTGCCCGACTACAGCGAAATGCAGTCGATGTTGGTAGATGAGTGCGTATTTCCAGCGGCAAATCCCTTCGTATTCCCTGACATGGAGGTCACCAACTTCTGGACATCATCTAAGGGCCTGCACCAGGACCGGTTCCGCTGCGCCGTATACAGCTTCCAGGGGAATGCATTCTGTCGCCACTCTCGTGAACTGGAGCAGCCCTTCTTTTTAGTGCGTGACTAGTCTGCGGGCGCGCTGCTCTTTTTTAAAAACCGCTGGCACGCGCGCCCATCGGCTCTTAGAACCTCCAAACACGGCAAAATCTTAGACTTAAAGCCGATCACCGTGCACGAATAAGGAAACGCGGCGCTATGCGTGATCTGAAAGAAACGGCACCGCCAACAGTTTGGGCCCTTAGTCCGCTCCATGGTCCCGCTCGCCCTTCCTGGCTTTTGACCACTCAGACATCTCACGTTCCCTCCGCCGCGGCAGGTAGTACTCCTGGTAAGCTCGATAGGAGATCATTGCGATCAGTCCGATGAGCGAACCGTACGACACCACATCGATGGGGTCGATACCAAAGGGGATGGTAAAAGCGAACCTTTCTGCTTCAGGCTGATTATTGTACACGCCTAGCAATAGAACCAGCGGTGCACCCATATATAAGAATGTCCGAATCGTTCGACATACCTTGCAGTCTTGCATCTCACTCAACCTTTGAAGTGTACGGCGCGGACAGTACGTACCGTCATCAACAGCATTTTGCCGACACCGCTATTTATCAGCCTTTCAAGCTCATACTACAAATATTTCTAAGATAGCGGTAAAGTTTTTTTTAGCCGGTCCGATGCATACATCATTGGGAGAAGAACACAATGCGTTCCTACCCATAAACTGAAAATATATGGGTCGTTTCGTTATGACTCGGAATTCAAGGAGAGACATATGTCTGTTATCAATACCAACGTTAGCGCAATACTGACTCAGAATGCGCTCGCTAAGAACGAGCGTGCCATGTCAGGTGCTATGGAGCAGTTATCAACTGGCAAGCGGATCAACTCTGCGGCAGACGATGCTGCGGGACTAGCGATCTCAAGCCGAATGACTGCGCAAATCAATGGATTAAATCAATCAGTCCGGAACGCCAATGATGCAATATCTCTGGTTCAGACCGCAGACGGCGCCTTAATTGAGGTCACTGCCATGCTCCAGCGCATGAGAACCCTGGCGGTTCAATCGGCGTCGGATACAAATACCACCGCGGACAGGACGGCGCTGAATCAAGAGTTCACTCTATTGCGCACTGAAATTAACCGCATTGGGAACAACACTCAATGGAACGGCGAGAATGTGCTTGATCAAAGCTTTGCATCGAATACTGGTGCCTACAGCTTTCAAGTGGGAGCCAACAATGCTCAAACAATCGACTTGCAAATTGGCGCTTACACTACGACAGGAGCATCCACTGCTACTAGCGCTACTAACTTTCTTACTACCACCGC
>ERZ651776.1732-NODE-1732-length-25550-cov-5.920033_pt1 | contig 25550 bp, 24 predicted proteins | sample MGYA00514761_ERZ651776 | MGnify/ENA metagenome assembly ERZ651776 | reverse complement strand
GGAATCAAGTTGGTCTAGTAAATATACGCTTCTGAATTTTATTGTCAACACCTAAAATGAAAAAAGATTAAATAAATTTAAATAGTTATCTAATTACAACAAATACAAGTTTATTATATTGATTATGAAAACATTTTTACCAAAACAAGATCCATTAAAAACATATAAAACTTCTGCAAAATCATTGCAAAGGTTATCTCATATTGCTGATCAGTTACCAAAACTTCTTTTAACTGGAACTGTTCAAAAGACAATAAATTCATTATCAGTTAATGACCTCTCAATTGATAAGGTAATTAAGAATAATGATAAACGAGAATTAAAGTTGGCAATGGCTCACTTAAGCTTCATAGCACATGCATACATATGGGGTGGAACGAATCCAGAAAAATTATTACCAGAAGTAATTGCTAAACCATGGGTCAAGGTTGCAGAAATATTAGGTCGCCCTCCCATCCTCAGTTATGGTAGTTATTGTCTAGATAACTGGTACAGACCAAATCCAAAGGAAGATCTTTCACTAGAGAATGTAGCTCTTCTAACTAACTTCTTGGGCGGGGTTGATGAAGATTGGTTTGTAACGATTCATGTCTGTATAGAAAATGCTGCTAGCAAAGCAATTAATGCAGCAACAAAACTTTCATACTTAAAAGATACTGACTCTATAGAATCTTATTCAGTTCTCTTAAAAGAGATTATTGCCTCTCTAAGAGAAGTGAATAAAATCTTTGCAAGAATGCCAGAAAAATGTGATCCCTATGTTTATTACCATAGAGTAAGACCATTTATTTTTGGTACAAAAGATAATCCAGATTTAAAAAAAGGTCTTATATATGAAAACCAGTTTAATAATAAACCTCAGTTTTATAGAGGAGAGACTGGTGCGCAAAGTAGTATCATGCCCTTCTTAGATGGCGCTTTAGGAATCTATCATACCCAAGATCATTTAAGACATTATCTCAATGAGATGAGAGACTATATGCCGCCTGAGCATAAGCTTATGATAGAAAGGGTTGAAAAAAGATCAAATGCTAAAGAATATATTCTTAAATCTAAAAAATTAAAAAATGAATATAACAAATGCCTTGAAGAGATAAGACAGTTCAGAGCAATGCATTTAGAATTTGCAGCGACATATATCCATAAACAATCTCAAATAAAAAATCCATTTGGAAGAGGCGGATCTACTATTACCGGAACAGGTGGGACTCCTTTCATGAAGTATTTAAAAAAGCACAGAGATGAAACTCAGAAGCAAAAAATAAAAAACTAACTAATTCCCTCAACAAGAACAACCAGTCTTTCTGCTGATTTCTTGATATGGATTAAAGCTTGTTGATAATCATCAGAGTGGTAACAAGCTTTTGCCTCATCAAATGAATCAAACTCTATAAGAACAGTTCTCTCATAGCCCTCTCCTTCAAGTTCAATCTGAGTACCACCTCTTGTGAGGAAAGTGCCATTAAAATTATTGATTATGGGGCCAGCTAACTCTACATATTTTGCAAATTCACCAGGCTCAAATACATGACACCTAACTATCCAATAGGCTTTCATTTAAGCCTTAAATTTTAGGCGCATGTCATGAAGGATTGGCTCAGTGTAGCCACTAGGCTGAACTCTTCCCTTTACCGCTAGATCGCATGCGGCCTGAAATGCTATTCCACTATAAGATGGTGCCATATTTATGTATTCTGAATCAGAAGCATTCTGACCATCTACGATTGCAGCCATTTTTTTCATTGACTCCATAACCTGCTCTTCTGAACAAACTCCATGATGAAGCCAGTTTGCAATATGCTGACTAGAGATTCTGCAAGTTGCTCTGTCCTCCATTAAACCAACATTATTAATATCAGGTACTTTGGAGCAACCTACGCCATGATCAATCCACCTTACAACATAACCCAAGATTCCTTGTGAATTATTATCTAATTCTGCTGAAATCTGCTCTTGAGTTAGGCTTTCTGGATTGGGGTGAAGAGGTATTGTTAAAATATCATCAATACTGGCTTTTTGCCTTGACTGAATTTTTTCTTGTTCTGCATCAACTAATATTTGATGGTAATGAATAGCATGAAGAGAGGCTGCTGTTGGAGAAGGAACCCAGGCACAATTTGCTCCAGCTTTTGGATGCATTGTTTTAGTTTTATACATGCCCAACATCTCATCTGGCATAGGCCACATACCCTTACCAATTTGTGCATTACCCCTAAATCCTGTTTCTAGGCCAGTATCAACATTCCAATCCTCGTATGCAGCAATCCATGGCTGTTGTTTCATGTCGGCCTTAGCAATCATCGGACCTGCTTCCATGCTTGTATGTATCTCATCACCAGTTCTATCTAAGAAACCAGTATTAATAAATATCACTCTGTCATGCGCCGCCTTTATGCACTCTTTTAAATTTACTGTGGTTCTTCTTTCCTCATCCATAATGCCAACTTTTACAGTTAATGGCTTTAGGTTGAGAGCATTTTCAACTGCAGCAAAAAGATCACATGTGAAATGAACTTCTTCAGGCCCATGCATTTTTGGCTTCACAATATATACACTTCCTGTTTTAGAGTTTTGGAAATTGCTATTTCCATTTAGATCATGCATAGCTATACAAATAGTAAACATTGCATCCAAGATACCTTCAGGCACTTCATCCCCATTAGCATCTATAACTCCTGGATTTGTCATCAAATGACCAACATTTCTAACGAGCATCAAGCTTCTACCAGATAAGGTAAAGTCATTACCTTGAGGGGATTTATAAGTCCTATCTTTACTTAGTTCTCTCGTCATTTCTTGGCCATTCTTAGTAAAGGTTTCTTTTAGATCTCCCTTCATCAAACCTAGCCAGTTTCTGTAAACAATAGTTTTATCTGCCCCATCAACAGCGGCAACTGAATCTTCTGCATCTTGAATAGTAGTGATGGCTGATTCTATTAATACATCCTTAATTCCAGCGCTATCGGTTCTGCCTATAGGATGATTTTTATCAATTTGAATCTCGAAGTGAAGGTTATTATTTTTAAATAAAAGTCCAAATGATTCATCTTCATTTTTACAATATCCCACATAGGAATCCTGATTGCTCAAGCTTGAAGTCGATCCATCATTCAAGGACATGGAAAGAGTCTCATTATCAAAATCAAAGCCATTCACCTCAGAATATGAGCCATTATCTAAAGGAATAGTTGAATCAAGAAAATCTTTTGCAAAAGCTATAACCTTATCGCCTCTAATTGGGTTATAAGCACCAACTTTTGTGGCTCCATCATCTTCAGATATAACATCAGTGCCATACAAAGCATCATATAAACTTCCCCATCTAGCATTAGCTGCATTTAAGGCAAACCTTGCATTCATTACTGGTACTACCAGCTGAGGTCCTGCAATAGTTTTAATTTCATTATCAACATTTTGAGTTGTTATTTTAAAGTCACCACTATCTGGAACTATGTATCCAATTTCTTTCAAGAAATTTTTATATTCATTATGATCATGTTCATCACCCTTTCTTTGCAGATGCCAGTCATCGATTTGTGTTTGAATGGATTCTCTTTTTGCTAAAAGTTCTTTGTTTCTTGGTCCAAACTCTGCAATTATATTCTCAAGAGAACTCCAGAAATGATCAGAGTTAATATCAAGACCGTCTAAAACTTCATTCTCTAAGAAGCTTTTTAATTCCTCAGATACAACCATTCCACTGGAGTCTGATTTATCAGATATGCTATCTGACTCGGTTTTAAATAAAGAGGCAATTTTGTTTAGGATATTCATGATCAAAATTATAGCAACTTTAAATGATTATCCAATACGCAAAAATCTTAACTAATTTTTTTTATTTCAACATCTGGATCATAGTCCCATATGATATATGGTTTTAAGATTGCAACAGGTGAGTATCTCATTAAAAAATTTCTACAAAAAATAATAAAAGGATTTGAAATATGATTGAGCTTACCCTGCAGTAATGAGTCCTTATATATTCTTTTTACTCTACTGAACCTAAGTTTTTGATATAGTTTTTGAGAAATTTCTAAGTCGCTTTTTAATACGATAAGCTTTCCAAAGATATATGCATCCTCAAGTGCCATGCATCCACCTTGTCCTAAAAATGGAACCATGGGATGTGCTGCATCACCAAGAAAAGTAATATTATTATCGAATAATTGAGCAGGTATTTCTTTTATGTATACACCCCATTTATATATCTCATTACTACCCTGTAATGATTCATAAATACTTCTTGTAGACTTTGGTAAATCATTACATAGATCTTGATAGCTACCTTTGGCCTTCCATGATTCTATTACTTCTTTTGGGCTCTTTATAGCTGCCACAAAGCTGACTCTATCATTACTTATTGGATAAGTTACTATATGAAAGTTAGGACCAAGATGGATGTGATTATCACTTTGTTTCTTTTCAAGAATACCTCTCCATATTGAATATCCACTATAGGTTGGTTGCGCTGTCTCCTTATATATTAAAGACCTACATTTCGATTTAATTCCATCACAAGCAGCAATATGTCTTACATTTAGAGATTTACCATTTGCAAAAGATATTTTTGGCTCAATTAAATCAATATTTAAAACTTCGTGGTCAAATAAAACTTCACCACCCAATGACACAAACTTATTAAGTAAGTGTTTATAAAGACATTGACGTGATGTGGTAATAATATTTATTGGAAATGAGGTTAATTGAATTTGTTCATAGAAGAATTGAATTTTTTTAGGATTTCCAGATTCACTTCGCAGCCCATTCTCAATACCAATATTTTTAAGAATTCTTAATCCATTTGGAGAGATTGAAATCCCAGCACCCTGTTCACTAGCTGTTGATGACTTTTCGAAGATAGCTACTTGTACCCCTGATTGCTGTAATACACATCCTAGTGTTAACCCAGAAATACCTGCTCCAATAATAGCAATATGAGATGAATAATCCTTCATTGAAATATTATGCCTTAAAAAAAAGGGAAGCATCAGCCTCCCTTTTTTATCTTTAAGATTATATTAACTTTTAACAGGAACTATAGTAAATGACCTTTCATTAGTACATGATCCGCCTAATGCAGCCATTGCCTCATACTCAGGCAGAGTATCTGCCTTTTTATCCCAAAAATTTGTCCAATTTTTACCATAATCTGCAATTGATGATGTAAATACTGCTTGAACAAAATCAAAGTCCCAACCAGGCTCAACACCTGTTTGAGGCCATATCATCTTTCTGCCTGCAACATCTCCATGCTCTTGGGCGGCATGAGCATAAGCATGATATGCATTATAAAACTGCTCATTAGTAACATCCTCACCCAATTTACAATCTGAATAGACAACATATCCAGCTGTTCCATCTGGTGTTTCTGAAACTGTTCTTTGCCATGTGTCTATTACTTGTGGAAATGTTACAGGTAAGTCATCTATTAACTTCCCCCCATTCTTTAGCCAATAATCGTTACCTACATAATGCTCTTCAGGGCTAGGGCTACTTCCGACCCAAATGACATCAAATGTATTAAGACTATGCCCATAGTATGGAACTAAAATAGCAGAATTATAGTTTTTAAAGACTTCTCCCGGCTCTCCTTCAGATGCCCACTTCGCCCATTTTGCGCTCCACTTCATTAAATCATCCATGTCTTTGCCATCTTTAAAAACATTAACATAGTATTCAGCTTTATTTGCTTCGTATGTTGGTTTATCTTTTTCATGACCATCTGCATAAATTCCCATAGTGAAAACCATGCATAAAGTTAGTAATATTTTCATTTGTTTACTCTCCCTTTTAAATTAAATGATTTTTAATAGTACATTTTTAGTAGATCATTTAAAAAATTATAGTGACTAAATTATAGTGACTAAAAATATATATATTATTTACTCTAATCTTCCTGATAAATCATATTGATTAATAAAAGACCATATTTCTTTTGTAGCTCCAATGCCGTAAATAGATTCAATGGGCCATGTATGAGCCATACCACTGCTTTTAAATAGCTCTACTCGAACATTATTTTGACATTCTTTGTAAACTTTGTGATCTACAGACATCCCAAGATCAAAAAAATCAATAACACTTATCTCAGGAACTGGATTGCATAAGTTGTAATCAGCCCAGAATTCTAAAGTCGTTTCTATTGGTACCATCCCAAGAGCTGAATTACCATTAAATGGAACTGTTGGATCGAGTGTGCCATGAATTTGCATAACTGGTGTAGGATGCTCTGGATTGCAATCGGCTAACATCTCTGTACTAAATGAACCAGTTACAGATATGATCGCAGCAATTCTTGAACTTAAATTGCATGCTAGGTTATAGCTCATAAAACCTCCGTTAGACATCCCAGAAGAGTAGATTCTATTCTTATTAATTACTGCTTTGTCATCTATAAGATCAATAACAGTATTAATAAAATCAATATCATCAACAGTACTTCCAATAGTCCAAGCACCAACATTCCAATGCGATGAACTAGATGTTAAAGCAGTTTCTAGTTTGTAACCTTGTGCATATACAACAATAGCTTTGTTGGTGTTCGCAAATGGCTCATGCATTGTATAGGCCTTATGCGTTTCAGCAGATGACCCATAGCCATGCAATGCAAATAAAACTGGAGCTTCATCATTATTAGTTATGGTTGTCGGTGTATATATTAAATAATATCTATCGAGACCTTTATGAGTTAATGAACATCTTTCGGTATTAGTAGCATAAAAAACACAGTTTTCCGATGGTTCTGATACTGGAGGTGTTGGCGCAGGTGCAACATCTTCAGAAGAAGAGCTTCCGCCCCCACCACATGAGACTATAAGCAATAAGAAAAATATAAATAAATAATAATTTCTAACGTTCATATAGCTAATTTAGCTTATTCAGAAAAAGAATCAAGGAAGAAAATGGTGCGGTACGCCGGTCTCGAACCGGCGGCCTTCTGCTTGGCAAGCAGACGCTCTACCAACTGAGCTAGTACCGCAATTTGAGGAGTAATATAACCTTTACGGGTTATGCTTTCAAGCATCAATTGAAAGGTATAAAGAGAAACAATAATCTTATAATAAGTTATTAATTTACTTTAATCTTTTTGATTTCTTTAAACCCAAATTCATCTTGTGAAAGTAAGACAAAATAAGCAGCCTTAGTTGTCACAGGCAAAGCTATTTCAAAGTTTTGAGGAATATCAGCTTGGAAAATAGTTTCATTCTCATAACCAATGTGATCTATATGCATAGTAAAAGGATCACCAAGTCCAACTAGCATAATCTGATTGCCTTGCTCATTGAGAACTTTAATTGCGTATTTATCATTACGAGAAATGAGCGTGTATTTTTTTAATGACTGAATATCAGGCTTGTCGACCTTAACATTTGTTAATCTAATATCAGTTACACTTCCAGTAACACTAAAAATCTTAGCTTCCTTACCTAAGCTAACTTTTTGATCTAATCTATCAAATTGTTTAAATGATCCATCTTCGTCAGCCAAAAGACTGAAGGCAAACAGAACGAATATTATTGAATATATTTTTTTTACCATTGTGCCCAATTAATCCCCCATGTAAAACCTAAAGGACCATTCATATAGCCATAAGAAAAACCACTATATTCACTGGGATCAGGTTCTGTTCTAAAATCATTGCAGCCACCGTCAGAATAATCAGCACACCATACAAAATATGACTGGAATATTCCTTTATAAAAATCAGTATTATCTAGAACATCATCTGCTGCTATTACAGTTCCAGTTAGGTCAACTACTTTAGCTGTATAGATATCTACACCTGCACTTCTATTAAAAGAGACAGATTTTTGATTCTGAAGAGCGACTTGCTCAACACCATTTACATACCACTTTAGAGTAAGTTTAGAAGTATCATATTCTGCATCAACCGTCATTTCCCAAGCAGCATTATCTGCAGTAAAACCAAAATCAACATCATCAAATGCATAATAGAAGCCTTGGTTTTGAATAGATCCTATTGCAAAGCCCTCAACATTTACATCTCCATACCCACCACTAGAACATGAATCCATTATTGAGCAAAAAGTTGGCCTGTAATTATCAAACTCTCCATAATAATTACCCTCAAAGAGTCCAACACCTGCACAATCAGGATTTTTTCCTATAAATGGATAGTAGGGTTCGCCTCCATCTGGGTCATCTGTTAAAGAGCCCCAAATATTTACAAGACAGCCACAGTTTGTTCCAGGAACATACTCACCTGAATCTCGATCATAAATTCTTCCATCACCAACGTTATAACAAACCTCTATATCTCTTCCTAAAACATTTAGCTGATCATCAATATGATGATTCCACTTTAGTAATGAAACATCACTTTGGGTTGATGTATTGACGTTGTCATCAGCATATTGACTAACATCTCTATCATCATCAGTTCTGTACTCGTCCCCCATATATCCATGAGCATGGCCTAGCTCATGCATCAGAGTTGTGCTTGTTCTCTCAGGGTCAGTATCTCTAATCTTTTGAATATTTCTTGATCCTAAATTTACTCCTCTGCCCTGAACTCTAGTTAAGGTAGAAACCAAGGTGTAGTCTGCAAGGAGATCTGCAAAGATGTCAGTATCCATATCACCAATGCAATAGATATCCTCATCAAAGTCATAACAACCAGTTCTAACTCCGAGGGGTGATGTTCCATCTGGATCTACTGGCTCTGCTGAAATAATTGTGAAATAGTCTTCATTAAAAAATTCAGATGCGTCTGAATCATTCAATTTGTTGATTGAAGCAATTAGTGCTCTTCTATATAAATCAACATCAGAGATTCCATCTAGTGAATCTGCTATAAATAAATATTTAGTTCTTCCAAGAGAGCTAGGGTTTCCAGATAAATAGTAAACCATATAATCTTTAGGAGTTTTTGTTCCACCATCAGCACCAAAACCATCTTCAGGATCGTCGTCTTGCTGAATAGTTACTGTTGTTTTGTTTGAAACAAACCAAGCTTCAAAACTTACAACACCACTATTTGCACTATCAGAAGCTCTTAGTTGTGCAGTATAAAGTCCAGCTTTTTGAAGACTAGACAGATCTAAAGCAAGAGTTCCAGAGCCGTTAGTATTATCAGTAGCATCTAGAGTAAAAACTGCATCTATAGTTTGATCTCCAATAAGTGCATCAAAAGTAAGGCTTTCTAAACTAGTATCAACATCACTAACTGTTAATCTAAATGTCTGACTGTCTTCAAACAGCATTGTAGTTTTAGAAAAGCTACTCACTGTTTCAAAGGCCAACAAAGGAGGATCATCCACTGAATTGACAGTAATGGTTCCGGTTCCAGTTCGAGTTATATTTTTTTCAGATACATTAACTGAATATTGAAATTGATCGGTTCCAAAAAAGTTACTATTCGGTACGTACTTAATTGAACCGCCAGCACTTAATGTTAGAACGCCCGATGAAACATCTGATGTAATAGCATAAGTCAGGGTAACTGATTCGTTTGCAGTTGCTGCTATTGAGCCATTAAGATCAGTATCCTCATTGGTTGAAAATATTCCTGAAGCTAGTGTTAAAACAAATGCAACTGGTGCTGGTGCTGCTGAGCCACCGCCACCACCACCGCCACCGCAAGATACTAATAAGAAAACAAGAAGTAGATGAGTGTATTTCATACAAAAAAGTATAACTCAACTTAACGAAAAAAAAAGGGGCTATAAAAGCCCCTTTTTAATGATTTTTTTCTATTTTAGAAAAGTACTCTGAAACCAACTTTATAGATAGGTCCATGCTCTTGATATAAGAAAGTCATTTCTTCATATCTTGAATAAAGCAGAACATCTTCATCAGTTACGTTAATACCTTCAACAAATACCGCAGCATTATCATTAATGTTATATGTAGCGTTAAAGTCAACAGTACTTCTTTCAGTAACAAATAATGGGTTGTACTGATCATAACCAGTGAAGTATTCACCTGTCATGTTGTAAGCAACTCTAGCTGAAACTTTTTCATTTTCATAGAAAACTGAGAAGTTAGCTGCATCACCAAATCCTGGTAAAGCAAATTGCTCAGCTGAATCAACTGGATAGACTTCTGCATCAGTATCACCACCGATTTTAGTAATGTTAGCCATTACACCAAAGTCATTATCAAATAAATGCTGAACCGCCAGCTCCATTCCATCAAGCGTACCATCATATTGGTTGATAGGTTTAGCTAAATTAAAGATGTATAAAGGATCATCAGAATTACTCTGGAATACAGCGTTTCCATTACCTGGATCTGCAAAACAGTCAGCTGCACCGTTACAACCAAACGTAAAGCCTGTGTTATTTAACCAAGCCCAGTCTAGCGCATTAGACCAACCACAAGCCCAGTAGCCTTGAGGTGCAGTCCATTGACATAAAGCGTCATCATTTTCAGGAACGTTTAATGAAGCTCTAGGACCTCTAGTGATATCAGTAACACCATTGAATGAGCCTTGCTCAAAACCAGCTCCGTGATAGCCTTCAATTTCTTTAACAAAGAAGTTTACAGCAACATAACTACCTTCTTTATAGTAGTACTCATATGCTAAATCAAAGTTTGTTGATTCGTATGGCTCTAGTGCTGGGTTACCAGTAGATAGAGTTGCTGGATACATCCAACTGAATGTGCTTGAGTTAACTGCTGTATCCATTTGCTCTAAAGCAGGTCTAGCAATAGTTTTACTCGCTGCAAACTTTATAACTCTATTTTCAGCATGCTCGAATGATACGTTTATGCTTGGAAGAACATAGTCATTTGAACCATAACCAGTGTATGAAGCAGGTCCAGTAAGAAGACCAACTTTATCACCATAAGTGAATGCACCTAAGCTATGTACAGTATTAGTTGGAACAGTTGTATCTGAAGTTGAAGATCTATCTTCTTCTTCATATCTTAGACCAAACTGAGCTCTAAGCTCTTGGCCTTTTTCAGTTACAGTCTCGAAGTTAAAGTTAACAAATAGTGCATCAAGTGATTCAGTAATAACTGATCTTGAATCTCTATCACCGTAACAACCTTCTAACTGACCCCAGTTTGAAGTCTTTTCGTCATAGATACTAGTTGCAACTAAACCATTAGGGTTTCCTGCAGCATCGAAAGCATCATTTCTGTAACAAGATGCAGGCCAATCTGAACCAGGACCATACGCATTCCACCAAGTACCGTCACCAGTATTTAAATCACCGATAAAACCAGCTCTACCAAACCAGTAGAACATATCTTCTTTAGTCATATCAAAGTAATAGAAATCATTACCTGAACCTAAGAAATTGTTAATTGAAACTTTGTTTAAAACATCGTCAGGTAAAAATGCATATGTCATGTTGACTGGATCACCATCTGCAATATGTCCAGTTCTTACATAGTTGAACCATTTTTGGCTGTTGAATGTTGTTTCTTGTTGAGATACACCAAAGTCCACAGAAACTAATGATTCCATGAATAAGCCTTGTGTATTTTCCCAAGCACCAATAATTTGAAGCTGATCTAAATCACTTCTTCTTTCTTGGTAATTAATATAAGCCTCTCTTGGACCCATATCGCTTGAATCAAACTCAGTAGCTCCAGTGTCTGCGCCTTGGAAGTTTTTATCGACACCCCAAGATAATGCACCTGCTGAATTTTGAGTGAAATCAAATGTTCTATCTCTGAAACAAGCTGAAGCTTCGTTGACTGGGTACCAGTCCCATGAAGCCCAACATCCGTTACCAAATGTTACTGAACTTGTTGCACTTCCACCTGGGTTGCCTTTATATGCAGCAGATGAATCGTGATAGTCTACAGAAAGAGTTAAATCATCTGTAACTCTGAATTCTAGATTCAGACCAATAGACTTATTGTTTGTATTATCTTCAGCAAAACGGAAGTTATTGTTAAAAATACCACCGTTAAAATATGTACCGTTTACTTCACCAGCTGTCACAGCACCATTTTGATTAATAGTTAAAGCAGTTGTATCCCAACCAGATAACCATGAACCAGCTTGAACACCGAACTGCTCTGAGAATACTGATGAAACAGTATAATCTAAAGTAGCTGTTACCCTGCCAAGCTCGTATTGGAAAGTAGTTTGAAGGTTTTGTCTTTCTCTTTCGTTATCCATGTTTTGATAAAGAAGACCGCTTGGGTAGAAGAAAGCTCCGTCCGCTCTTGCATTTGATGAGTTAAAAGCTGCATTAGCAGGAACGTTATTAATTATAGGACTTGGTAACCATGTTATTTCATTAGTACCAGATTCTCTGTTGTGCATAACGTGATGTGATCCAGAAACTGAGAAACCCCACTCTCCACCGTTGTACTCACCTTTTCTGATAAATACTAAATCAACCTCTGGAGTTGATGAATCACCAGTAACAACTTTGTCATGCTTCATTAATCTTGCTGAGATACCAAAAGTATTTTCTGCATTTAATGGCTTAGTTGTAACCATATTAATTGTTGCGCCTAATCCACCAGTTGGAAGAATTGCATTAGCTGATTTGTATACTTCAACAGCAGCAACACCTGAGGATGAGATATCACCAAAGTCAAATGATCTACCGCCAACCCATAATGGTGGAACAGTAGGCATTGATCTTCCGTTTAAAGTAACTAGGTTAAATTCAGGTCCTAGCCCCCTAACAGTTACAGATGTACTTTCACCATTATCTCTATTAGTTGTAACACCAACTAATCTTGATAGTGCTTCAGCAATATTTCTATCGGCAAATTTACCAATATCTTCTGCAGTGATAGCATCAACAACACCAACGTTGTCTCTTTTAATAGAAATAGCATCGATCAAACTTGATCTAATACCAGTTGTAACAACTTCTTCAACTGCTGCATCTTCAGATTCTTCTTCTTGAGCAGAAATAGCTGTTGTCATAGATAATGGCAGTAAAACCATTAGTGATAATAAGTATTTATTCACGGAATATTCCCCTGTTATATATAGAACTGCGGCCATTAAACAACATTGTTAGAAAAACGTCAAGAATAAACACAAACTAAAAAAAAATGTAAAAAATTTACATCTTTAAGTAGTCTATTTTACAAAAAAACCCAGCCTTTAAAAGACTGGGTTTATAAATGAATTTGTTTTAGATTAAGTGATTACTTATCTAGTTTCACGAGGTCTAGATTCATTCACAACTAATTTTCTGCCCTCTATTTCCGTATCATTAAGAGCTGCAATTGCTGCTTCAGCACCATCACTCATTTCAACAAAACCAAAACCTCTAGAACGATTAGTCATTCTGTCAGTTATAATTTTTGCTGAAGTAACAGAACCATGTTCTGCAAAAAGATTTTCAAGGTCTTGGTCGCTCATGCCCCAAGAAAGATTTCCAACGTATATATTCATAGTATCCAATAATTAAAAAAAATGTATCTTACAATAAAAATATCATTATTTGTTAAATAATTTAATCTTTTAAAAACTCTATGGTCTCCTTTCCAAACTCTGACCACCAATCCATTCCCATTAAATGTATCTTTTCTAAATTATTATCTGAACTATCATCGAGAATTTTATTAATTTTACCTAATGAAGAATTAATTCTGAGATACGATTGATCCAATATATCCTCAGCAATATCATGATGTATTTCTGAATCAAGCATCATTCCCATGATATCGTTTCTTAACCAACCAACACCACCCCAAATAGATGAAGTCTCACCATCTATCTTTTTTTTATTTAGGCCAGCACCAATACTAAGAATTTTTATTCTATCAGTTTGAAAATATTCTTTAGCTTGAGCAAAACCAATCATAGATGGATTATTTGTAACAACACCACCATCTATCATCCATGAACCATTTTCCATTTGATATGTAGGAAAGTACATAGGTGCTGCACTGGATGCACAAACAGCATCTATGATGCTTATATTTGGTGAGTCAAAGCTACTATGTATTACGTGAGTCCTTTTTTCAATGTCATATGTCAATGTAACTAAGGGTTTTTTTACATCATTCAAAAGGTGTGATGAAAAAATCTCCTTTAATACTTCCACCCTTCCTTCAGTTTCATATCTAGGTCTCGCTTGGATTAATGATGCCTTATCCCAAAAAAATGAAGTCTTCATTATTCGATCTAAATAATCTTTGGACCAATATCTTTTGACCTCATCTGCAGTCATTTTGCCATAGGCAAAACATGCTGCATTTAGAGCTCCAGCACTTGTCCCCACAAACATATCAAATGTATCAAATATTTTTTTTCCTGAGGCAGCTTCGAGTTTTTTTAAAAAGATGATCCCAGCAATAGCTCTTACCCCACCACCGTCGAGTGAAAGAATTTTTTTATATTTTGGTTTCGGTTGGTTTTTTTTAAAGAGATTAAAAAAATTGTTCATCGTTTAATTGTAAACTGATAAAAAAATTTAGATATAAAAAAAGGGCCACGAATGACCCTTTTTTAATTAGAAAAGCAATATTAGTTTTTAAGACCTGATACAGCATTTGTATTTGAAGTTTCCTTCGTTACACTTTTAAGAACAGTACAGCTGCCTTTTGAAGAATCAAGTGTAAATGCAACACAAGATGATCTACTAACGCAAAGTGCCTGGCAAGCCTCAACATTTCTGTATTTCTTTGAAGTCTTTACAGTAGCTATTTTACCTGAAAATGAGATATCAGCTTTAGGGGTAAAGTTCATATCTGCAGCATAAGTAGGGATTGCGAAGATTAGCACTGTTAAAGTGATTAGCGATGTGAGTTTTTTCATATTTATACCTTTAGGGGGGTTGTAATTAAAATATAGTGCTTACTTATGTAAGCAGTGCACACATCATAAGTGAATATGTATGCACTGTATACATTAAAAGTATATAGATAATGAATCTAATTTTTAACTATATTTATGTCTAGGAGCTTGCTAGCTTGGTTCAGACTTCCGGCGTTAATTACATTTACGAATCCAGCATCAGTTAGTATTCGTGTAGCCTTACCAGATCTATTTCCACTTCTGCAATAGAGATAAATTTCTTCATCTTTTTTAACAGACTCTTTGATATTTAGAATATCCTGCCATTCAATATTTTGTGCATTTTCAAGATGTCCGCCTAGCCATTCATCAGGAGTCCTGACATCAATAACAATAGTGGCATTGATTAAAGGTAAAAAACATAAGCTTATTAGAAGAAATTTAATGCGCATACTAGGCCCAGTCTTCAAGAATCATGTCAGATGCTTTTTCACCAATCATAATAGTAGGAGCATTTGTATTTCCACCCACCAGTGTTGGCATAACAGATGCGTCTACAACTCTTAAACCAGAAACTTTATGAACTTTTAACCTTTCATTAACAACGGACATGTCATCACTTCCCATCTTACATGTACCAACCGGATGATATACAGTGTCAGCATCTTCTCTTATAGCCTGTTCGATATCTTCATCATTATCCAAATCAACAGGTCTCTGCACATGTGCGCTTGTATATTTAGATAAGGGTTCTTTATTCATAATCTTCATCATTTTTTTATAGCCGGCTATCATATCTCTCATATCATCTGGATGAGATAAAAATTTAGGATCTATCTTTGGATCATCTGATGGATCTGATGATTGCAGTGTCACCTCTCCTCTTGACTTAGGTCTTAATAAGCAAGTATGACAACTCAAGCCAGTGCCCCAAACAGTTTCCCTTCCATGATCAACAACCATACCGGGAGCAAAATGCAGCTGTATGTCTGGAACTGTAATATCATTTCTTGAGCGTATAAAGCCCCCTGCCTCTGCTACAGTAGATGTGAACATTCCGGTTTTAGTTAAGATGTACTTGATCAGTTCTAAAGGATATTTAAAAAATATTGTCCCTAGTGAGAATCCAAATAAATTAAGGGATTTATATTTATGAACAGATAAATAATCTATATGGTCTTGAAGATTTTTACCAACACCAGGAAGCTCAACTTTATGATCAATTCCATGCTTTGTAATTTCTTCTTCTGGCCCGACCCCTGATCTTAATAGAACTTGAGGTGATCCAAATGCACCTGATGATAATAAAACCTCTTTGGAGGCTCTAATTTCAAATTCATTTCCATCTTCGTCAATACAAGATACTCCAGTAGCTCTATCATTGTTAATTAAAATTTTATTGACATTGGTATCTGTTAGTACCGTTAGGTTTTCTCGCTCTAAAGCAGGGACTAAATAAGCTTTTGCTGCACTGCATCTTTTGCCACCTTTTTGAGTGGTTTGATAATACCCAATACCCTCTTGATTTTCTCCATTGAAATCATCATTGAAACCAAATATTGAAGATCCTGTTTCTACAAACTCATCTACAGGTTTATTTTTGTGTCTAATCTTAGCTACATTTAATGGTCCATTTTGCCCATGAAAGCTATCTTGATGAACTTCATTGTGCTCAGCTTTTTTAAAATAAGGCAGTACCTCATCATATGACCAGCCACTGTTTCCTAGATCAGACCAATGGTCATAGTCCCATTTATGACCTCTTACATAAAGCATGGCGTTAATTGAACTGGAGCCTCCTAGCGTTTTACCTCTTGGTTGATAGCCTCTTCTATGCTCTTCATTTTCAGGCTCCACTTCATGAACTCCACCAGCAGAATCTACAACTGATGTAACGGGCTCAAGAACTTTTACTTTAGCAAATTCTTTTTGAGGCTCAGTATTATAATTCCAACTATATTTACTTCCATCACCTAAAAATGCAAAGCCCAATGGAACATGAAGCCTTACGTCAGTATCTTTTGAGCCAGCCTCTATTAAGCAAACATTGAAATCAGGATTTGAACTCAGCCTGTTTGCTAAAACACAGCCAGCTGAACCAGCACCTAAAATAATAAAGTCATATTCTTTCATGAAATTCTCCCAAAAACGTTATCTACAGTTTATGTTTAACTTCTATATCTGTAAACTAATTCATACTGGTTATGTTAAATCGTGATTATGAGCTTGTTTAATATATTTATTCTTTTCTGGGTTGCTGTGGCAGTAATTACCTTTATTTATTTATTTTTTAATAACGCACCCTATGGTCGTCATATTAAAGATGGATGGGGTCGAAATATTTCTGCCAGAACTGGATGGGTAATAATGGAATCGCCCTGCGTTATTCTAATGATAATATTTGGTTTAATTGTAAGAAATGATCTAGATTTAGTTCATGAAGTTTTCTTGATGATTTGGTTAACGCATTACATACATAGAACATTTATCTATCCATTTGTCATCGATATGACCAATCCAAAAATGCCAATAAGTATAGCTATATCCGCATTTTGTTTTAATCTTGTGAATGTAAGCATTCAGGCATTTGGAATATTTTATTTTACAAACTATTCATCTGATTGGCTTTCATCAAGTACTTTTATAATAGGCTTATCTTTATTTTTTATTGGTATGTTTATTAATATCACTTCTGATTATTTAATAGTAGGTCTAAGGAAAAAGAATGGTCCAGGCTACCACTTGCCAAATAAATTCCTACATAAGTATATTTCTTCCCCAAACTATTTTGGAGAAATTATTGAATGGATTGGTTGGGCTGTATTAACTTGGAGTGTTTCAGGTTTAGTATTCTTGATTTGGACTATAGCTAATCTCTTCCCAAGGGCAATAGCTCATCATAAATGGTACAAAGAAAAATTTGATGACTACCCTGAAAATAGGAAAGCAATCATTCCTGGAATAATTTAAATCAAATCGTAATCAGTGATTTGTTTTGCTGCTGCAAGAATAGACTCTTCTGCGCTAATAGGCTTCCAACCCAGAACATCTATTGCTTTTGTAGTATTGCAGTCCCTTTGTTTTCCAGCCATTTTAGAAATAGTTTTTAAGTCACTTTTGAACATAGCCATAGCTTTTAATAAAAAGTTTGGCATATTTTTTTCTGGAGCTTTATAGCCATTAGCATTTAAAACATTAGCTATATCACTCATCCACATCTCTTTTTCAGAAACAATAAACCTTTCTCCATTTGATTGATCATTTTTCATAGCTAATATATGAGCCTTTGCTACATCCCTTACATCAACAATACCAATATGAATTTTTGCTAGAGCTGGCATGGAACCATTAAGCATTCTTAAAATCATTGAATTAGAAATACCAACATCATCAGACAATGATGGCCCTAACACTCCAACAGGATTGATTACAGTTAGTGGAAAACTTACATTGTTTTCTTGTACGTAATCCCATGCAGCCTTTTCAGCTAGAGTCTTGCTCTTTGAATAGAAAGTCATTTTGTCATTAGATGTATCAGACCAATGGGTTTCATTAAAACTTGTAGTGCCATCAAAAGTGTCGCCCACAGCAGCAAAGGAGGAAGTTAAAACTACCTTTTTAATATTATGTTTATCAGCAAATTTTAGTGCTCTTAATGCGCCCTCTACAGCCGGCTTTACAAAAAACTCCTCTGTTTCATTTGAAAGTACAAATGGGGATGCGACATGAAGAAGATAATCACAGCTTTCCATAGCCTGGTCCCAACCCTCATCACTCATTAAATCTACTGGAAATAAACTAAGGTTTTCTGTAGAGGTATTATGTTTTTCTAACGACTCTCTGACCTCAGATTCTCTTTGCATCGAACGCAAGGTTCCATTGACAGCATAACCTTGTTCAAGAAGCTGTTGAATGCAGTGTAGACCAATAAATCCAGTAGCGCCGGTTACTAATACTTTTTCCATAATTATCTCTATTTTAAATTGACGCAATAATCATACATTACTAGATATGTATATTACTATTGAGCTATGAAAAAAATTATTACAATATTTACACTGTCATCTATAGTTATATTGCTTCAGGCAGAAGCAATTGAAACCAGATCTTTATGCGTTGATCAGACTCTAAAAAAAATATTAAAAACTGAAAGCTCTAAAAAAGAACGTCCAGTTATATTTGATCAAAGTGCTGATGATGAAGAGCTACTTCTCCTAATGCAGCAAATTGTTGTAAAAAAAAATGATGGAGATTTTTTAGTTGCTGATCTTGATACCATATGGAATTGGGATAGAAAAAATGGAATGAAGTTTATATATAAGCTGCTTGATTTGATGAATAGGAATTATGAAATAGATTCTGTTCAATCACCCCTAAAAGAAATATACATTCAACAAGCCAATGAGATGTGCGAAGGCCTAAATTAATAGACCTTCATTATCTTTAACTATCTTTTAAAGCCATTCATAAGTGTTCTATGGTCTTTGGTAAAAGCAGACATAGCTTCTTTTAGCTCATCGCTCGTATTGCCCATAACTTGAAAGTTGGTAATAACAAACGTTTCAATAAACTGCTCCTTATGAGATGCCTTATCAAATGCATTCATGTGAAACAAAGCATCTTCATTAGTGTGATAAACCTCCATTAAAGATACTTTTGATTTATCTTCAGAGATCCAATACTTATAGTACATTGTCTTAGGCTCTGTTTTCTTAACAGCAGAAACCAAGTAATCAACAAACTCTTCAACCCCTTCAGATTTACCCTCAGCAATATCCATATCTAGATAAAAAATAATGGGCTCAGATTTATGATGCATTGCCATCAAGAAGGATGGAACGATTAAGGTTAATAGTAATAATTTTTTCATAATATTATCCTCTTAGTTTGACATGAACGTTGGCATGAACTCCTTGTTCTCTGCGTTATATAAAGTATATCCATGGTAAAGATCTGGCACATCACCGCAAGAAGCGAATTCACTAAAAATTGGGAACATTGATTCTCTAACGCTTGCCTCAAATGAAACATTTGCTTTATTCATTGATGCCTCGCTATTAGTAAAGTTAGCCCAAAGGAATCCATTGGTATCATCGGTATAAAAATAATTTCCTAGATGATATGAAGTATCAGAATAATCTGCATTACTTACAGCCTCTGTGAACCCAGATAAGAAGGCGATTGCTTCCTCTTGTGTTGAGCCATCATTGAACTCACAAAGATGAACTTCGCTATAAAAATATCCTGAATCAGGAAGCTCACTGTATTGACTTGATGCTATTGGAAAAACACTATTGAAACCATTTCTAGCCTCTCCATCACACTGCAGGACAGAAGCATATTTTTCATTCCATTCATTAGCTTCCTTGTTTTGAACCCACTCTGACCAGGCCTGGTCTGCTAATTCTTTTGATGCCCACTGAACTTCCCACCAGCCTGTATTTGGGACTGAATTGGTATCTGCAGCTGGAGCATAACCCCAGACGCCTTGTAGATTTTCATTTGTTAATAGTTTTTGCCATTCTGCAATCATCTTTGTTAGATTTTCAGTTGAATAGTCTGGACCAGAGGTACATGGCATAAATTCTGTGTAATATATATTTGATAGTCTGTCCTCAACAGTATTTTCTGAGTTGCTGCTCGTTTCCTCCATTGAGCAACTAACAATAAATACCAAAGGTAATACAAAGTTAAATAAATTTTTCATAATTCTCCCTAGATAAGTAATAAGTAATTATTCTCTCACTTAAAAAGATCAAGTCAAATATGAAAAAAATATATAATTTATAGAACTAAATAAAAAGTTTCTAACTAGTTAACGCCCCAAAACCTCTCAAAATATTCGACCAGTAGATATATACCCACCCCACCCGGCTGGTACTCCTGCCCCGTGGACACATTTTTATAATGTATGGAAACATTTGTGGAAACATACGTTTTATAGAAATGCTTAATCTATCAGGGTGATGCTTGGAAACACTATGGAAACATAGCCCATAAAAAAAGCCTACAGTTGTAGGCTTCTTAGTAAATTGGCATCCCGTAGGGGAGTCGAACCCCTGTTGCCGAGATGAAAACCCGGTGTCCTAGGCCTCTAGACGAACGGGACTAGATGCGAAGCGTATTATATGGAATCGAGAGCAATTAGCAAAGAGAAAAATATTATTTTATCTTCTTATTTATCGCTGCTAAAAAACCTCTAAGGAAACTCGTTTCCATTTCATCAGGGTGAAGCCTACTAAACATCCTTTTAATTCTTGAAATAATTTTTTTAGGATTATCTGGATGAATGACATCTATATTTACGGCAGTTTCGATAAAATGATCTATAAGCATTTGCAGGTTTTCTGAATCAACTTCGGGGTAGTCATGCCAATCTCTTGCTTCTTGGTTGTGGTGTGATTTAAAAATTTCATAGCAAACAATCTGAGAAGACATTGCTAAGTTTAAAACTGGGTATTCAGGGTTTGCAGGAATTTCTATATGAGTATTTGCTAACTGAAGTTCGTCGTTGGTAAGTCCTCTATCCTCCCTTCCAAATAAAATTGAAACTTTTTTTTCTGATGTCACTTGATTATTGATAAGTGAAGCACCCTCTTCTGCATGAACGGTTGGCCACTGAATAGTCCTGCTTCTTGATGAGGTTGCATAGACAAAAGTACTATCTTTTATTGCCTCTTCAATAGAGTCATAAATTTTTGCATTCTCTAAAACATCCATAGCATTCCCTGATAAGGCATTTGCTTCTCCTGATGGAAATTTTCTTGGATTCACTAATGACAACTCTGAGAGCCCCATAGTTTTCATAGCTCTTGCTACAGAGCCTATGTTTCCAGGATGAGAGGTTTCAACTAAAACTATGTTAATTAAATTACTTTTAAAACTCATATGCCTATTATCTCCATTTCCATTACAATAGCGACATGTCAGTTCAAGCTTTATTAAATGTAAACCAACTCGCCGCCAGAAAAGGTGCCAATGAGCTAGAGTTTGCTGTAAAAAAAGTTCATAACTTAGATGCATCTAAGGGCGGTCCTGATGGCTACTTGAAAGCAATTATTCAAAGAGTTGAGGGAATAGTGATTGATGAAATAAGAAAATTTTATCCTGAGGATAATTTTCTTGGTGCCGAAACGGGTTCTGAAATCAATAACTCAAACATTACATGGGTTCTAAAGGCAATTGATGGGGAGGTTAATTTTATTAACGGCTATCCTCACTTTGCTCTTTCACTTTGCTCTCTTATTGATGAGGTACCAACTACTGCTGTTATTATTGATCCAATCAGAAGAGAAGAATTTTCTGCTTCTAAGGGCTCTGGATCAGATTTAAATAATGGAAAGATAAGAGTCAGCAAACAACAAGGTTTAAATGATTCAATACTTAGTTATTTCACAACTAAAGAAATCTCAAAAGAATACGTATATGATTTTGACAAAACTTACAAAGAGTTAGCTAATCAAGATTTGGCTATTAGGAATTCTGGTTCAGTTGCTTTAGATCTAGCTTATGTTGCCACTGGAAGAATAGATGGTATGTGGGCTCATGGAGTGAAGTTATGGGATGTTGCTGCTGGACTTTTGATTGCTCAAGAATCAGGAGCGCTAATAAGCAATTTCAATGGTGATCCTAAGTACTTAAAAAGCGACCACTTTGTATGCTCAACTCCAAAGGTTTATAAATCTATTTTAAAATCTGTAAAACCTTACTTTAAAGACTAAGGAAGCTCATCAAACTCTGCACCTTCAGGCTCTGGAATAGCTAGGTCCTCTTGAGTTAATGTTAATGACATGAGCATATTGGCTACTACATATATTGATGAATATGTTCCTACTAAAACTCCAAGTATTAAGGCTAAGCTAAAGCCCTTAATCATTTCTCCACCAAAAATAAATAAAGCAAATAAAACTAATAAAGTTGTAAAAGATGTTACAACGGTTCTTCCAAGAGTTTGATTTAAAGAAAGATCTATCATGTCTTTTGGCTGCATCTCTCTTTGAGTTCTAAAGTTTTCTCTGATTCTGTCTGAAACAACAATGGTATCATTCAGTGAGTAGCCAATGACTGCCAAAAGTGCTGCTAAAACTGTTAAATCAAAATCCCATGCAAATACAGAAAATAAACCTAAAATGATTACAACATCATGCGCTAATGCTGTTACCGCTCCAAGTGCAAATTTGTACTGAAATCTAAATGCAACATATATAAGAATCATAAATAAAGCTATCAACATTCCAAAGCCACCTTGATCTCTGAGCTCAGCGCCTACTTGAGGTCCAACAAACTCAACTCTCTTGAGCTCTCCTTGAAATCCTTTTTCATTTAGTAGTGAATAGACTGCTTCACCTATTGAACTATTACCATTTTGATCGGCAACTTTTATAAGAACGTCTAGATTTGTTCCAAAATTAACAACTTGCGAATCTTCATATCCATTTGCAATAAGAGTATTTCTAATAGACTCAAGTTCTACAGGTGTTTCATATGTAACCTCTACAAGAGTTCCGCCACTAAAATCTAGACCAAGACTTAAACCGCGAAAGGATAAAGATAAAACAGATATAGAAAAAATAACCATCGACGCTATGCCAGCAATCTTTCTATACTTCATAAATTGGAATCTAATATTCATTATATTTTTAATTCCTTAATATTTTTATTTCCATAAACCAGATTAACCATTGCTCTAGTGCACATAATTGCTGTGAACATAGATGTAACAATTCCAATAGATAGAGTTATTGCAAAACCTTTTACCGGGCCGGTTCCTATAATATACAAAATTAATGCTGCAATTAATGTGGTTACATTAGCATCAAAAATAGTAATGAAGGCTCGAGAAAAGCCATCTCTGATTGCTGTTTGAGGATCTTTTTCTTTAAGCTCTTCTCGTATCCTAGCAAAAATTAAAACATTGGCATCCACAGCCATACCAACTGTCAGAACTATACCGGCTATGCCTGGTAGAGTTAGCGTTGCACCAAGCAAGGACATAATCCCTGTAATTAAAACCAAATTAATCAGCAAAGATATATTTGCAGCTATTCCAAAAACTCGATAATAAAAAGTCATAAATAAAACGACTAAAGCCAAACCCATCATTATAGATTTCATTCCAAGTTCAATATTTTCTTTTCCGAGACTAGGTCCAACAGTTCTTTCTTCTACAAATTTCATGGGAGCTGCTAAGGCACCTGCTCTCAAGAGTAACGCAAGCTCACTTGCTTCTTGAGGAGATCCTACACCAGTAATTCTAAAGCTTGTTCCAAGAACTGCCTGAATTGTAGCCAAACTAATAATATTTTTTTCAATGTAGGTCGTTTGCTCAATAATTGACTTGCCGTCATCGCCTGTTACAAGCTCAGATTTATTTTTTTGCTCAACAAATAATACGGCTAGTTTTCTGCCAATATTTCCAGACGTTGCTTTCTGCATCTGTCTTCCGCCCTGCATATCAAGAGTAATATTTACTTGAGCAAAACCACTTTCATCAAACCCAGTACTTGCATTAGTAACTCTGTCACCTGAGACCACAACAGCTTTTTCTAAGAAGGCGGATGAAAAATCATTCTCTTTAAAATTGAACTCTTCTTTTCTAAGAGGTGATGTTCTAGAGTTAGCCTCTAATCTAAACTCTAAGTTTGCTGTCTTACCAATTATCTTTTTTGCTGCTGTTGGATCCTGGACTCCAGGAAGCTGAACAACAATTCTATTAGACCCTTGTCTTTGAACAATAGGCTCAGAAACTCCAAGCTCATTAACTCTGTTTCTTAGTGTGGTTAAGTTCTGACCAACCGCGTAGTCTCTTATTTCTCTTAAAGCAACATCAGAATACGCAAGCAACAATGAATTAGATGCGGGCCTCTCCGTAATAATATATTGAAGGCCATTAATGCCTGGACTATCTAATCTATATTTTGATAATGCTTTGTTGTAACTTTCTTTATCTTTAAACTGAAAATGCAAAGCTAGATCTTTGATTGATGAATCAGTAACCTGAATTTTATCTTCCTTGAATGTTTTTCTATATGTATCAAGCAATAACTCAAGTCTGCCTTGCTGCGCAGTATCAATATCAACCTCAAGTAAAAAATGAACTCCGCCTGATAAATCAAGACCAAGCTTAACCGGTTTTCCACCTAAGTTTTTTAGCCAATCTGGGGTTGTTGGCTCGAGATTTAAAGCAATAATTACTTTATCTAATAGTTTATTTTGTAGTATTGTTTTTGATTCAAGCTGTTGATCTAAGGTAGAAAATTTAATAACGATCTTACCTTCTCTTAAAAACAACTCCTCGTAACCAACTTGATTATTCTCTAATATATTCTCTAATTCATTTAAGAGCATCTGATCAGCAGACTTGCCAGAATCAGTATATGCTACTTGAATTGAGGGCTGTGTTGGATAAAGGTTTGGTAGCGCATAAGTAAAACCCAGTACCAATACAAATAGTATTAATAGATATTGATATATGGAAAACTTATTCACTATATTTATTTAATAGAATCGATCGTACCTTTTGGCAAGATGTTGGCAATTGCTGATTTTTGTAACTTAATGATATTATTTTCTCCAATCTCTATTGAGACATAAGCGCCACTAATATCTTTAACCTTTCCCAGGATTCCACTTGCAGCAATAACTTCCGATCCTTTCTCTAACTTTGAAAGCATATCGGATATTTGAGCATTTCTTTTATTCTGCGGTCTTATGATCATGAAATACATAAACAAAAATAGTCCGCCAAAAATAACGAATGTTGGCCACAGCGATGGTTGTGTTGGTTCCATAATATTTAATTCCTATATTGGCCCATCGGGCATTTCTAAATTTCGCTTATTATAGAAGTCTTTTACAA
>ERZ651776.1727-NODE-1727-length-25587-cov-4.203254_pt1 | contig 25587 bp, 28 predicted proteins | sample MGYA00514761_ERZ651776 | MGnify/ENA metagenome assembly ERZ651776 | reverse complement strand
TCATTCAAGTCTAGTAATAGTTGTCTAGCTACGCGTAGCCCTTTATTAATATTAAAACTATCATCAAGGTCAGGATCATTGATTAACCCTTTCCAGCCAACTGTTGTACGTGGCTTCTCAAAATATACACGCATAATCATCAACAAATCATCAGAATATTTATCGATAAGTGATTTAAATTTAGTCGCATATTCTTTAGCTGCTTGAACATCATGTATTGAACAAGGACCAGAAATTACTATTAGACGCTTATCTTTGCCATGTAAAATATCATGGATCGCTTTACGCGTCTCTGTCGTTGTTTTTGCAGCAGTATCAGTGATTGATATTTCTTCGCAGATAACAGATGGCGAAGTAACAGCTTTGATTGATGCTATTCTTAAATCATCAGTTTTAGTTTCCATAGTATTCATTATTATTATTATTTGATGTGATTACATGATTAGCCGGCTGGCCAGCTAAACTTGCGTCCAGCAAGAATATGTATATGTAGGTGAAATACGGTTTGTCCGGCTCCGTTTCCATTATTCACGACTAGTCGGAATGTATCTGCATATCCCTGTTCTTTTGCTATATCCCCAGCCTTCAATAATAAGTGTCCTAATAACGACTGGTCAGTTTCGGTGGCTTCTGATATTTTCACGATTGATTTTTTGGGTATAAGTAGTATATGAACTGGTGCTTGAGGCTCTATGTCTCGAAATGCCAGACATAGATCATCTTCGTAAACAATATCTGCAGGTATTTCGCGGTTTATAATTTTACTGAATAATGTTTCTGACATGTTCAAACCTAACCCTTGGAATATTCAATAATTCATAAATTATGATTATAGCGTTTAATGACAAATAATAAACAGTTTTAACCTTCCTAAAAAAGCTTGGGCGCAGATTATAACGCACATATGAAGAAGGGATAAAGACAGAACATTCAAATTTGATTTTTTCATAGATTTCGATCATCAAACTTTATGGAATTGTAAATATATTAAGTATGGGATTCTTTAATTTTAAAATGAAAGAGCGATTACTGTGTCTATTAAAAGAATATTAAATTTATTACACTTTTCATTTAATATTTTACTTCTAAATTTTATTTGCGAGGATAAGTAAAAGTAGGTAACACATAAAACTCCGCGTTCTAATAGAAGACTTTTTAGTATTACTTGATAAATAGATGCCATGAGAAAGTAAAAATCTGAAATGAGAAACATTCACATCAATATCTTCATGTTTTTCTAAAGATAGGTAGAGCGACATTAAAACAATGACCATTACTCATTACTCGCCTATATGAGTGAGATATTATTAATAGAGGTATTATTTCATTCTTAATACAGTGTCTGACAGTCATTATGATAGCGATAAGCGATCTATAGCTATAATATATTAATTGATAAATAAGGTAACTATAACTATTAGTTAATTTCTTAGCATAACTCATGAATCTTAAATTTTTTCTAAGGTAGATATGAAGTATATAAGACAAAATATCATTCTCATCATCACCCTCATATGTATATTTAGCGGATTATCATCGTGTCAATCTTCTATGACGCCATTGCAAGTTAGTATGAAGTTTTGGGAAGGAATCAAGAAGAAAAATATTTCACTAATAACTATATATAGTTACTCTGACACAGAGTTCTCAGTCGATTATATGAATCAATTACTGAATTTTTCGGCTATTAGTTTTGGTAGAATTATCATAAATAAAAATATTGCAGAAATAGAAACGAGGGTAACATCTGTGTCAGATGGGGAAAATATGGATATACTATTTAGAACTTATTTACATAGAAAAAATGGTATTTGGAAAGTGAATTATGATGAGTCAATACATTCACTGAAAACGAGACAGGAAATGACAAAGTTACTAAGAAATATACAACAATTAACAGAAAACTTAGCTTATGAATTAGAGGTGTCAGTAGAAGATATTAAGCTAAAGATCATGCCGATGATACAATCAAAATTAAAGAACATAGAAGAAAGATTACAAAAAAAGATGCCTGAATTCAAAAACACGTTGAATGAGTTATCAGACGCCATTAAAAGATTACTGGAAAATGTAACTTCTCCTGAGAAGGGAGAAATCAAAACACAACAAATCTAAATACAATATTAATGCGCTGAGCTATTTACATCCTTGACTATTTTCTTTAACCTGAAATTTAATAATTTAGGTCTCTAATAATAGTTAGAGAGGAGTTAATCATGTCGAAAGTATACAGCTTTTTTCTTATAATACTTGTGTTGCCAATAAGTACTCATGCATACGAACCAATATTAGATCATCAAGCGATGCTGTATTTTAATCTTACTTTCGATGTGAGCCAGCCTAAAAAGTTAGATAATAACTTCGGCTTTAGGTTTGATAAGACATTTACCGAGCCTAGAAAAACTATAATGATGAATCAACTACATGATAAACCAGCGATATTGAATCTTAAATTGAACAACAAAGGATTAAAATCATTCAATATCCATGGCAGTGATTATTCTTATTATGTGAATGATCAGTATGTATATCACGGTGCAGAAGGTGGAGAAGCTACCTCCCAGCCAATCCCTGAAGCAACGGAAGAGCCTAGAAGAAAAATAGCAATACCATTTGGTGTTATTGTTGGTCTTTTGATCGGTGCAACGGCAATGTTCCAGTAAATTCTTTAGAAATATAATTACTTCTAACTATCCTTACAGATTCCTTCTATTCTAATCTGTTTCCCTACATGTCCAACGCCACCTCTAAACTTCGATTGTCCATTACCAGTATCAAAAGAAAACTTATGAGAATTTACGCCATAAATGAACATCATAGAATCACTTCTGGCAATAATTTCTTGTTCTGACTTTATTATTAAAGTTAAACTGCCTGAATCTACATTTCCTATATCGCTTTGAATTTCGACATCTTCATTGGTTATAGTTATGCGTAGTTTACCACCACGTATGTCAGTAGATCTTCCAGAACCTGTTATATAAGTCTTATCTATAGTGCACTCGTATGCTTCATAGATACCATATATTTCAACTTCTTCGAATACTTCAATTTCATCTGCATAAATATGATGTGTTTGATATAGAGACAGAAGTAAAATAATTAATATACTTATTCTCATCACTAATACATTTATCCTCATATATTTACGATATTAACTGCAAAACATACTACACTGTTTTAGAGTAGCGCATTTTGGATTAGTTTAATTTATCATTGAGGTTATACGGTATATCACAATGAACGTCGCTACAAGGAAGGCCAAAAGACTATTGTCAACAACAGACTACTAGGAAGATGTAATTTATTTAAAGTAGCATACTGATCTGCACAATTGTATAACCTAGCTCTGCCAGTTCCTCAAATGATGTCATCGCAGTAGTATGTTGACTAAGCTAATACGTATACGAGAATTATCTACAAAACTATTAAATATTATTAGAAGTGTGCATAGTAGTATCAAGTGTTACGTAAATTTAGACCATTTACATGTTAATCGATAAATGGCCAGATAAATCGCCAATACCTCACAAAGATACTAAGTATGCAAATTTTACAGAAGTGATTTTTAATAAAGACGCTCTCTTTTAAATAGAGACATAATCTTTCTACATGGTTATTGAGACGTTACCAAGCCTATCGGTTAATTTCATATTTTCTGCATAGTCTACAGGAACAGCTATGAGTGCTGGGCCATCATGTGCAAAGGCTTCTTGAAGTGCCGATGTTACACCCTCAGCACTATCTACCGTTATTCCCAACATTCCGAAAGAATTTGCTAACATCGTAAAGTCCGGATTAGTAAAGGCCAGATCTGAATGCTTTCCATTAAAACCGTTTTGTTGCTTCCATTTGATTAGCCCGTACTCACCGTCAACCCACACCATGGCGACAATATTTTGCTTTTTACGAACTGCTGTTTCAAGCTCCTGAACATTCATCATGAACCCTGCATCACCACTGATTGACAAGACTTTACTTTCTGGACATGCATATTTAGCACCAATAGAACCTGGCATAGCAAATCCCATCGTGCAAAAGCCATTCGAAATAAGACAGGTGTTCGGCTCAATACATTGATAATACCTAGAAACCCACATTTTATGAGCACCAACATCTGAAAGCAAAATATCTTTAGGACCCAAAAATTGCCGCACATCCCATAATATTTTCTGTGGCTTTACTGGAAAACCAGTATCCTCTTTCTCTGCTTCAAAGTCCTTAGTCATAATGTCGCGAAGTTTACTACGACTAGAAATATCAAATAGCGGAAATTTATCTTTAGCCCGCTTTTCAAGTTCTTCATTCATTTGCCATAGAGCATCAGCTAAGTCGGCAGCAATATCGACAGTCACTTGAAAATCTTTATCCACTTCAGCCGGCGTAAAATCAAGATGTATAATGGTTTTTCCAGGCGTTCTGTTCCACGCCTGCGGCGCATACTCTACTAGGTCATAACCTACTGTAATCACTACGTCAGCATCATCGAACGCTAAATTGTTATAGTCGCCGCTCCCCAATCCCATTGTATAAAGGCAGTGCTTATCTGTCATTGGCAGAGCCCCCTTTCCCATAAACGTATTAACCACACCAATCCCTGTGTTATGGGTCAAGCGCTGAAGTTGCTTTGCGGCCCTTTTTCGAATTGCGCCATTACCAGCAAGGATAATTGGATTCTTGGCACACATAATTGCATCAACAGCTGCTTTTACTGCTTTGTGGTCTGCCGCCGGGCGGCGGGCAGTAACAGGCTTCAGTGGGAGATCATCAATTTCTTGCTTAGCAATATCTTCAGGTAATTCGATAACTGTTACCCCAGGTTTTTCCATCTCAGCAATTTTAAAAGCTTTACGAACAACTTCCGTAATATTACCCGCGGAGTAGATTGATTGCGCCCATTTACTAATTGGTTTCATCATTGCGATCGAATCCATATTTTGATGACTTTCTTTATGGAGACGTTTCGTAGAACCCTGACCGATAATTGCGACTACCGGTGCCCGATCCATATTAGCGTCAGCAAGACCCGTAACAAGATTTGTCGCGCCGGGTCCCAAAGTCGCCAAACAAACCCCAGCTTTCCCTGTTAACCGACCGTATGTGTCCGCCATAAATGCTGCGGACTGTTCATGTCGACACAATACAAATTCTATAGAGCTATCAAGTAAGGAAATCATCATATCAGCATTTTCCTCACCGGGAACGCCAAAAATCCGCTCAACCCCTTCGTTCTCGAGACACTTAACTAATAAATCGGAAGCTTTCATATTAACACCCTTATTGTTTTTATTAAATTTTAGGCTCAAAGCTCAACGGAGCGAATAACCATCATTTTCTCAATTTGCATCTCATGGATAGTATAAGGAATACCACCAACGCCATGTCCAGAATGACGTGCGCCAGCAAAAGGCATCCAATCAACTCTAAACGCTGTGTGATCATTAACCATAATCGCCGTTCCATCTAAGCGTTTATAGGCTCGAAGTGCTGAATCTAAATTTTTAGTAAACACAGCCGCCTGAAATGAAACATCCAAACTGTTTGCACGATTAATTGCCTCATCAAAGTCCTTAAAAGGGTATACGCAAATAACAGGACCAAATATTTCACTTTTTGAGACTTCTGCATCCGCTGGTGGATCGAATAATACAGTGGGTTTATAGCAACTTTTTGAAATTCTTTCTCCACCAGAAATAAGCTTTGCCCCGCCATCTATCGCAGCCGTGACCCAATCATGAACTCGATCGACCTCAGCGGGTTTAATTAGCGGGCCTACTTCTGTATCAGCTTTTGTTGGGTCACCTATCTTCATTTTATTACCTTCAACGGCAATTGCAGCAGCTAACTCTTTAGCAATTTCAGCATCCGCAAAAACACGTTGGACAGAGACACAAACTTGGCCTCCGTGGTAGAATCCTCCCTTAGCTAATCTTGAAACTGCATCTTTCATATCCGCATCTTTAGAGACTATAACAGGCGCAGCACCGCCATGTTCAAGTGCACACCGTGTTCCTGGCGCTAATTTTGATCGAAGCATCCAGCCTACTTTAGCGCTACCGATAAAACTAAAAAAAGCATTCCGTGGATCAGCTACCAGACTAGTTGCAACACTTAAATCTGTAGGCAGGACAATTTGACACCAATCTTTAGGCAATCCTGCTTCGTACAGAATTTCTACAAATGAAAAGCAACTTAGTGGAGTTATATCTGATGGTTTAACAATAACGGGGCATCCCGTTGCTATAGCAGGTGTAATCTGGTGAATAATTAAATTAAACGGATGATTGAATGCACTTACCGCGACCACAACCCCAATGGGTTCATGTTGCGTGAATGCTACATGTCCTGAAGATGCTGGATTAACGCCCATCGGGATCACGTCACCACATTCTGTGCGCATGACTTCAACGCAATTTTCAACACCATCCGCCGCACGATCTAATTCAACTAATGAATCGGCTAGAGGTTTCCCACCTTCCCGGGCTGCCTGTAAAGCCAACTGTTCACGACGCTCTTTAACAATTTTGGCAGCTCGCCTCAAAATGTTGAGGCGAGCAGGGAGAGGGATCCAACCATTCCTATTTCTATATAATGCATGGGCTTTTGCTAGCGCATTTTCAACATCCTCAGCACTAGAAACAGGCACTTCGTCTATTTTAGAACCGTCGAATGGAGCTTTAACTTCAATATTGACCGCGCGCATATATTTTGATCCTCCCTGTAATTTTGTGCAAATGCAGGAGCCTTCTGATTAAGTGCTTACTCCTGATATAGGTGTACAGTATCAGGAGCATATGTTTAATCTTACTATTCTATTAAGCATAAATCCCTACTTGTTTTTCTTATATTAATAAAAGATTTCATTGATGGGCTTTTCAAACCGCATGGGGAAACAGAAGTATGGCTAGCTGATAATTCTGATCATATGATTCATTCTAATTACTTATATTTTGGGGAATGTCAGAGTTTTCAACTTATCTTGTTCTTCAGGATCAGTAGCGATAAGTCTAGCAAAACCAATTCTTATTGTTAATACAAAGGCGAGTTGTTCATGTTTTCTTGAAAGTTCTCTAGCCACATCAAGCTTAATACCAACGATAAAAAGACTTTTTTCAGGTTTCCATATTGCTGTAGGATCAAGACCATCACCCTCAAGGAATTTCCAATTTCCATATATATCGTCTCTCAACCTTTGGTGCCTAATTTCATTTTCTTCATTACTAATTTTTTTCCCAAGAGGATTGTATGCTGTAACTAAAACGCAATGCTCAACGTTGAGTTTTTGCATCAATGCTTCTAATTTTAACGATTTTCTGTTAATTCTCATTTCTAGAATCTCATCATCTAAATATACTCGATATATACTTTTTAGATATGCCGCAGCCAACTCATCAGGAATGTGTAGATTGCTTTGCATTATATAAACTCCTGAGTGAGTAGATAGGATAAATCTTCTGGATTATTCTTTTCTCTCAACTCACATCCATATTTAACTACTTCGAATATTTTCATGGTTTACATCTCGTATTTTTACATGAGTCAGGAAGATACGAGGGTTCTTTAATGAATCTTATGTGTATCCCTAACAAACTTCAAATCATCAAGATGCTGACGTTTTTGATCTTATAGGGGATCTTTATTTCTTCTTTGATGAGTAACCCATATTTCATCGTTGTAGCCCTCTACTTTATACGATCATGATAATTGAAAGTTTCAATAGAATTATCTAGTAATACTACTCTTTATTTGATGTGTTTAATGCAGGGTGCTTCTGGTTATTAGCTGGTTTTAGGAGGATACTAAGCAGATAAACTATAAGTTAAATAGGCGTGGAAGATTATGGGACTGTTTTTCATTATTATTGGTACACTAATAGTCGTGTTTTATAGCATTATCTTACTGGTCAAAGCATTTCAGACTTCAGTATTGTGGGGACTGGGATATCTATTAGTTCCCTTTGTCGCACTAATTTTTATCATTATGCATTGGGAAACTGCAAAGAAACCTTTTTTAATGGGTTTTGTATCTATACCGTTTTATATCATAGGCTTCGTACTCGCACCTGAAATAATTACAAATAGTCAGTTATAAAGGAGATGCAGGGCAGACAATATTTTATTGCCATATTCATCTAATACCAAGAAGAAAGGGGCTCGTCCAACCTTAAGGGGAATAAGATTGGCGAGCCATACTAGACAAGTAAAGAGGAAATCTATGGGATTAACTTTATGCGTATATGCCTACAATTTGATGACAAAATAATTATATTTGCATTAATATTCTTAATGTAATTTATAGACTACTTTCCATTAGCGGTTAATTTTATTAATATAAATATCACATTCGGTTTGTCTGAAGCAAAAGAGAATCAACGAAGAGATGGCATATCTGCTTGACATCCTCTTGTTCCTAGATGAACATCACTTATGAAAATACTTTTATAATGCACGCCTATTCTCAGTATCTAGAAGAAACATATCGAGCAAAGATTGAAGCTTATACGAATCAGAAAGTTGAATATATTGGTGAAACAATAAACGGGAAGAGGGCTGTTGTTGAAACATTAATTATTACTGATAGTACAAAAATTCGAGTCAATACTTGAATATAGTTCGTGGAATAATTTGATAGCTATTGAATCTGAAATGCCCCATTTAGTAGATGTGATTGTTTGAATCTCTAGTTGCTCTGCAATGAATTTAAAAATTTATATGCAGAGCTTTTGCTCGCAGTGTCTCTTCCTTCTAAAACAATGCATATTCTTCGCTTGTTTTTAATGACATCTTCTTGGAGTTTTAGCAGCTCAATTTGCAGTCTTCTTTTTTCATGTCGATAGGATCTATCATTAAGCTTTTGATATTCCTTTTGGTCAAACGTTATAAGCATAAGATGATGGTGATTATAAGTAGAGAATGTTTCAGGAATATGACAGACATACTACAAAATGATGTCATCGCACATATGTGGTTCAACATTTCTGCTAGCAACGGATATGAAACTGCAAAGACAAATAGAGATACTGCAGAAAGCGAAATGTCATCAGCACGACTTGCAAAAGCAAAAGAACTTGCTCTTGAATGTGTTAAAAAGAATTACAAAGACTGCGGTTAACAGGGGTATACCTTCGACCTAACTGTCACAACAACTACCACTTAATTCACTAATTTTAGGAAGACAAAAAATAACTTTTGACTAAGTCGCTGATTTAAATGGTGGGCCCGGGAGGACTCGAACCTCCGACCAATGGATTATGAGTCCACTGCTCTAACCAACTGAGCTACAGGCCCGATTTTATAAAATAGATTTTAGGTATCTAGAAAAGTCTTAAGCTCATCAGATCGAGAAGGGTGACGCAATTTTCGTAATGCCTTGGCTTCAATTTGACGAATACGCTCACGTGTTACATCAAATTGCTTGCCAACTTCTTCTAAAGTGTGATCGGTATTCATGTCAATTCCAAAACGCATCCTCAACACCTTCGCTTCTCGTGCCGTAAGTCCCTCAAGTGCATCACCTGTGGTTCTTCTTAGTCCTTCGAAGCCAGCCGAATCATTCGGTGCTTGCATGTTAGCATCTTCAATGAAATCACCAAGATGTGAATCTTCATCGTCACCGATCGGTGTTTCCATAGAGATTGGTTCTTTTGCAATTTTTAAAACCTTTCGTACTTTTTCTTCTGGCATTTCCATGCGTTCTGCAAGTTCTTCAGGTGTTGGCTCACGGCCCATCTCCTGAAGTACCTGTCTTGAGATGCGATTTAACTTGTTGATAGTTTCAATCATATGCACAGGTATCCGAATAGTTCGCGCCTGATCCGCGATAGATCTTGTGATTGCTTGACGAATCCACCAAGTGGCATAAGTTGAAAACTTATAACCACGTCGATATTCAAATTTATCAACTGCTTTCATTAATCCGATATTACCTTCTTGAATTAAGTCAAGAAAAAGCAAACCACGGTTTGTATATTTTTTTGCAATAGAGATAACGAGCCTCAAATTTGCTTCAACCATTTCTTTTTTAGCTCTGCGTGCTTTGGCCTCGCCTATTGATATATTACGATTGATTTCTTTGATCTCAGGGATATCTAACAATGCATCTTCAAAGAGAATAGCCAATTTTTTCTGTATCTTTAGAATCTCTTCTTGATACTCTTTAAGTTTTTCTACATAAGGTTGTTTCTTTTTTAATATACCCTTGAGCCACTTAAAATCGATTTCATGGCCAGGAAAACTATTAATAAAGTCTTTACGCGGCATTTTTGCTTCTTTTACACAAAGTTCCATAATGCGTCGTTCCGAAGTACGAATACGGCCAACCAAATCGCGTAAGTTGCTTGTTAGAACTTCAATAAATTTTGGTGAGAGACGAATTTCAAGAAACCACTGCGCTAATTTTTTTTCATGAACGTTGGTTTTATTATTATCTTTTCCATAGCGTTTAACAGCTTTTGTATATTTTTGATGCAGCTGTTCTATTTTTTCAATATGTTCCCTTACGTCTTCAGGTGTGAGTGCTGGTATCTCAATCTCTTCTTCTTCTTCTTCTTCATCATCTGCGTTTACTTCAGTAGGGTTAGAGACTTTTATACCTTCATCTGGATATTCTTCAGTGTCATTGAAACCAATGATAGCATCACTGAGTTTCATTTTTTCATCAACAATTAATTTGAAAGCATCGAGCAATGTTATCACTGTTCCCGGATAGCTAGATAAAGCTGCTAGAATTTGATGGATCCCTTCTTCAATACGTTTTGCTATTCTAATTTCGCCTTCGCGAGTCAATAAATCAACGGTGCCCATTTCACGCATATACATTCTAACAGGATCAGTTGTTCGACCAAATTCATTTTCAAGACTTGCTAATGCAGCCGCAGCTTCAGCAGCCGCATCTTCATCGGGTATATCCGTGTTATCAGTGATCTGCCCATCAAGATCGGGAGGAGCTTCATACACCTTAATACCCATGTCATTGATCATGTTGACAATATCTTCAATTTGTTCAGGTTCTACTATGCCATCTGGAAGATGATCGTTAACTTCACCATAAGTGAGGAAACCCTGCTCTTTACCTTTGGCAATCAACACTTTTAGGAGTGATTTATCGTCTTCCTTAAATGATTTTTCTACTGTTTCTCTTTTTTCCATGGGGAGATTGGCTCGATATTTGCTAAGTTTTTATACGGTAAATGGGTTATAACTAGTTGATTAATAACAAACATTTTTCAGGCTTAACTTTAAATCGTATCACATGAAATAAAAATACGCTAGGAAATAGAGTCAATTGTTACTATGAATCAAGTCCTGACTTCTGAAGACCTCGATATAGGGACTTCTGTTCATCAGTTAGTTCTGATGGGCTATTTATCCCTTTTAATAGTTCAAACTCTTTCATATTTGTTTTAATTAAACTCTTGATAGCATCAAGAAAGACTTCAGATGTCACCTCAATTTCATTAAATACTTCTTCTTCTAAGGAAAGTTCTTGTAAGCGTTGTTCAAACTTTGTGCCACGCCAGTTCTCCAAGATTCCACCTAAAGTTATATTGGGTCTACTTTGTATAAATTCAATCAGCTCACACAAAAATATTATTCCATTTGAAGGAAAATTTTTTAGAGACTCTGTTGTATCAATCTCAACAGCTAAAGAAGGTTTATGTAATAGAGAGCGAACTATCCAACGAACTTTTTCAATACCCTTATTTTGTTCGATAGTTCGTTTTTTAAGAGGTGCTTTAGAACTTGCAGCAGGAGTTAGTTCCAAAAGTCTTTTTTTGATATCTTCGGCCTGATAACGCGTGATTTTGCTGAGCTCCTGTATAAGGATATCCCTGTATGGATCTGAGGGTAATTTCTTTAGATGTGGTAATGCCTTACTTACCATCTCCGAACGACCTTCAAGACTTTTAATATCGATATTTTTATGTAGAGTATTAAATAGAAAAACTGATAAGGGTAAACGCATATTTATATCGAAAAATGACTCTTTGCCATGGCGACGTATGAAAGTATCAGGGTCTTCGTCTTCTGGTAAGAACATGAAATAAACTTGCCTATCGCCACGGATTAATGGCAGTGCATTCTCTAAAGCACGCCAAGCGGCTTTTTTACCCGGTTGATCCCCATCAAAGCAAAAGATCAATTTGCCTGTTAGCCGAAACATCTTATTTAGATGTTCAGGCGTTGTTGCTGTACCTAAACTAGCTACAACATTTCGAATACCAAATTGGGCTAGTGCAATTACATCCATATAACCCTCAACGATATATAAGCTATCTAGATTTTTTAGTACTTTTCTGGCTTGATATAGGCCATATAATTCACGACCTTTATGAAAAATGGGAGTTTCTGGAGAATTTAGGTATTTAGGTATGTCATCACCTATTACTCTACCGCCCATACCGATCGCTCGACCACGTTGGTCTCGAATTGGAAAAGTAAGACGATCTCTGAAGCGGTCATAGTAACCGCCATGCTCATTTTCTATGATGGCTCCAACCTTGAGTAACCTTTTCAAAGATCCATCTGAACCTCCTAATTCAGTAATTAGATTATTCCAACCAGCAGGAGCAAACCCCAGTTCATATTCAGCAGCAATCTCACCGCTAATCCCACGTTCTTTTAAATAGCTGATTACGCTGCCTGCTTTAGGGTGATTTCTGAGTTTTTTTGAGTAATAACCAGTCACTATTTCCATCAGCTCATATAACTCACCAGATTGATTAGTAGTACTTAGTGTCTGAGAAGCATCACGTGGTATCTCTACGCCGACTCGAGAAGCGAGATCTTCAATTGCTTCTATAAAATTCATATGCAGATATTCCATTAGAAAACTGATCGCAGTGCCATTAGCACTACAACCGAAGCAATGGTAGAACTGTTTTTGCTGGCTTACTGTAAAAGAAGGAGTTTTTTCATCGTGAAATGGACAACAAGCTTGATGATTTCGTCCAGCTTTTTTAAGTGGAACATACGCATCAACGATATCGACGATGTCAATTCGTGCGAGTAGTTCATCTATAAAGTATTGAGGAATTTTGCCAGCCATAATTGAATCTAGTATAAACAGCACATACTATTTCAGCGACTGTTGCTGGAGCTTATTTTGTTAAAAGCTGAGTTTAGACTTAATTAATTCGCTAACTTTACCCATATCTGCACGACCTTGAAGTCTTTTTTTGAGGATACTCATAATCTTACCCATATCTTTTATTGATTCTGCGCCGCTTTTCAAAATTGCTCCTTCGATTAAGACACTTAGTTCTTCATCGGATAACTTAGCAGGTAAATATGTGTTAATGATATCTAATTCAAACTCTTCAATTTTAACTAGATCGTCACGCTTGGCCGTCTTGAACTGGCTAATCGAGTCACGATGCTGTTTAGCCATTTTATCAAGGATGACTATGGCTTGTTCTTCATTTAATTCAATACGTTCATCAACTTCTTTTTGTTTGAATGCCGCCTGTATGAAACGTAAAGCGCCAAGAACATTTTTGTTTTTGCTGCGCATAGCGGCCTTCACATCATTGCTAATGTTGGTTTTAATATCAGCCATGTCTGACTAAAGGGAACATGAAGAAGCTTCTTAGAATGGCCGGATTCGATGCAGGACGTTTCTGGACGCCTGTTTTTGTGAACGTTTAACAGCAGCTGCAGCTTTACGTTTTCGAACCTGCGTAGGTTTTTCATAAAATTCACGGCGATGTACATCCGCAAGAGTACCCGCTTTCTCACATGCGCGTTTAAATCGTCGCATTGCTATGTCAAATGGTTCATTGTCTCTTAACTTAACTGAAGGCATAGTATTTGTTTTCCTTAAGTCCTTTGCTCAATTGGGAAAAGGCGGTCATTCTAGTACGAATTAGTGAAAATGCAATCCAATAATAACTATTATACGGAAAATTAAGATAAATGCAGATATTAGGAATAGAAACCTCATGTGATGAGACGGGTACAGCAATATATGATTCAGAGATGGGACTTGTCGCTCATAAACTTCATAGTCAGGCTAAACTACATGAAAAGTATGGAGGTGTAGTTCCTGAGTTGGCTTCACGTGATCATATTCGCAGGGTCTTACCATTGATTACGCAAACAATCACAGAGGCAAAAACTGAACTCAGTTCATTAGATGGGATCGCATATACAGCAGGTCCGGGCCTGATGGGGTCATTACTCGTAGGTTCTGCTACAGGACGGAGTCTAGCCTATTCTTTGTCGATACCAGCTATTGGAGTTCACCACATGGAAGCGCATTTATTAGCACCTATGTTAGAAGGAGACGGACCTGATTATCCATTTTTGGCGTTGCTAGTCTCAGGTGGGCACACGATGATTGTGAACGTAAATGAAGCTGGTAAATACCAAATTCTTGGTGAATCAGTAGATGATGCTGCTGGAGAAGCCTTCGATAAAACCGCTAAATTATTAGGTTTACCTTATCCCGGAGGGCCAGTTCTGTCAGCGTTAGCTGAAAAAGGTGATAGTAAACGTTTTTTATTTCCGAGACCTATGACGAGCAAACCGGGCCTAAATTTCAGCTTCAGTGGATTGAAAACATTTGCTATGAATACGATTAAGGCTGAATCATCTGATGAGCAAACTCGGGCTGATATTGCTCGAGCATTTGTTGATGCAGTAGTGGATACATTTGTTATTAAATGTCGTCGTGCTATCAAAGAAACTGGATTAAAACAATTAATTGTAGCTGGTGGTGTTAGTGCTAATACGCAATTACGAACAGGACTTATTGAGTTGATGCATGGAGTCAACGGTAAAGCTTATTTTCCACGTGCTGAATTTTGTACAGATAATGGAGCAATGATTGCTTATGCTGGTTATTTGAGAATCAAATCTGGTCAAACTGAGTCACTCAACTTTAAAGCCAAAGCAAGATGGCCATTAGAGTCATTGTGATTTAACATTCACGTCTTATTCTTTTTTTTTGTCATCTTGTCTTCTGTTCCGGCGATTAAATTTCTAATATTAGATTTATGTCTCCAAAGTAGTAAAATGACCATTAAGCTGTTGGAAATCAAGACGTTGAAGTTTTGTAATATTAGCCAAGTGTAAAGTGGTGTTAGCAACGAGGCAATTAGCGCCGCAAATGAAGAATAACGAAATAGGAGAGCAGTGATACCCCAAGTGGCAACATAGGCAAGCCCCAATAGCCAATGTATGGCAAGAAGAGCGCCAATCATCGTAGCAACACCCTTACCACCTTTAAAATTAAAAAATATAGGAAAGATATGCCCTAGCAAGCTAGCGAGACCACAAAGACAGATTATTAATTCAGAGCTACCAAAAAATGTAGCAAGCAAGACTGGCATAAAACCTTTTAACATGTCACCAGTAAGAGTGAGAAATGCAAGTCTCTTACCATGTAAGCGCATGATATTTGTTGCGCCGGGATTCCCTGAGCCTTTGTTACGAGGATCATCAAGATGAAAGATCCTACATATAACAATGGCTGAAGCGATTGAGCCTATAAGATACGAAATAGTGATCAAAAATATAGGAATGAAAATGTTCATGAGCTTATTTTTTTATCTTATTTTTAGTAATAGATTCAGTTATTAACACAATGTTTGTCTAGTATGTAGAGTTGTAGTCAAGCAAACGGTTATACTACTCAAGATTAAACTAAAAATCGTTAAAAAAAATATAAGCACTATGGATATTATTTATCTTAGAGATCTCAGAATCGATACAGTCATAGGAATATATGATTGGGAACGTAGAATGAAGCAGACCATTATCCTCGATATAGAGATGGGTACTGATATTCGTAAAGCTGCAGATAGTGACACTATTGACGACACCCTAAACTACAAGGCAGTTGCAAAAAGATTGATAACGTTTGTGAGCGATAGTGAGTATGAATTAGTAGAAACTTTAACAGAGCGAATTGTAGAGATTATAATGACAGAGTTTGATGTTCCATGGTGCCGTCTTTCACTTAATAAGAAGGGTGCTGTTCGAGGGGTTAGAGACGTTGGCGTTATCATTGAACGTGGTAGTAAAAAATGACAATGACTCAGGTTTATCTGGGTGTCGGTAGTAATATTGATCGTGAAAAAAATATTCGTAATGGTCTGTTAAAGATACAGTCATCCTATGGCGAATTGACACAATCTCCTGCATATGAAACTAAGGCGTTTGGCTTTGAAGGTGATGATTTCTATAATTTGGTTGTGGGATTAAAAACTAATCTTCCTATTCATGAATTAGTGTATGACTTACGTGAAATAGAATTTAAATTTGGACGAAGTCGGGATGAAATACGATATTCTTCACGTAAACTTGATCTAGATCTCTTGTTGTTTGGTGATGAAGTAAATGAAAAGTATCATGTCCCCAGATCGGATATCACAGAATTTGGTTTTGTTTTAAAACCGCTTAGCGATATAGCTCCAGATTTAAAACACCCAGTGACGGGACATACGATGACTCAGTTATGGAATAAATTTGATTCGTCAAGAGAAACTATAAAACAAACATCTGAACAATTCAGATTGTGATTTACATAATTTGTCTTGGATATTTTATGACTGAAAACTATAAGTATAAAACTTACGCGTAAATAGCTACAAAATTACAAATAAAACTCGATACGTTAAAAGCAGGATTACGTAATAGTCGTAATAAAGTTATAGATAGTGACTGTATTACTTGAGTCATATCAACACAGGTTTGATGACATTGTTAACTGAGATTGCCTTAATGCTGTGTAATAGTAATGATAGGAATATAAACAAAAATCTGTGAAATAGTGCATTAGTTTAGGAGAGGTTGCAAATAAATTGAGAGAATTCTATCGTAGAGTCCATGGGTATAAGACTGTATAGTTTCATTTCAAATAATACCAATATTGAATTAGGCGACTAGTAAGTCAATGACAAAATCATGCAGACGATTCCCAATCAATTGGGCATATTTTTAGGGCAGCGTATTTTATTTTTTGATGATAAATTTTATCTGCCAATTGCTTTCAATTAAAATTGTACAGAGATCAAAACAATGAAACATACACGAACTATAACCCCATTAAAAATAAATGTAAGCTTATTTTCTAAGCTAGTTTTTCTGAGTCTTATTTTTTCTTTAGGTGCCTGCAAACAATATACAATAACAAAGAGAGTGAATAATATTGAGGCAGCGGTGACTAGTTATGATGTAGCGATGCGCTGGGCACAATATTCAGTAGCATATGCTTATCATATTTCTCCCGATGGCATCCGACCATTTACCGATTTAGATTTATTGCAAGAACTTAGTGTGACCGGAGTGAAGGTCATAGAAAAAAATCTTAACTTGGAAAACACTGAGGCAGTTGTGAAAATAGAAATAAGTTATTATTTCAAAAATGAAGGAACAATCAAAAAAATCAAACTTGAACAGCATTGGTGGGTTAAAGAAGAGACAAACCAATGGTTCATTGATGGGGACTTTCCAAAATTCTGATTACTTTCATGAATATAATGTTCTTCCACCATCAATATTGATGACTTGCCCTGTGACATACTCAGCATCTTTTATTAAAAATAGAACAGCTTTTGTTATATCTTTTACGTTGCCTGTTCTCTTCATCATTGTCTCATTCAATATTCTGTTCTTTTTTTCTTCATCTATATCATCGGGCCACAGAATTATCCCAGGAGATATGGCGTTGACACGAATAGATGGGGCCATTTCTTTTGCTAAAGATTGAGTCAGCATTATAAGTCCAGCCTTAGTCATACTGTATATAGAGTGACCTCTTAATGGTCTGTTTGCGTGTATGTCAGTTATATTAATAATACAACCTTTATTTAAACGTAGTGATTTTGCAGCTAGCTGAGATAGAAAAAGAGGAGCTTTAAGATTTGTATTGACTAATTCATTCCATTGTTGATCTTCTAATGAAGCTAGTGGTGTTGCGTAGTAAGCTGAAGCATTATTAATCAAAACATCTAGACCATCTTTAAAGTTAAGAGCGGCATCGATCAAAGCTGAGTAATATTCTTTATATTTAAGATCAGCTTGAATCATAATGGCAGAGTCACGCCGAATTCCATTCAGTTTTTTTACCAGTTCATGCGCTTCCTTAGCAGAACTATTATAGTGAATAATAACATTCATACCGGAAGAATGAAGTTGTTCTGTTATTGCTGCACCTATACGTTTAGCGGCACCAGTTATCAACGCAGTCTTATTTAGCATAATCTCTCATGTCATTTAATTATTGTATTGAATCATTCTATAAACAGAATAACATGGAGAAATTATGACACAATCGAAATCACTAAAAGCAGAATCAATTTTGCCTCTTCCTGATCAGGATGCACTCATTCAAAGTGAAAAGCTAATCAAGCTCATTAAAGCATCGATACATATGAAAGGTGGTGCAATTGGCTTTGATGAATTTATGAAACTAGCTCTATATGAACCTGGATTAGGTTATTATAGTGCAGGCAGTCGTAAGTTTGGTGCGGATGGAGATTTCGTGACTGCACCAGAATTATCACCAATCTTTTCACAGTGTTTGGCAAATCAATGTGAGCAGATATTAAATGAACTCGATACTGGTACTATCCTGGAATTAGGTGCAGGTACAGGTGCTATGGCTAGAGATATATTACTAGAATTAGAAAAACAGAATTCGTTGCCTGATCAATACATGATTCTTGAAATAAGTGCAGATCTAAAACAGCGACAACAATGCAACTTAAGAGAAACTATTCCACATCTTTTTGATCGCGTAGTTTGGTTAGATACTCTGCCAAAGGAGGAGATCACTGGTGTAATTCTCGCTAATGAGGTGTTAGATTCATTACCTGTGAAGAGATTTAAAAAGACATCCTCAGGTTTTAAAGAAATGAAGATTGGGTTAGATGATGACCAATTTGTCTGGGTTGATAGTCATGCGGAAGGTGATTTACTTAAAAATATCGAAGAATTAGAAAATGATTTATCAACATTATTTCCTGATAATTATATCTCTGAGGTCAATACTCAGCTCGGAAAATGGTTAAATAGCTTAAAGGGAATACTAAATAAAGGTGTGATGATATTTATTGATTATGGTTATTCGGCTGGAGAGTATTACCATCCTGAAAGAATGGACGGTAGTTTGTTGTGCCATTATCGCCATCGAGTGCACTCGGACCCATTTTATAATGTCGGTTTACAAGACATAACATGCTCCGTTAATTTTACCGCAGTTGCTGATTGTGCTGACTCAATCGGTTTTCATGTTAATGGTTATACAAATCAAACCTATTTTCTTTTTGGTTGTGGTCTTGAGAAACTACTTGCAAATAAAAATGAACTTGATAATAAATCCCAAACTCAAATAGCACAGCAAATACAGATATTGACTCTGCCGGAAGAAATGGGCGAACGTTTCAAAGTTATGGCACTTACAACTGAGTATGATAATGTTTTGAAAGGTTTTGCAATAATGGATCAACGTGTTCGCTTATAAATTAAAAATATCCTTGCAGCAATGCATAGCAATATTAATTTCACTATTCTTATTATCTTCATGCAATAAAGATATTGTAAGAAGGAGCGTGCCTGTTGAAAATATTATTAGTGTTACAGGAATAGCAAAAACAGAGATTGATAATGTACTTGATTTTCATATTAGAGAAACACAGCGATTATTAAAAAAACTAATGCTCAAACTTTATAAACGTAATCCACGTGAGCTTAAAAAAAATGATCTTGAATTTCCACAAGAACACATCGTTAGACTATTTGAATTAGAACACACCTGGGATTTTCCAGAGTTCAAAGGTAATTATGATATTAATATAATTAATTTAACATTTTCTGATAGTTATAAGGGTGATCGAGTATTTTCATTTATTGCTGGTTTAACATCTATGATTATGAAATCTTATAATTATCAATCAGAGTTTTATATATTCGATTCAGTTGATCCACAAAAACTTTATAATGCAGCCCGAAATATTGAGATTGCTGTATGGAAATTAGGTCACAACGTTGATTTAAGTGGAGAGTTATTCTTATATAGTAATTCACTGTCTGCAGGAGGAGTCACCAATCTGAGCTATGAGAGGCTATGTGGTAAGCTTATCGCGACACAGGACAATATTGCAAAAATTATCGCTAATAAAAAAAATCAGAAAATAACGTCGGTTATGCAAAGTATGGCATCAGCGATATTTTTACCCATCTGATATTTCTTATACTTATATGATATAAAACATTGAATCTAATACAACTCATCATTACCGCATTAATTCAGGGAGTCACTGAGTTCTTGCCTGTTTCAAGTTCAGCACATCTAATCCTCGTCCCTATATTAGTAAATTGGCAGGACCAAGGTTTAGCTATAGATGTTGCCGCTCATTTTGGCACTCTGTTTGCTGTAGTATTCTACTTAAGAAAAGATGTCTTGCGCATATTAATTGCCGGAATCGACTCAATAAAAAATAAACAAGCAGAGACTCAAGACAGTAGGTTGTTTTGGTATTTAGTCATTGCTAGTTTACCAACACTAGCAGCAGGTTTTTTATTAAGGGAATTCGTGTCAGTTTACTTACGAAATCCTTTAATCATCGCTTATGCATCTATAGGATTTGGTTTGCTGCTTGGGTATTCGGATGTGAAAGGAAAACGACTAAGGCAGATAGAATCTATTAATCTGCGTGATGCGATTTTAATTGGATTAGCCCAAGTATTGGCATTAGTACCGGGAACATCGCGTTCAGGAATAACAATAACTGCTGCTTTGATATTAGGGCTAGATCGAAAAAGTGCAGCACGATTTTCATTCCTGATGGCCATACCGATTCTATTGACTGCTGGTTGTTACGAAGCTTTAAAGGTAGTCACTTTAGAATTAAATATAGACATACTCACCTTTTTTATAACGGTATTACTTTCTGCTGTAAGCGCATTTCTGAGTATCCATTTTTTTATGAAATTTATGGATAAAATTGGGATGTTACCATTCGTGATTTATCGAGTGACTTTAGGAGGTGTTTTACTCTTTCTTTTTATATAACTGAATTGGATTAGTACTTTTAAAATTGATAGCTTGTTCACCATCTAATTATGATAATACTATAGTCATCGAGTTAGAAAATGATTTTTTCATTCATAGAACTGGAAAGTAAATATGCTGGTTTCTTTATAAGAATGAAATGATCTTACATATTCAAATCTTATTACTATATTCTGTAATTATAATTATAACTATAAATGTAGCATGATTATTTTCAACAGATATTTTTCAAGGGTGATGGGTTGACATGTGTTTTATATTCTCTATGCGCTTATTTTTAATTTCTTGACCAAGAGCTTTTCCCTTTAGCCCTTGTTTTTGTAATGTTAGACTAATAACTTCACTGGCCGCCTTGAACGCTTTTTGGAAATATTCTGCTTGCGGATATTCTCGATTTTCAAAACCAGCACGACCTTTTGCGTCGGCCTCGCAGGCGATTAGGAATTGCTCGAAACGCTTGGTTCTTCTGAAAGCGTCGAGCTGTTCGAGTTTTTTTAATACTGTTTCAGGTTTCATTTCTTGTATACGATGACAGTCGAGATGAAACTTTGAAACGTTCATGGCAAGATCGCGATATTTATTTGGTATCCGATAACGTTCACAAAGTTTAGCTATGATTTTTGCGCCACGTTCTTCGTGCCCATGATGGCTAGGTAGCTTGTCTTTTGGTGTAGTTCCCTTACCAAGATCATGAACCAGAACAGCAAATCTAACCATCGGGTCATTAGATAAGCGGGTTGACTGATTTAGGCTCATAATGGTGTGAAGTCCCGTATCAATTTCGGGATGGAACTTTTTTGTTTGTGGAATACCAAAGAGAGCTTGTACTTCGGGAAATAATTTCTTTAAAGCGCCACAGGATTGCAATGCCAATATAAAGCGTGCGGGGTATTTTCCGGATAAAGCTTTTTCCAGCTCGGTCCAAACACGTTCAGGAGCCAGAAATTTTAATTCATCTGATTCAGAGATGCTTTTCAATAATACCATTGTTTCCGGTGCAATTTTGAAGCCTAGGCTAGCTGCAAAACGACTAATACGTAATACTCTTAGCGGGTCCTCGACAAAAGCCGGAGAGACATGGCGCAATATTTTTTCTTTTAAATCTTCTAAGCCACCATAAGGGTCAATAATGACACCATTTTTATCTTCCGCTATAGCATTGATTGTGAGGTCTCTGCGTTGTAGGTCCTCTTCCAGTGTGACGTTAGGAGACGTATGAAAGATGAAACCTTTATAACCTCTGCCGGTTTTTCTCTCTTTACGAGCTAAAGCATATTCTTCTTTTGTTTCAGGGTGAAGGAAAACAGGGAAGTCTTTACCAATAGGCCTGAAGCCTTTATTCAGCATTTTTTCTGGTGTTGCTCCTACGACTACCCAATCTCGATCATTAACCGGTAGATGTAATAGTTTATCACGTACGGCTCCTCCAACTAGATAAGTTTGCATATGAATATCTTATATGTAAGAAATATCAATAACCAAATTATCTTCGTATTCTAGTACGAAATTTTGTATAGCTAGATCGATAGGATATGTTATTTAGATACTGGGGGACGATACTTTCTATCGTTGTAGTCTTAATCTGATAGCGAGCAAAGTCATCGCATTCACAAAGGCTATCTGTTCTCGCTGAAAGATAATTGTCTGTTGAAAAGGGTTTTCCTGGCACAAAGTCAAAAATGGTTGCCTGTACTCGAGATAGCATATTATTTAATGAAATAATTTTTCGCTTTAAACCTAATGTCTGTGAAGTATAATCAACTAGCTCTCTTAGTGTATAAATACGTGGGCCACATAATTGAAATTTTTTATTATAACTTTCTGGATCATTCAATGTTCGTGTCATCATCTCAATTACATCCAGAAGATAGACAGGTGAAAATTTTGTTGCATGACAGGCTAGTGGAAAAAATAGTGGTGTCATTTTTAGTAAGGTTGCAAATTTATTGAAGAAGCTATCATTTCCCCCAAAAATGATTGATGGTCGAAAACTGGTGACATTTATTCCAATATTTTTTGAATGTAATAAATCTTCAGCTTCACCTTTGGTTTGTAAATAATGACTCTCACCATTTTTCGCATCTGCATTTAGTGCGCTCATTTGTAGAAGTCGTTTAATACCAACCTTACCACATGCCTTTATTAATTTTTCGACCAGCTCAACATGTACATGCCTGAAGCCTTTGCCATTATTTCCTCTTTCATTGAGGATACCAATCAGATTGATGACTACATCACAGCCAGCAAGATGCATTTCGAGTTTTTTAAGATCATGTATATCAGTTTGTACCAATTCTAAATTCGGTAAGATGATGAGGTCACTACGATTATCTTCACGGTTGCGGGTTAAAATTTTTAATTTATAACCTTCCTCCGATAAGCGGTTGCATAAAGAACGACCGACGAAGCCGGTTCCTCCAAGGATCGCGATATGTTTAATAGACATGTTTATTCTCAGTAATATTAATTTCAGTACAACCTGAACTGTCAGCTAGATTATGATTTTTTGATACTATTATTTGCATTCGTTTCTTAATAGGTTTGACTTTTAATTTTAATCGCCAATCATAAATATTGGCAAATGCTAATACGCGACGAACATATTTACGAGTTTCATCGAATGGAATCTTTTCCACCCATACATCAGGCTCTTCACAACCTTCTTTAGGTAGCCATTTTGACACACGATGTGGACCGGCATTATAAGCAGCGGTCGCTAATACGATATTACCATTAAAATCAGTCAACATTTTTTTCATATAAGCACTACCAATAGGAATATTAGTTTCAGCTTTTCTTAATTTACTCGTCTTGAAACCTTTTAAACCGATATATTTTGCCATATAACGTCCGGTTTTAGGCATTACTTGCATTAAGCCTAATGCACCCGCAGGAGAACTCACATCCTCAATAAAAGCACTCTCCGCACGTACTAAACCATATAACCAGCTAGCATCTATATTTCTTTTCTTAGCATATTTATCAAGTAGTGCACTAAATAATATAGGAAATCGTAAAACTAAATCATCATAGGCTTTGGCTCGATGCATAGTTATTATGGCTCTATTATGCCAACCCCATTGTGATGCAACAGCTGCTGCCATTTGCATCTGGTACGTTGTCATTTTGTCTAAAGCATGTTGCCATTCGCGTCTTGCGGGGTATGGCATACTTAGTTTATAAAATTCATAAGAACGTTTCATTGCAGGCAGTGATGCAACCTTAGAAAATTCTTCTCTGTTTTTTGGGATTGGATAATGATTCATATCATAGGTGATATTAATTCTGTCGGCAGCAAGAAAACCATAATAATCACGTTCTTTTGCTATCTTTTTATAAATCTCATGCGCTTTATTGAGTTCACCTGTCTCTTCCAGCGCGCGCGCATGCCAGTAGCTCCAGCGAAGTTCCATATCGATATCGGGAGCTTGTCCAGTGGTCCACTTCTTTAAGGCGAGCCAGTCTTCGTTAGCTAATGCTGTGGTCAACCTATAATGAAACACCTGTTTATTGACATGTTGATTATCAATTTCATCGAGAAGTTGTAATGCTAAATTACTTTTATTCTTTGCTGCACGTATAGCAAGCGTTCTTTCAATCTCGGCAATTTCACTGAGGGTAAATGAGTATTGTTCTTTTAATTCATTTAAACGTTGGGTTGCCTTGATAACGTCATATCTTGCTAAACGTAAAATGCCATGCGCCAATATCTCTCTGGCAATAGGTGTGTTTTCAAGTTTTGGCTTATATGTATATTTATATGGATTTTGATATATTTGAACCCATATTTTTGCAAGTGCCTTATATTTTGGTTCGAGGCGCTTAGACAAATAATTAACTAAATTAAGTTGATCATTCCGGATCGACAATCGGAGTCGTTTCCACACCAATTCATTAGTCATGAAATCACTTTTATATAGCAATGCAAAAGCAGGATCACATTGTGGAGGAAGTGACTTCCCCACAAGCCAAGTAGTGCGTATGTCCTCCAGCAGAAATGTATTATTATTTGTCTTTATCCTAGCTTGTAGTTGATGACATTCCATTTTGACATCTAATTGCGGCGTATAATTGTCAAGAAAGGTTTGCCAGTGACTTCTTTTCACCAAAAGTTTCAACCATGATTTACGCAATCCAGCAGTAACAGGTAAATCATAATAACGTTTCAGGAAGTCTATGATCTCATCATCCTTTATTTTAGATAGATTTCTTCGGAGATATTCGTATCGCAGATAGGGATAAAGTGGATAATCTTTCAGTGTGTTTGCTATCTTACCGAATGTCCTATACTGCCTAGTATCTAATGCTTTTTTTGCAGCAAGATAATCTTCGCGTTGAAATTCAATTGATTTAGCAAAGACAGGAGAGTTTGATATTGTCAAAACAACTATAATAAAAAAGCTTAATATCGCTCGTTGTATTAAGTCGGTCATAGAATACTTATTCTCTATTTTTAGATTAGCTTTTATTTGCATGGATTAGTCTTACTTAAAATTGACATTAAGAATCGTTCATATTTGACAATGAATAGTAGTGACATAGTTAAAGAAATCCAATATGAGTAATCAC
>ERZ651776.1726-NODE-1726-length-25587-cov-4.467229_pt1 | contig 25587 bp, 24 predicted proteins | sample MGYA00514761_ERZ651776 | MGnify/ENA metagenome assembly ERZ651776 | reverse complement strand
TATTATCTATATAATACTATGAAAGAAAATTGTATAACAAAAATGTATTTAAGTAAACGAAATCCAATTTTTTTGTTTGTCAACAGCTCAGCTCAGCTCAGAGCAGGAAAGGGGAATTTCCCCTTTCTTGCCTGACACTTCGACATAAATAACATAACACACGAATACCACCACTACCTTTCAAAATTCTCTCAACTCTTCTCCTTCTCTACTTACTGTTTCATACAATTTGTTGAAGTTGTTTGAGGCGTTCTAGCTCCCGTTCAATTTTTCCGCTGTCGCAAGGATTGTTCTGTAATTTGTACGTACACAATGAATGTAGCGATTCGAGTTTGAGCCACGGCTCGATGCTACCTGTTTCTACTTTCAGGAGTATTTTGTAGTACTGCCAAATGTTGCGAGCCTGTTGAATGTTGGCGACAATTTTCCGACAAATGAGAAGGATCTCGAATCTTCCGTCGGCAAATGCTGCGTCTTCCCAATCGAGCAAACAGGCGGTTCTCGGAAGTCCGTAGGCATCCTTCTCTGCCCGGAACATTAGGTTCTGGGGCTGTAAATCGCAATGAATGAGGACAGCAGGCTGAGCCAACTTTTCTACTTCAGCTCGTTTTGATTCGAGATTGCTGATTGTTTTCTGGATGAGAACATCGTTAGCAGGGTCGTCGAATTTTATGACCTTCTGGAACTGTTCTTTGTACAACATTAGCATGGATGAGAATGTCTTCACCTGTGTGAATCGAGTGGGGTACGGTTTGGTGCGATGTTGATCTAGGTCACCACCACCACCACCACCACCACCACCACCACCACCACCACCATCCTCCCTTATTATATAATTTTTGTCAGTCTCAAAATTGTCGTCGCCCATTTCGTGGTGGTAATTGTAGGTGTGTAATATTGCGACGATTTCTTCTAAGACACTCTTGGCATAAATTTCACACCTGTCAATGTCTACCCTACCGTGGCGAGGATGAGGCTCATCAAAGCCGTACTCAAGTCTAGTTTTCACCATTTCTCTACTTAACGTGTCATCGAATTCACTAGAGGCAAAAACGTTGCTGCCCTCCCCCACATACGAAAATAAAACATCACGGTCAGCCACGTACAAAACCTCGGGGATGACCACATCAGAATGTTTACTCTCAAATGCATTCTTTGCAATGCGGTAGGCAGCGGTCTCCCGCAAACAAAGTTTCCCTTCAGACTGGTCCAATAAGCAGCCTTGAAGATTCCAGTATGTTGCCTCGCTCTTGTACCGTCTCAAAACGAAGTGAGTTTCGCCGTTCTTAAGGAAATCGCGGTATCTAGGTGGGATTGTCAATGGGTCTGCTACAGTCAGAAGAAGCATCTCTTGAGCTGCTGAATGTAGCGACGTTTTTCGGACGCCAGAGGAAGCCAGGAGATCGTCCATACCTACCATACCAATGGTTGTGAAAATTAATATGGGGAGGGTGCAGGGTGCTGCGCAGTGTCCACAAAGTGAGTTTGGTTAATTTACGAGCGACTAAGGGGATACAATACGAGTCAGTCGCTGCCGTGGGTAAGTAAAAAACAAAAATAATACACAAACTGTCCTCAGGGGGGGGAGTCAACGAAACAAAAAATGAAACAAAAAAAACTTCCATTAAAGATGCTCAGAAGCATCGTTCATCTCCTTCGTAAAAACAGCCAACTATACGTTACGCGTATCCCTAACTTACTACGTCCATTAACTTGCATCGCCTTCTCTCTCTTCTTCTCCTGCTTCCTCTTCTCCCTCTTCTCCCTCGTCCACAACATCTGCAGCAATGTTCTCTTCTCCATCACCGTCGCCACTTCCCTCACCATCAACCCCACCTTCCTTCTCATCTTGATTTTCGGCGCCAAGAGAAATAACGCAAGCCGCCTTCTCGATAATCTCACCATCGAGCTCCCAGCCGTGCTTGACCTCTCTTATGACGCATCCCTTTTCCACCTCGCTTGAATGTTCTTCCCCCTCTTTCTTTAATCTGAATGCACTCATCTGCTCCCCCTGGACGGCGTGGTACTCGCGAGCACCAAGCCTGGTGAATTCGTTCAGGAAATTCGTTTCAAGGGCACTGTAAGTATTGACAAGTGAGTTGATGCTGTCATCAGCAGCCATGTCATCAGCCCACTTGGACCGAATGTCAGAGAACATGCCGTAAGTTCCGATGAAGCCTGTGCAAACCTTTAAATTAGTCAAGAGTATGGTCACATCACCCGCTGTCCACAGCGTCACACAGACGAGCGCATGCACCAGCACAAAACCTTACCTCGCAATACTTTGGCAATTTCCTGGCTCTTCATTCTCTTACTAGTCTCCGCCCTCTTCTTTTTGAAATTCTGCATATCAGCAGCCAGCATCGCGTAACCGTTCTTGCTGTAGACTTTCTCCTCATCCTTCAGCAACGACAACTTCTCATTCGCCGTCTTTATTGACTTGGTGAGGGCATCAATTTCTTCCTTTAGGGCGGCCTTTTCGGCCTCTTCTTCTTCATTCACGGAGTCTTCCTCGGCAGAGGCTTCATCTCCGCTGACTCCCTCGTCGCTGTCTCCCTCGTCGCTGTCTCCCTCGTCGCCGGCCTCGTCGCTACCTGCCCCCTCTTTCTCTTTGCTCTCTTCACTTCCCACACTCTCTTCATCCACTAGAACAGTTTTCTCACCACCAGCCTCATTATTTTTATTTTCGCCCTCGACAGCACCACCATCTATCTCTGCTCGCAATACAGTCCAACCGAACAGAGGGGAAGTAGTATCTGAAACGAAAGAGGGGTGGGGGGTGGTATTTCGCTTCTGTCGGTGAAGGCTGATGGATGACACTGAGTAGAACGATTTCGGCACGAAGGGGTATGTAACACCAACGAAAGCAGAAAAGACAACGATTGCTAACAATCTGACCATAATTATGTCAAAAAAAGAAGTAGTGGCAAGGATATTGGCGTGTGAGGCCTACGGTTCCATCAAAACTTGGTGTTATTAATTTCGCTCCTAAAAGAAAATATTTTCACGCCTCTCATTTCAGCTTCCGTATAATAAAATATACGCAACCGCCTGATAGAAAATTTTATCATAAAATCAAAGATTTAGCCCTTCTCCAGCTTGCTGAGGAGCACTGACTCTTAGCGATGAGGCGGGCCCTCGGGTTAACGACTCGCCTGCGACGCTTTTCGCGCGGCGTCCCACAACGAGCTCAATATCAGCAGCAATTCTCGTCCCCCTCTGCGGCGGCGAAGCAGGTCAATATAACATTTGTGGAGCCTGATGGAACAAGGACTCCAGTCGATGCCGATATCGGTGAAAATTTCCTCAATGTAGCTCATTCGAATGACATCGAACTCGAAGGGGCATGCGGAGGCGAGCTTGCATGTTCTACATGTCATCTTATTTTTGACGAGCAGACATTCGACAGTTTGCCTGAGATGGAAGAAGAAGAGGTGAGGGGATGAAAGAAAGTGCATCAGTCTGTCGTCAAAAATGCAAGTAGACGATGTACTCACGATACTCATGCGCACTTTTTTCCGCGAGAAGGAGGACATGCTAGATCTCGCTTGGGGTTTGACGGACACGAGTCGGCTGGGATGTCAAGTAAAAGTAAAGGCAGACATGAACAATATAGAAGTGCGGATACCTGAGGAAGACTAGGGTTTTTGATTTGTGCCCGGCTCGTGAATTGGGTCCACCATTGACAGGAGCAAAAGTGAGGGGATAAAGCGATTTTTTAGAGGAAAAAACTAGATAAAGTTTAGTAGCAAGAGAGCTCTTCTCATACAGTCAGTCATTCCTTCCACAAAGGTTAATCTCTAACTTTAGCTATTTCTTACCCGAACTCATTTCTTTCTTGATGATTTCGACGATCTCTTCGTCTCCCCTCTCATCAAATTCAAAATCTTTGCCAGTAATCGCCTCATACAAGTATATGTAGCGCCTTGATAATTCAACGACAAGGTCCTTTGGCGCTTCTGGCAGGGTCTCGTCCTTGTAGGGGTCACAGTTATCCTTGAACCAGAGTCTGATGAATTCCTTGTCGATATTCTCGGGCTCTTTACCCTCAGCTATTCTCGATTCGTAGCTGCCGGCAATCCAATAACGACTACTGTCTGGCGTAAGCATCTCATCAATAACGATGATCTCGCCAGTCTCCGGGTCACGTCCCATCTCAAACTTTGTGTCGACGAGAATAAAGCCGCGACTTGCGGCGATCTCCTGCCCTCGCTTGAAAATAGCCAATGCGCCTTTCTCACATATCTCGAGATCCTGGGTAAAGTTGCAAGGTTAGCGATTGAAATAATTCTTCCGAAAGCGATGGTGAAGACGACGACGACGACGACGACGACGATGACGATGACGATGGTGATGATGATGCTGCTGCATAATGCTCACCTCTTTAGTCATGAGTTTTTCTTCAATGATTTCTGCGACAGAGATCGGTCGATCCTTCACTCCCTTGGTCGTGGGAGTCAAGATCGGACCATTGGCAATCTTGGTATTCTTTTTCAGGCCCTCCGGGAGAGCATGTCCGCAATAGTTTCTGCACCCATTCTGGTAATTCTTCCAAATTGAGGTGTCTGTGCTTCCTGTCATGTAGGCACGCACCACAAACTCAATAGGGAAAGGCTCAGCCTTTTTCGCAACGGTACAGTTGGGGTGTGGTACGCTGATAATGTGGTTTGGCATAATATCCTTCGTCTGCTCAAAGTAGAAAGCAGAAATCTGGTTCAGAACGGCCCCCTTGTGCGGGACACTGCACAGATGTCTGTCAAACGCAGATTGCCGATCAGTTGTGACTAACAGGAGCGATTTAGGTGCCGTGGTCGAGCTGAAAGCATCTCGAACTTTCCCGGAAGAACTACTAACCCCAGACGGAAGGGAGGAGTACCCTCCTTCCACTTGGCCCTTACGCTCAATACAGCCTGTGATTTTAGCCACATGCTCCTCATTGGCTGGTTGAAGAGGTTTTAACTGAGACATCTTAGACGCCGAGGGAGTGTTTTACTAAACGAGGTCGTGGGATGTGCTGAGAGAGGGGAATTAGGCGCACTTTTTTCTGAAGATTCATCCCACAAATTTCCAAAAATCAATTTATTCTTTCATTGATAATCACCAAATAAAAACAACACACTTCTATTAGGACCCCTAACAGGAGGCACCGCCCTATACATATTTTCCAAGTTGTCAATGGCTAAATACCAACCTATACCCGAGAGTGACGATGGAAGTGGCAACTTTCAGTCGAACGGTCTTCGCCGCCGGAAGCAGATAATGATGATTGCCATTTTTGGAATTGTTCTGACAGCCAGTGGTATTGTTGCTGTGGCACACAACAAAACAACTTACTACAAGATGGGTCAAGCGATTGAAGAGAGCTCACGAGGAATGAAAAAATTAAAGCACACAGCCAGTGTAAGTATGAGCTCCCCTCGTCTCCCCTCGTCTCCCCTCGTCTCCCCTTTTCTCCTCTGCTCTGGGCTAACATTTTATCTCTTTTTTTCTTCAAAACTCTTTGTCACAGGGCGTCCCTTTGGGGTGCAAAGTGAATGTCTTCATCGCAAGGCACTGTGAAAAGAGCAACCTGAGGCAGGACTGCACCCCCTTCGGAATGGAACACGCCGAATATTTTGCAAGTCTGTTTGGGGATAATGATGAGCGCTGGCCAGCCCCCTCTCGGTTATATGCTCGTGCGGAGGAATCTCCAAAATTTGTAAAGAGGTCGCACGAGACACTTATTCCAATTGCGGAAAAATTCAACCTTGAAATCATCGATGACTATGGTACGACTAACAAAAAGGAGATGATTTCTGAAATTTTTGAGGGAATGCAAGATGGGAGCCTCTGTGGCCACTTGGTAATCATAAATTGGAAACACGAAAACGTTCCAAAAATTGCTAGGGGGCTTGGTTGCGGGCCTTTAGAGGGCTGTCCGATAGAATTGGAACCATGGGACTATGATTTCCTTTGGAGGTGAGGGGTGTACTTGTTGCTTCCTTTACCATTTTAAACCATATATTTGCAGATTTTTTATTTATTCCTTGGGAAAACTAACTCTCTTTCACTTCCACGATCAACCGAAAACACAGCATTAACTATAAGTACGATATTCCGACCTTCAGCAGCAAAAAAAGTGGAAAGGTTAGCAAAAACCCAGAGTGGCTGGTTCAGGGGCAAGCTCTACAACAGGATTTCGATATGGTTGCTTGGGATAAGAAAAAAAAACAGGCGGAAGGGGTTTGAGGGATGGAATGGAGCCTTCCCCAACATTTTTCGACACACTGATCGACCAGAAAACGTCGAATTTTTGGATGTCGATAAATAAGTTAAGTAAATATGTATGAAAATTTAGTGAAGGAAAGGGGGGGAAGGTTTCCATCGGGCTAGAAACGTTCCAGGAAAAATGAAGGAAACCTTTTTCGACACCAACCCACTCAGCTGCTATTTCTTTTCGTTAACATTTACTAAAACTACGCTTCACTGCTCACTATCACTCTTTATCTCCAACCTCGGCTAATATCTTTTGATACTCTTTCAGCGATTTTTTGATCTTATCGTTTTTCCGCGCGACAAGCAGAACGTCATCAAAATTTACGGTCTGCTTCTTTCTGTGTCTGCAAAATTCGCCAAGATCTTTTGAGAGTGAATGAGTCACAAATCCAAAAATCAATTCTGTGATTGCATTTACTTCGAAAAAAAGGGCGAGTGTCAATTTATCAATAAAAACACCAAACTTCAAAATTCACATGGCACTTACCAGCACTTGGCGCAATCTGTGCTTCTTTTGTTGCAGTGTCAGCGTCCTTGGAGTTGTTTCCCACCGCACTATTTTCATTGTCTACAATCTTCCCTATATGGTACTGCAACGACTCCTTTAGCTGCTTTTCGGCATTGCGTCTATTTTCAGCTTCTGACGAGGCCGTCAGACAGTCGCCATTGTCCATCCCAGATTGTACCAAGTGTGCAGCTGACAGCCGATCTTTAACCCAACAAGCACACGCCGCCGCCCGCCAATGGAAGGGACTCGTTTGGTGGGTATATTAAGTGGATAAATTATTGAAAACCGTCAACTTGTTGCAGTATATAGTTTTCAAGATCGTCCGAGTGTGTAAAATTAATGTTTCCAACAATTTCGCCAGAACCGCTCACCGTTTTTTATTAGCGTTAGCGCTAACCTTATTCATGGCCTACTGAAGTGTTCTAATCAAATCTGCAGACTCGTCGTCACACTTTGAAAGGGTAATTTCTCTTTCCCCCTCACCCCACTCCCCCGGACACTCTGTCGCCTCACCAATGATTAAAATCCGCCTGAGCTTTCAAACTTCCCCATCCTCTGCAAAATTCAAACCCCCTCCTACCAGCAACAAAATAATATCAATTTCTTCAACGTGTACCTTTGATGACCTCAAGACTTTGGCAGTCGAATCTTTCCCTGAGTGTGGTGCAACTGTGCAGCAGCTGGTGGAGGGGGAGATCGACGTAAATTTTACCACGGGGGGCCGTCCGCCTCGACCTATTCAACCTCCATTTTCGGGTGAAACTGTAATAACCGATGAAGGTAGAATTAGCGCCATGGATAGTGTTGGTGTTGAATTTGTCAACCCAAAGCAGCAGCAGAAAAATAAGAAGAGGAAAAATGAACCAAAAGCAAATCCTTCTGGTCCTGTTCCTACGACTAAGAGAGGTAAAAAAGCCGGTATATCAGCGGTCGCACCGACGAAACCAGCCGCCCCGAAGAAAACTAAGGAACAAAAGGCTATGGACAAATTGGGCGGATTCTCCTTGCAAAGTGGGGCTGCTCTTCCGCCTAAGAGGGCTCCGGCCCCGCAAAGACAGCCGAAGCCAAATACAAGGAAGCAGAACGTCACCAATATCGCTCTAGGCTCGTCTAAAGACGATGTGGCGACAACCCTCCTGACCTCAACCTCAACGGGTGGTGGCCAGGTGAACAAGTTCCTTCGGAAAGCTATGCGTGGCGCTGTTGGAAAATCTTACGAAGCGACGTTAGCGAATTGTCGCGTTGCAGCTGTGCTGAGCTCGAAAGTGGACAGCGTTATTTTTGAACCTAACGGAGAGACGAAGACATCAGATGGTAATCAAGTTGGCTACAAGGTGAGTGAGCTTTTTTCAGCTTGAAAATTGGCACGCTTGGGTCTTTCAACTCCCAGATCCCCGTTCCTATTTTTTTACTGTTCCCGCCGTCGCTCACGCTCTCACTTCCGCATCCGATCGTAACCTTAGATCCGTTACGACAAAGGGAACGAAGGCAGGGGACATTTCGAAGACGAGGTGGAGATTTTGGATGCTGAAACATTGAAGGCTGTGGTGACGAGGATTTATGAAGGGGGAGACGAAGAGGGAAAAATGATGCTAAGACCGGAGGACATGGCACAACTGAGTCCTCGCGTTTTTTGGAGCTTGGTAAAACTGTATGGAACAGAGTTGAGGGATGTACGAGATATGTTAGAGGTTCTATTACCGGAGTTAGACTTCAAGTATTTGAGGGCAAGGGTGAAAACATTGAGTGAAAAGGCGAGGGAAAACAAGATGATTGAAGAGGGATTGGGAGGAGAGGAAGTTGGCGTAAGAGTTATTGAGGATCTGGAAGAGAGAATGGTTTCCGAGGCTGAGAAGGGAGGGGATATCAAACAATTGAGGCGGAAAGTGGCGGAGGCGGCGTTGCTAAGAAGCGGCAACAATGGGAACAACAATAGCGAGGTAGTGAACAATGGTCAAATAGGCATTGCGAAAGATGACTGGGAATACTCAACACCGACAGAAGACGACTTTGAAGAAATAATGGAATGCATAACTCAGGCGACCACTATTGAAAGCTTCACTGAACACCTCAAACTTCCTTCGCAACCAACGGCATTGAGAGAGAAATTTCAGAAACAAAACATTCACAACCTTCGCTCTCTGGCCAACGCTGACCCCAAAATCCTCACAAACTCTTTGTCTGATGGCGATGGAAATAAGGTAGAGATGATGGCGGCAATCGTGACTGCTGCTCAAGCTTCCGCCATTGAGGAGATCATGTTCGAAATTCTTGATTCAAATGAGCAAGCTTATGATGCTCTCATCAGTGTAAAGAGCGGAACAGTAAAAGATCTCGTTGGCTGGGATGGTGTTGAATCCCTACTTTGTCAGGAAATGAGGAATCGCAATGAGAGTTATGTCTTTTCCGAAAATGTGGTTGCCTCATGGATTGAAAGGGCTAAACGATGCCTGAAGAAAGATGAACTGTGGTGGCTGGGCATGTGGGTAACGCCTGTTTAATGTGTTAGTGCAAATTTGCGTAGCTAACCATGCCAGGCCGATCGAAGTAGAAGACTTAAAAATTTCTTTGTTTTTTTGTTAACAATTTATTGTCTAGAAGTAAGTGTTGTGGAATGCCGAAGAATCAAGAGAAGAAGAGTTCGGAAAGAGGTTAGGGATCCCTAGGGTTATTCAGATTCAGATCAGAGGAACCAAATGCACCCAAAAGTCAATTTGCATAATACATGCAAATTGCTCTTAAGTTAAAAATTCAAAGTCCACGCAGCGTCAGCTGAATTTCTTTATCATTAGGCAAGCCCTATATCCTCTTAAAGTATAATGGAACTCCCACGAGCGCCTTCGAAGTCAATTGATCCCCAGGTCTCAATTGGTAGCATGGATGGTTCAGATGATATTTCCCTGATCAACAATAACCATCGATCTCTCCAGCGTTTGAATTCCCAGCCGACTACTGCAGCCGAAATGGATCTTATCTCAGCCAGCAGTCATGAGAAGATGCGACTGAAGTCTCTTGCGACCATCCGTAAGCTTCTCTCCTGTCGTCGAGATGGAGTAGGAGCAATTATCACCGAGGAAGAACTAGAGCTGCTGGAATCTACTCTTGCAATTTCTGTGAAGCTCAGCAACTCGCACATCCTTGCTATGCAAAATACGGCTGAAAAGACGCTTGACTGCCTGAAGAAGTCTGATAAGGGCTATCTTCTTGACGACGAGATGTACAATTCCCTGAAGTCTTTCATGACTGTTACTGTTGAGCAGCCTATGAATATGCTCATGACCGAGGTAGCTAAGAGGGGGGCGAGTCCGAGTATGAGTTTTGGTTTGGCAGGGGAATTGCTCCCAAGCTATCTGACAGAGAGTGTGACAAGATGGGGCTTTGACGTCATTGACGTCGATGAAAAGACGAATAAACAGGCATTGGTGTGGGTTTGCGAAACGCTCATGTCCAAGAGCGGTCTATTGGATTGCTTGGACATAAACAAATCCAATCTTCACTGTTGGCTGTATCAAGTGAACGAGAATTATCTGGCAGAGAACCCTTATCACAACAGTGTTCACGGGGCTGATGTCTGTCAGAGTCTCTACTGTTTAATGGAAAGTGGCACTATGTTGCATTCCATGAGCAACAAATCGAAATTTGCAATACTACTATCAGCAGTGGCTCACGATGTTGCTCACCCTGGCTACAATGCTAACTTCCTCATCAACTCCAACGACCCAATTGCAGTGCGGTATCACTATGATTCGCCACTTGAGCACTTGCATTCAGCAAAATCTTTTGAGTTGATGAGAATTCCTGGTTGTGACGTATTAAGCTTTTTCGACGGAGAGAGGTGAGTTTGTGTGTTTGTGTTTGTGTTTGTGTTTGTGTTAGTAGACTAGCTTGGATGTGACCCCCCCCTCCATCCCCTGCCTGCACACCACTGCTTACTGACCTGACCCCATCAATATCAACATGTTCAAACCATGAACAATCTCAACCTCATTAAAAAATGATTATCGCGGGATAGCATGAAGGAGGTCAGGAAAATGATGGTGAATAACATTCTGGCGACTGATATGGAGAATCATTTTGGTAGCGTAAGCACACTGTCAAGAAAACTCGAGACGACAGGAGTTCTTATGGCGAATAGTGAAGACGCAACTTTGATCTGCGGAATGATGCTCCACGCTGCAGACGTCAGCAATCCCGCTAAGAAATGGGAGTACTACACTAAATGGATTGATTTAGTCATGCAAGAATTCTACAGGCAGGGTGACAGGGAGAGGGAGGTGGGAATGAGGATCACGAAGGGCTATGACCGGGAGAATCCGACGCCTCAAAGCAAATTTCAGAATGGATTTATGGCTTTCGTTGTTCAGCCGCTGTATGAATGTCTCCACAAAACGGAATATCTTGATTTGAGTGTGCAGCTGGAGCAAATCAACGATAATTTGGCTATATGGGCGAAGAGGGCCCTGGAGGAGGAAAGTGGGATGAGTTAATGACAAACAAAAGCCAGCATTGGGCGTTTTCCCATAGATAAACCTATTCTTTCTGCTTTAAACGTTCGAGAACTTCTTTGCATTTTGCTTTTTCGTTGTTGGAGATCGTGTAAATTGTATGTATTCCCTCCTCATTCCGTGGATTTTCCCACGTATTCAAACATTGCTCGATTACTCTCTTGGCGTCGTCCTTTGACGTGATCGTCGGGTGATCAACTCGCTCGCAGCACCTTTTGTTGCAAAGACCCGGATCTGTATCCATCACAACCACAGACACACTGGCATTGAATTCCTTGGCGATGCTGATAAAATAGGAACGCTGCAGAGCCGTGGAGTTCAGACGATCAATTACCACGCTAATATTCTTCGCCATGGCCTTTCTTGTGGCATCCTCGACCCTCTTTCTCGACTTGAGCAGATCTTGACAAATATAGACAAAGTCAGGAGCACAAAGACTCATCGCAAAGGTGCTTTTTCCTGACCCAGGGAGTCCCACCATCAGGACAATACTGACCGCATTCTGCCTTCGAACTAATTTTGTCTCACTGGTGATACGATTTACGTCGCCGATGTCCACTTTAGCGACATCAACATTTGGATATATCTTTTCGCCTTCTTTGACTTCATTTTTTTCTTTCTTTCCTTCCCCCTTCACTTCCTCCATCGTTTCATCATTCTCCTTCTCTTCGACTGGAATGGCATTCTTGTCCCACAAATCGCGAAGATAATCCACGCTAACAATTTTCACCTCCTTAAGCCTACAAGAATCTCTCCTCGAATTATTTTTCTCGATGATTTCCAACTTTTCTCTCAAATTCGGATCAATCTCCTCCAAGAGGGCCTTCACCCTCGCCTTGCTCTTGCCCCCCAAGATGTGAGAGCTCGCACTGATATTTTGACCTTTGTCATCGCTGCCAGCCTCGAAGGCCCACGTCAGCTGATTACCAATCTTCATATTCTTCACGATAATCATTCCAACTTGGTCATGCAGTCTTTCGCTGACCAAACCCCCCATAGCGTGAACAAGAGGTAGCACAGCGCGAATCGGGCACAGGTTTTCCTCGTACACAGGCTGTTGGATGTTAATTGAGCAGTTCGGAAACACGATTAAGGGCTCAATATCCTCATAATTGGTTCGGGTGTATGGCCAAAGCTCAGTCTTCGAACCCTGCATGATCCATCGTTCAGAGGGATCGAGTGAAGAGTCAACCTGCCAGTCAGGGAGGTCACCCATCTTCACGAAAGACGCTATCTGGGATTTTTTTCTACCGCTGATGCCGCTAACCGTTTCGTTCAAGTTCAGGGGGTCTTGTGATAAGGCTGAGAGTCCCGTCGCTTGCGATGACTTGATCTTCTCGAACATCCGCATCACCGCAACGTTGTCCAATTCTTCCTCAAGTGCATCTCCAAAGGCGTCTTCCACCTGTTCAAGCCGTTCGGCCTACGACGAAAGAGAAAGAAGGAAGGTCAGTTCATTCCCGAGATGAAAGACCAAACGTCCTCTCATCCACATCTCTTTGCCCCTCCCCCTGTCTCCACTCAATGTGTTCAAACCGAGACACTCACCTCCTCCTTATTCAACACCAAGTAATCGAACGATCTGGGCGGAATCAGTCGGGTCAAGTTATTCCGCTTCATTTTCGCAACTACACGAAAGATGAAAAGCCAGTTTAAAACACATATTTTAGACAGCCTCAGGTCATTCTCCTCCTTCTTGGTCAGCTTTGCCTTGCTCAAAACATTTTTTTCAGCCAATCTCATCTCTAATCTCTCCAGGCCACGGCTTATTGTCTGCACCTTTGCGTCTTCCAAGCGTCCTCCAAGGACGTATTCAGCTCCTAACTCGTCTGAGACACATTTCCCACCATGTTTGAAAATGAAAATTTCGACGTCACCTTTCTTCTGGATACAATTGATGTCCTCAAAGTAGCCATTTTTCTTCGCATCTTTGCAGTCCACGTTGTTCTGATCAAGCTTGTATGTCCCCGGCAACACGCAGAAGGTCAGCTTCTTCAGAATATTTGATTCTTTCTTGATCGAGGATGATTCGACAACCTGCGCGGATTTGATAATTTCCTTGGGTTTCCGATACGACTTTTTTCTATTATTCTGTCTGATATCCTTGTTAAGTTCATTCACGGTGAGAAACTTGCACGTGGTCACCTGATCCGTGGAAGCCTTCAAAGCGGCCATATTCTTAAAATCAGCATAAGCACGCTTCACTCCATTGACACTATCGCACAGCGAAAAGTGTTTCTCGCCTGCGTCGTATTCTCCAACTCCCTCTAGCCGAATCTTTTGAATACGAGGAAATCGGAGACAAACGCCAGCGCTAAAGTCAGTCGATTCAACCACCTCGCTCGCTTTGATCTCGACCATGAAGCTGTCTTTAGGATGAATCCAGAGATGTGGCCAGTCATCCTTCTTCATTGGAATCCAACCGGAATAATCACCTGCCGTCTTGTTGAACTGGAGAGATTTTTTGCTGACGAAACTTGGAACTAATTCCTTTTTGTTTTCCTCGATGGTAAACCATTTTCCAAGAGTAGGCTTGCTACTGTCATCCGCCGACGAATTGAAGAACCCAGTGAGCTGCTCTGCGCGACCGAATTCATCCATTGAATGCCCAGTTACCTTACAAAAAGTCATAAACTTGTATTCGCCTTCTTCGCTGTCGTCGTCGAGGAGCCCACAAAGATATGATGTGAGCCGCCCATTTCGGGTCTTACCGTCTGCATAATATGCTCCAAGCACCAGTGCGTCGATGTCAGAAGCCGCAGACTGCTCTCCCGCATAGCAGGGTTTCAACTTTCGCCAGTATGCCATGTGACGGGACGAAGCCGTTCCAAGCCTGTACGGAGACGTGAGTTCCTTGACAATAATTCCCTCTTGACTTTCCTTAAGTACGAGATCGTTGTAAAACTTGTCGACCTCGCGAGCACGTTTTTTTTCGATCTGTTCGTCATCATCCGTCGCGTCACAACTGGCACTATCTGGCCTCTCCGGCTGCTGCGTGAAAAAAACTTCAGGTGTGATAGCCGATCCATCCTCGTTTACCACCAATGAACGCACATGTTCTACGAAGTTTGGCTGGGGATCGATTAGCGCGTACAGGATTCTTTTCCGAACATCAAGCGGGAAATTCAATATCGCTCCACCCTTTTCTTTTCCGTCGGGGTCGAACCCAGTGGCCATCTTCACAAGTTTTCGAGCGTCGGGACCGTCCAAATAGAGAATGTCAAAGATATGGTACTTGATCCACTGAAACGATCCTGGATGCAATGAGTTATCACTCCCAAAATCTGAAATATGTTCTCCCTTACCGAGTCCTCCCAACTTCTTATGAGTGACGTTGTTCCTTCCCGTCTTGCTGTGGCTAAAATTATAGTCACGTGGGTCAACTTGCTGATTTCGCTTCAAGAAATCTTCTCGATTCTTAGCGAAAGCACGGTTCCAGCCGAATTGGGCATCGCTCTTCATTCCGTCGTCCCAGCCTGTCATCTCTCCATCCAAAATCACATCTACATCCCATTTCTGCATCGCCCTCCGTATGTGTGGACCAATCACAGGAGAATAAATCTCCGAGTACCAGTTGCTATTGCGGCTATTAATAGTAATTATGCCGCGCTTTACGTGAACCAAATGGCGTTCGCCGTCCAGCTTGTTCTCCAGCACAATTGGTGGGTGGCGCAATTTCCTCGGTAAAAATCTTTTCTTCTCAGCCACCTCCTGCTTTGATGAACACGTACTCATCAGGTGCATAACAGCTGGTGTACTATTCATTCGCAGCCCGATATGTGTAAACAGCTTGCGAAAGTCAGTTCGATCTGCTAACATGGGAAGACATATCCGGCCGACATGAACATCATTGGTGAAACTTAAAGGGGGTTGAGTACCATTACCTTGACCTTTGCTTACTCCAATTGAACGGATCTTCATTTCAAAAATTTCCCTCCGTCTTTTCATGAATTGTTTGTCGGCAACTTGTGCACAAACCAGCTCCAAATTTTGACTTCCCGCGTACAAATTGAGCATATCTTCATCAATACAGGTCATTGCCTTATCCGCAGAGACTCCTAATTGCATTTTGCAAATCAAAATCTTGATAATCCATTTCTGTTCTACAGGGCCCATTCCGTATTTTTCCGACAGGTTACGGACCCACTGTATGCGTTTCTGCTTGGCGGATGGGAGCTTTTCTTTGGACTTGCGAGCGACACCGTGGGAATTTCCTGCGGTCGGAACGCCCTCGCTGCGAGAAGAAGAGTGCGTGTGAGCATAATGTTGAGGGAGTTTTTGAGGGAGCTCTCTCCAAAGAAGCGTGAAAAATGCCGACATACAAAACTTTTAGGATGCATTAGCATTCACTCACCTGAGGTGATTTTTAGAACCCCCAAGGACGGCTTTCTTAACATTAAATCCAGCGAGTTCATCGAGCAATTTGTTAAACTGTCCGACAGTAATTGAAGATGGAGTGTTGGGCATACGCTTCTCCAACACAGAGAAGATAGCCTTTGGGAGGTCACCGGCAAAGGACCCCGCCTTTGACGGGTCCTGATAGTGTAACATCAACTTCGCGTCCGCCGACTCAGGGTCTAGATTGCAAGCCTCCCTCCAAACTTCAGCAATGACGCTCTCTTTCATCCCATAATTCACCGCTCGGCCGGAATCAATATCAGGGAACAAAATCCGAAGTATAGGGTAAATAGAAGCATTCTCAGCCAGAGACGCATCCTTAGACTGTCATATATAAAAAGTCGCGTCAAAATGTCGCCAAAGGGGTGAGTGAGATTCACGCTCAGCAGCAAGGGCAAATATTCGAGCAGCTCACCTTAGTCTCTCTGAGCTTCTTCGTAAAAGGAGAGAGCAGCAACTTAACCAGCTCATATTTATTCGGGCAATGCTCCTTATTATTGTAGCACACCTCCATCATCTCCATCAGAGACGAACTTTTCACAGAGTTGGCAATCTCATAGGTGGGAACTTTTGGGTTTACGTTGTCCAGAGGGGAGGGGAGGGGAGGGGGCGGATGTCCTTTGTAATGTGATGATGGGCTTGGTGGTATTTTTTTTCTCTCGACTACTAAATTCATGGGGGGCGCAGGGGGCGCAGATGCCCACTCTCCAGCAGAGGGAAAGCGCGTGGACATAATAAAGATGGAAGAGCCGTCTGTGGTGGAGGGTGATCTCTCTCAATCTTTCCCGAAAATTCTTGTACCGAAAATTAAAATGGAGATAAAAGACGCTGAAGAGTTTTTTTTGTTGTGAATTTGTATACGCTGTATCCTTCATGGCGGCGGCGGCTGTTCGCATGTTTTTTATATTTCCATAAATACGATGTGAAAGTTGAGAGTCTTTAGCAAAATTGTCCGCAACATCTTAGTCAATCATCACGGTCAAAAAATCGACGAGGCGGCATTTGCTACCTCGACACCGGCAGGTATTATGCCGTCGACGAACGCTATAGCATTTTGAGCAGCACTTTGGGCCATGTCTGCAAGAGCAGGCGCAGTGGCAGCAGCTCCTCCTGCACCGAATAGCACACTTTGAGCAAGATATGTCCCTATACCCGCGAAATAGCCCATAGCAGCCCCAAAAGAGACATTCTTGGCGTACCAGACAAAGTCTACCTTTTCAAGGCCCATAAGCGCCACACCAGAGGCACTTCCAATCACGAGGATAGACCCTCCCGTTCCAGCGCAGAGCGCGATGAGCTGCCATAGTTGGTTGTCTGGACCAAATTCGGTTAGGTCATACATACCCATTGTCGCTGCGACCAAGGGAACATTGTCAATCAACGCTGAAGCAAGTCCGATCACAGTTGCTATAATTTCTTGACCGGGAAGATTGTTGTTGAGAAAGACAGCCAGTTCTTTTAGTAATCCGGCTTTGTCCAGGACTGTTTTTTTCCAGAGGGTAGCGGCACAGAGGGGAGGAATTGATTAGCAGCGAAGAATGTTTAAATCGCGATTGTTGGTACTGCCCACTTACCTCCTATACTCATGAGGATCCCAAGGAAAAACAAGATCCCGCTGGTGTCAAGCTTTGAGAGAGCCGCTGGAACTTTAAGACCCTCCCGCCCGTCCTCATCCATGTGAATAGCATCTGTTAGAGTCCACATCGCTCCAAGCCCGGTGAGCATGGCCAAATAAGGGGGCAGACCTGTTAGCTCACTGAATACAGGCACCGATAGGAGCGAAAGGATCCCAAACGTGAAGACGAGCTGGCCACGGGGGGCCACAGTGGAGGGGGGAGGGGGGACATTCGCCACCGGTATGGGGCTGCTATCGTCGGACATTGCAGCGGAAATTCGGGGAGCATCATCTAACTTTCTCACGAGAAAGGCCAGAGAAGTTACCAAGCAGGCAATGGAGGGGAGTGCAAGCTGAGTGATGGTTGGAAGGGTGGAGAGATTTCCGTTTATCCAGAGCATGGTCGTTGTTACATCTCCGATCGGAGTCCAAACACCACCCGCATTTGCCGCTACGACTACCATCGCTCCAAATAAGCGTCTCTCGTCCTCAACCGGTATAATTTTGCGGAGGAGGCTAATCATCACTATCGTTACTGTCAAGTTGTTGAGGATGGAGGACAGGAAAAAGGTAAGGATACCGATGATCCAGAAGAGCTGCACTCTATTCTCCGTCGGTATTCTGTTCGTTATCGTCTTAAAGCCCTGGTGCGCGTCCACAACTTCGACGATGGTAGAAGCCGCGAGAAGGAAAAAGCATATGTCAGAAACCTCTGCCAACTGGTCCTTGAGCTGATCGAGGACAGTATCGCCGGCCTTGGCAGCCATCTGGCCGTTAACTTGTTCGAAGAAATCAGCGTAGGTGATCCACATTGCCGTCGACATGAGCAATGCCACGCCAGCCTTGTTAAACTCGAAAAGCTCCTCGAATATTATGCCAACGTATCCCAAAACGAAAATCCCAATGAGGCCAAGCTCAGCGTGGCTCGCCAACCAGGGCGAGGAAAAGAGGAAAGTCGCGAATACCCCAAGAATCACAGCGGTTGTGCCAGCTCGGATGATATCCTTCTTGCCAACTCCCGGCTCTTTGGCCATTTCGTTAGCAAAACTTTTTTGCTCCTCCTGGAGCTGCCTGACGGGGTCGTATTTGTAGGAAGGAAATTTCTGCTGCAGTTTGGACAGGGAAAGGCGCTCATCGATCTGCACCTGGCGCATAATGTCTGCCATACTCACAACGGCGCAAAGACCATCGCTCGAGAGGGGACCCCGATCCCCCAACACGAAAGTCGGAACTCTCTTGTCCTTACCAACTATGAGGTGGCGGAACTTGTTGGCATTCATAATCTTCAGCGCCTCCCCTGCAGGTACCTCGCTATTGGCTATTATCAGTCGCTCGGCAGGCGTCATATACTTGCTGACCGGTTGTGTGGTGAAAATCGATGATTGCTCAAGTGTCATCTTCTCAGAATCACGCATCTTTGTAAATTCAAGGTAGTCACGATCTGTGAAGATCCCCGCCAGGTTGTCTTGTTCATCGAATACAAGTGCAACATAACCTCCAACCTCCCCCGTACAATCACTGTACACCTTCCCCATTACCTCGTCAACGCTGTTCGTCGAAAGAACCTTAACAAACCCATAACTTTTGTCAGGTGTTTTCACTTTACCAGCATTTAGCTCAATTATCCGACGTAAACTCGTCGTGAAGCCGAAACCGGAGGGAGTCAAAGAAGGACCATCGCTCTGGACGCCATCGATGTCTAAAGAGGAAGAATACAGGGAGCTGCTCCTTAATAACGAGGGTTTGAAGGTTGCTGACACAAGGGCTGCTCTCCGCGTTTTATGTAAGTTATTTGAGTATTTTGGAATGAATCCTAGCGCCGTAGCGACAAGAAACACACCCAAAATACCCCTCATGTGATTTTTTAGATGAAAGTCCCCAAATCTAGCGTCGTTTGCTTCGTCAAAAAGGAGCCAACCGGTCTCGACGTAAAAAACAAGCAGTAACAATACCATCAAGTCTTTTCTTTTCTGAAGGCGCCCTCTCACAACATTCGTTTCGATGCCTCGCGGTGACGGGGGAACCGCTTGCAGGCAACGAAGGAAGAAGCGCAAAGCAGAGAATTCAGACAGCGAGGAGGAGGGGGCGATTGGATGGCTCCATAACGAGACTATGGGAGATTTGATAAAGGCCTCACCGCTTACGGGTGCAAAAGGAACGACAGAAGATTGCGCCCAACACACTGATTTTGGGGCATTGGATCTCACTGCTGGGGCAAAAAGTGTGTCAAACAAGGCAGCAAAGAAGAAGAGAAGGCGAGAAAAGATGAAGAATGACAACACTAACAAGAAGAAAGGGACGACGAGCTCAACGTCGTCGGCAAAATTAAGACTATTTTGCAATCACACTTTTGCAATCTCAACTCTGGATACTGGGTTGGCACATTCAGATCCCTCAGACTCCTACAACAACCAGAAGTCAAAGCTCACAAATTTTGGCGCTGTCGTGGTGGACACTGTCTCAAAGAAGGTGACTTTTCTTCTTGCCCGAAAATCCGCAGTCATGAAGTCGACGCAGAAGGTTAGAAAGGCAGTGAAACGTGGCTTGAGAATCGTTGACATTGATGGCTGGGTTGATTTGTGTGTGGAAACTGGGAGTGTCGTCAAGAATATCCCAGAGGAGATGGATTTCACTGCCTTGGCAGCAGAGGTAGCCGAGCGACGTGACGCAGAGAAGAAAAAACAAGACGACGCTGTGGCCGATCTCGATGAAGCCGAAATCGACCCGAATGCTGAGGGTTGGAGCGAGCCTATTGCTCTGGACTGTTGTTGCGTATGCCACGAAAACAATCCAGTTGGGACGGTAACTGATTGCCCTTGGTGCAAAGACTGCAACATCAATAGACATATCTCGACAAAAAAAAAGTAGCTACTAAAGCAAGACAAGTATTTTTGTACGTTATGGGAAACACGGTCATGGTCATGGTCATGGTCATGGTCATGGTCATGGTCATGGTCATGGTCATCATCATCTTCTTCTTCATCACGGTCATCATCGTCATCTTCGCTCACAGCAATTTTATTGATTTACTTTTCTTTAGGCTCACATCTGTGTGTTGAACCTGAAGCTTACTACCAATTCGTTCAAGCATCAACTTCATCACTGTCATTTCTTCATTCATTAAACACATCCGCTCGTTCATATCGCCACGAATGGACTCGATATCACTCCTTAAATTGCGATAGACTTGCTGTTGGCCGTTCTTAATTGCCCTCATTTTACCTCCCCAGTGGTCGCCTGTCCCCGTCCCCTCGGCCTTCTTGCCGCCTCTGTGAACGCTTGAAGTAGGGACAAGAACTTGCAACCACTTGGGACAATCTGTCGCCCTACCCATCCCTTTCTCGCTGTTCAGCTGCTCTGGCGCCACGATTGACTCAAATTCGAGGATAATTCGTGCTCTGGAAAACAGAAACTGGGCCCGCGCATTTTCTTGGATTCGATCAAATATATCACCCATCAGGGCAATCAGCAAATTCAACAATACTATATTGATGAGGACAGTGAAGACAATGAAAAGAGTGATCGATAAAACCACAACCGGAGACACTCCACCCTCCTCCAACGCCAGTGTTTCTCCCTCATTGGTAAGCATTAGCACATAGCTATCGAAAACGCTCCTTAGCATACCGCGTTTGTTGACAACGTCACCATTAATCCTCTCGAGGGCTAAGAATCCGAGGGCAAAACCGACAATAATATCGGTTAGAATCAACAGAAAGACTCCGATTCCTCTAAATATACCGACAATCATACAAACCAGCTTGCCACTGCTTTCGAATCCTTGCAAATAGAACAAAGAATTTAGATACATGCTTGGGAGGGCGACGGCGAGCAACATGGAAGAGGTGAAAAATTCATATTCCTCGAGGACAAACTCCAAGAGTCTTGTCACGTACACAGCCAGAACAGACAACAAAGTGAGTGTGTCCATCGCGTTCCATATTCCTAAGCCAAAAAGGTGCTTTCGTAGCAGGACTCTCTTTTTGTTCTTGACATTCGCATTCAGAAGGAACTTCGTCGCGCGGAGCTGAAGGATTTCGTGTCTGGCGAAGTACCCCCACATAACCAGAGAGAGAATCGATGGAAAAAAGAACAGAATATAGGCGCGGATCTGATCGGGAGGCTTAGCACGCAGGTATGGAACCGCATCGCGATAGAGAAGAGAGTCGACTGAGAAGACCGCGACAAAGAAGAGGTAGAAGAACAAGTTTTTCCTGAACTTGTTCTGAACTCGGTGCTCCCAAAAATATTGTATTATTGCACTGACAACCTCGTTCTCACAGAGGGTGTACTTTTGTTGCGACTCACAAGCTTTTACAACGCAACTAAGAAAGTTGCTGTTGACTACTGCCCTGATGGGCACCAACCGTGCAGAGACCGGGATGCCCACCTGTATACCGGTGCCAACATTGTCTACACTCGCTGCACGAAAATAACTTCCGAATTTCCTATTCATCAATTTGTGGTCATCGATCGCGAGCGAGCGACTAGACCTTCTTCGCTCGCGACTCACTTCATTTTCACTCAACGTTTGTTCGCTCTCTGAAAAAGAATGTGTAACGCTGGTCGCGCTATTCTTTTTCTTTTTCTTTTTCTCGGCGACCGGGTAACAGAATTCTTGCCAGAAGTTAAGTGGGTTTCGTTCGACGCTCCCGAGAACCAGCTGCTCATCGTCTCGTATCGGAAAGCGCTCAACGTTAAGCTTTACAACAGAATCAAGAGCAGGGAGGAGATGAAGGGATTTTGCCAGAAAATCGACCGTGATGGAAGGAAACTCAACCAAAGCTGTACAGAGGTCCGCAACCTCTACGAGGTCAGTGAGCGCGATTTCTTCGACACCATTACCGACAGCAAACGTGTGGCCTAGCAGCTTCCTGTAGCACTTGAAAATCTCCCGAACGCAAGGGGCGCTCTTCTTAATCATAGCATGTTGAAGGGCGTTCTTGCCGTCCTTGTCCTTGAGTAATACGGCTGCGAAAGCTATCTTCTGCTTGCGCTCATCAGTTGAGGTTAGAACCCTTCCAAGGAGATCATCTCGCCCATTTTGGCTCGCAATATGTACTAGATTTGTATAAGATTTAGGGGTATCGCATAGTCTGGGTTCACAGAGAACTTCCGGGGCAATACTAATGGCACGCATTACCCGAGGCCAAGCATACAAAGACTCAGATTTTTTCGCCTCCTCCAAATCACGCCTGAAATCTACTTCCTGAACAATAAACGGGAGAGAAAGGAGAAACTTGGACAAGTTCCACGAAAACATTCCTTTATCACGCCCCCCACTCACGATAACTCCATCGCCGTTGACGCAAACGCTTTTGATCTCCTTGGTGTGTCCCTCCATTGTTCGAACTAGAGTCCCTGATTCGTCGTAAACGTTGATTAGCCTGTCCGCCCCCCCTACGACGATAATATATCTGCTATCGTTCGAAATCGCTACTGAGTTGATAATCGAGGTACTGTGAGAGATGATCTTGATGCATTCAAATGGATCGAAATTGACAATCTTGATGTTTCTTTCTTCACTCGTGACGACAACAACGAAAGCTTCCGAAAGGTGCTTGTGGTTGCTTGCAACCATCGTCTTGATCGATCCAACGAGCTGAAGATGGGACGCGATAACCCACTTATTATAGTTGTCCCCTTCAAGGTACTCCCAAGCATTGACCTGGCCTCCACTCGTTCCACTGACGAAAATTCTCTCAAGACGCAAGGGCCGAGAAATACAGGTCACAATCTCGTCGTCCCCGTCAGCTGTGCGGAGATCAATCTTCTTCGTTCGGCTACCTAAGCGCATTCTTCCCAGAAAGCTGGACCGTGCGATACTTGACCGTTGCTGATAATTTCTTCCGTGGGCATCCTCTGCGAACGTCTCAAGATCATCTTCAACAGCTTCTAATTCGAGAGCATTTTCCAAAGTTATTGTCTGAACCTTTGTGAAATTGTCCAGCTCTACGACGTGGATGCCACCTCCACAACTGTAAAGAAAGGTGGCATTTGTCTCGATCGGGATGATCGCCGTTATCGGCGACTCGCACTGGAGAGTGCACACCAAGTAGGCCCCAGTTGGAGCGAGGTCGACAACACTCCCTGCCCGTAGGCGATGAGCTTCATATGCACTCTCGTCAATATCAAAACCTGCAGGGCAGGTGGGGGACGGGGGGGGATGGGTTAGGTTCAGAACGAAGCGACTTGGAGTGATACAGTTCTGTAGCGACCGAATACTTACGCCAAATCTTGAGCTGATTTTTTGTGTCTGCGGTGATAATGAACTCCTCGTTATCAGTGCACTGGCAAATCGTTACGCTACACTTGTTATCAAGTGTGAGCACGGGGTTCAGCGTCGACATGTCCCAAACTTTGATGAGATGGTCACGCCCGACGCTGATCACGTAATTCGTTTTTGTAGGGCAAAGTGCATCAATTTCTTCGTCATGACCGCGGATTGTCTCATTATAGCCTTTCCGACCCGTCGCGATGTCAAAGGTAAACACATTCCCTTTATTGTCAGAACTTATCAACATTTCGTCTCGGCTGATAATTAACGACCTGACGCAGTTGCTATGGTGATGGAAGGACCGCAAAGTCTGCCCGGTAAGAATATCTACACAATTGATTTTACCGCTGACCAGCCCATAGTATACAAACTTAGCGTCGCCGCTGATAGCAAAAGATGTGACGACGTTGATTTGAGAGATGGTTCGGATACAGGATTCGCCCTTGAAGTCGAAGATTTTTATCTGATGACCGCCACAGCTAACAACAAATTTCGTATCGAGGCTGACCGAAACTTGCGAAATCGACTCATTATGCCCAGCGAGAGTCGCTCTACATTCGCCGCTATGAAAATCCCAAATTTTTATTTGCTTGTCAGCTCCGCCAGAAACTATATGAGAATTCTTTGGAGTGATTACAACGGAATAGATCGCGTCTGAATGCCCCTGGAGATTCCATAAAAGGTCAAATGCCTCAGTAGAAAAGATTTTCCCCGGCAAAAGACTCCAAATCAAGATCCGGCAGTCAGAAGAGCCACTGACAATGTACTTATCATCAGATGAGACGACAATAGAATTCACCTCATCGTTGTGGCCTTCTAAGGATTTCATGAGCTCTCCTGTCTTGTAGGCAAAGATAAATACCTTGCTCTCGCCTTTGTTGGCGGTGAGAATGTATTCGGCAGTGTGGGTCACAAAGATTGATACAAATGGGTTGGAATTCTTGTTTGTCAATACTTTTTTCTCCACGTTGGTCTTCACATCCCAGACGATTGCCTGATCGCCCCCGGAAACTATAACAGAAGGAGAGACACTATGGAGGCACGTTATCGGCGTAAAGGACGCTGCATATTTATGCAGGTGGTGGCCATCACTTTGTCTGTTTGCAGCGAAGCCAGCAGCGTTGTTGGTAGAATGTGTCGGTGTGCTGACGGAGAAGACACGTTTCTTCCTTGCCATGGTCTGATATGAATTTTTGTAAGTGAGCGGATCTTCTAAATTTACATACAGAATTCAAGATGTCTAAACTATCGGTTCTTGGCACTGTTGAATGACCAAATTAAAACACGAGAATTGTCCTTTAACTTTTGGGCCTTTTTGATTTTTTCTCAGCTGAGTTCTGAGCTCTGCTGCTCTGCTGCTCTTTCTTAAAAATGATCTACACAATCTGCAATGGAACACAAGTTCCATGATATAAAATCTTTCCTCTCACACATAACACATAATGATCGCATCAGAAGTAATTCCACGCGACAAGCAATTGAAAATATCAAGAAGAAACAAAAATACCTTCATAAAAACAGCAACACATTTACTTCAATGGGATGAACCGACTGCTATTAGTGGCTCCAATTCCGGGCCTTCCGTGCCTCACAGGCTTGTAGGTAATGGCAAACTCTCCAAGGTACATGCCAATCATCTCAGGCTTGATCTCAATACCGCAGAACATCTTTCCATTGTAGATACCGACAATGCTGCCGATCATCTCAGGGACGACAATCATATCCCGGAGGTGGGTTTTGATACCAACCGGCTTCTCTCCAGGGGCAGCCTCCTTCTTAGCCCGTCTAAGACGCTTGATGAGAGCCATAGGCTTCCTCTTCAGTCCCCTACTCATCCTCCTCCTAGCCCTAGCAGTCACAAGTCCCATCAATTCATCATTAGTTAGGTCAAGAAGCTTGTCAAGGTCAATTCCCCGGAAAGTGAACTTCCTGAACGCGCGCTTCTTGCGAAGCTCAGCTACTTTATCGGCGTCCATTGTTATTTTGTTATTCTGTGAATGAGGGGGGGGGGGGGGGGGGTTGGGGGGGG
>ERZ651776.1724-NODE-1724-length-25595-cov-20.242495_pt1 | contig 25595 bp, 19 predicted proteins | sample MGYA00514761_ERZ651776 | MGnify/ENA metagenome assembly ERZ651776 | reverse complement strand
GTGCATGCGAAAGATAAATTAATTGAAAGTAAAATATCTAAAGCAATAATTAGAGCCTCAGATGAAGTTATAAAAGGGAAATTAGATGAAAATTTTCCTCTTAAAGTTTGGCAAACAGGCTCTGGCACTCAAACGAATATGAATGTTAATGAAGTAATTGCAAATCGTGCTATCGAAATTTTAGGTGGAAAAAAGGGAACAAAAAAACCTGTACATCCAAATGATCATGTAAATAAATCTCAATCAACTAATGATGTCTTTCCTACAGCAATGCATATCTCTGTTGCTAAAGAAACAATTAGTAAATTATTACCAAGTTTAAAAATTTTAGAAAAAGAACTAAAGAGAAAATCAAATGAGTTTAAAAATATAGTAAAAATTGGAAGAACTCATTTACAAGATGCAACTCCTCTGTCGCTTGGACAAGAATTTTCAGGTTATCATGTGCAAGTAAAAAAAAGTATTGAAAGAATAGAATATGCATTAAAAGAAATTTTATATCTTGCACAAGGTGGTACAGCTGTTGGTACCGGTATAAATTCCAGAAAGAATTTTGATAAAAAGATAGTTAAAGAAATTGCTAAATTTACAAAAATTCCTTTTAAACCAGCGGCTAATAAATTTGCTGAACTTGCAGCCCATGACTCAATTGTTAACTTTTCAGGAACATTAAATACATGCGCTGTAGCTTTAATGAAAATTTCAAATGATATTAGATTTTTAGGATCTGGCCCTAGAGCAGGATACGGTGAACTAATTTTACCTGAGAATGAACCAGGTTCTTCAATAATGCCAGGAAAAGTTAACCCTACTCAATGTGAAGCTGTAACTATGGTTTGTGTAAAAGTAATTGGCAATCATAACGGTATCACTATTGCAGGATCTCATGGACACTTTGAGTTAAATGTATTTAAGCCTTTAATCGCACACAATATTTTACAATCTATTGACTTAATAGCCGATAGTACTAAAAATTTTGCTCTTTATTGTGTAAAAGGAATAAAAGCTAATAAGAAAAAAATCCAAGAGCATTTAGATAATTCATTAATGCTTGTTACAGCTTTAGCTCCTAAAATTGGCTATGACAATGCAGCAAAGATTGCAAAGACAGCACTTAAAAATGACACAACACTTAAATACGAAACATTAAAGACAGGGCTTATAAACGAAAAGGATTACGATAAAATAGTAGATCCTAAAAAAATGATTTATCCAGCATAACTTTTAATTGCTTCATTCAAGAATTTTTTAAAATAAACCTTATTCTGTAAAATATTATCCTTAAGATAAATTTTATTTATATTATTATTCAAATTTTTGTCAGTTTTATCATTAACCCTGATATTATTTATATTAATGATCTTTTCGTCGAATAAATAAGTAAAGTTTATATTCATTTTATTGATTTTTTTTCTTAAACTTTTTGGTGTTAGTAAAAATTTATAAACTTCATCTAAATTCGTTATATTTATTTCAGAGTTAGCATCTAAAATTAATTTTCCATCTTTTATATATATTAAACTATCTGTTAGATTGAAATTAACATGATTTTTCCAGCTAAATTTAGTTTGATCTAAATCAATTAATCCTTCTTGGATTTTTGATTTTAAAAAAATATTTGTAAAATTATCAATATTTTTAATTTTATTTGCAGATATATTTAATTTGAAATCAATATTTTTGTTATTAAATATTTCAGTCTTTAAAAGTTGTTTAATAATTGCATTAGTAGAAAATAAGTGATCAAAATTCAGTTCTGTAGTGGATCCTTCTAAGTAAGAGTGAAAAGGTTTAAAATTTAATTTTCCATTATATGAAAATTTTGATTTTTGTGCTTTATCAAATAGTTTAAATTCAAAATAATTTTTATTTGTTTTATATTCGGCAACAGTTTTTAAATTTAAAAAATTAAATTCTGATAACCCTGATTTTAATTCTTCTTCATATGAAAATTGATTTTCTATCTGAAGATTTAAACTTTCTATATTTATTTTTGAATTAAGTTTTTTTTCTTCTTCATTATTAGATAATTCCATTAAATAAGGCATATTAAAAATATTATTTTTTGAATAAAGTATAGTTTTAGACTCATTAGGATCATGAATATATTTTGCATTTACAATTTTATTAATAAACAAAACATCATTCTCTAAATTTCTATAGAAAATATTACTATTAATTACTTGAAGTTTAATATCTTTAAAATCACTATCTAGGAGTTTTATAAAGAACCCATAGTTTTTTTTATTCAAATTAAAATTTCCCTCTTCTATTATAACATCTTGCACTTTCATGTTTTTTAAAGAAAATAAATTTTCTAAAGACACGTAAATTTTTAATTTATTTATTTCAGAAATTTTGTTTTCGTTAAATATTATTGAAGATTCATTTGTTATAAAATGTGGTCTTGGTAAAAATTTATAATTTAATTTTTTTTCAAAATTAAACTCTAGGTTTAATTTTTTTAACAGATTTTTTTTCAGTTGTGCTGAAATTTCGCTTTGATTGAAAATATTTGGTATAGAGAGGTATGAAAAAAATAAAATAATTGCCACAACAATAGACAAAAAGATTTTGTTGTTAATTAATAATTTTTTTAGGTTATTTGAGTTTAATTTGTTTAAATTTCTTTCTAATAGACTATTTATAAAGCTGTTGATCTTATTTAAAAATTTAACAAAAAAATTATGTCTGTTCATAAAACTATGCAACTTATAATGAAATATTTAAAATGATAAACTCTGATTATTTAAAAAACCTAAATAATGCTCAAAAAGAAGCTGTATTGCATTTAGAGGGTCCATTGTTAATTGTTGCAGGTGCAGGATCTGGAAAAACAAAGGTTTTAACCTCAAGAATTGCTCACATAATAAAAGAAAAGAAAGCATTTCCAAATCAAATTTTATCAGTAACTTTTACTAATAAAGCTGCAAAGGAAATGCAAACAAGAGTGAGCAAGATGCTCGGTTCAGCTGCAACTGGTCTTTCTTGGCTTGGAACATTTCATTCAATATGTGCCAAGATACTTAGAAAACACGCGACAGCTGCAAATTTAAATTCTAATTTTACTATTATAGATACTGACGATCAAACAAGACTTATTAAGAATATCTGTAAAAGTGAAAACATTGATATCAAACAATTAGCACCTAGATTTATATTAGCAATAATTGATCGATGGAAAAACAAAGGATATTACCCATCTGAAGTTATAGTAAATAATAAAGATGTATATGAGAAAACTATACTTCCTCTATATAAAATCTATCAACAGAAACTAATAGACTTAAATTCATGTGATTTTGGTGACTTAATCTTGCATACTGTAAAAATTTTAGAAAATTATCCTGATATTAGACAGATCTATTCAACTAACTTTAAGTATATTTTAGTTGATGAGTATCAAGATACTAATTTTATTCAAAGCAAATGGTTAAATTTATTATCTGAAAAAACCAAGAATTTATGTTGTGTTGGAGATGATGATCAATCCATTTATAGTTGGAGAGGAGCAGAAATTAAAAATTTCTTAGAATTTGATCAAGTTTATAAAAATACAAAAGTAATAAGACTTGAGCAAAACTATAGATCTTCACAAAATATTTTATCTGTTGCTTCAAATCTAATTTCAAATAATCAGAATAGAGTTGGCAAAACACTTACAACCACTATGGAAGAAGGAGATTTAGTTAAACTTAATTGCTTTAAAAATGGAAAGGATGAAGCGATTGGAATTTCAGATGAAATTGAAAAAAAATTAAAAAAAAAATACTCATTCAATGAAATGGCCATTTTAGTTAGAGCTATATTTCAAACAAGAGAATTTGAAGAACGATTTCTTAAAATAGGAATGCCTTATAGAATTTTAGGAGGAACAAAATTTTACGAAAGAGCTGAAATAAAAGATTGTGTTGCTTACTTAAGGTTAATTCATCAAGAAAAAGATGATCTTGCTTTTGAAAGAATTGTCAACAATCCTAAAAGATCAATTGGAGATACTACTTTAAAAACTGTTCATGAATTTGGTAAAGTAAATAATTTAAGTCTTGAGTCAGCAGCAAATAAAATGATTGAACAAAATTTAATTAAACCAAAAACAAAAATAGGTCTTAGTTTTTTTCTTAATGCATTAAATAAATGGAGAAATGATCTTAATATTAAAAAAATTAGTCATATAAAATTACTACAAATAGTTTTAGACGAGTCTGGTTACTCAGCAATGCTTAAAAATAAAAAAGATCTAGATAATGAAAATAGATTAGAGAATATTAAAGAATTGCTAAGTGCGATGAAGGAATTTGATAATTTAGAAAGTTTTTTGGAACATGTTTCTTTGGCCACTTCAATTGATCAAGAATGGGATGGTGAAAAGATTAATATGATGACCATGCATGCAGCAAAAGGACTAGAATTTGACGTAGTTTTTCTTCCTGGTTGGGAAGAAGGATTATTTCCCCATCAAAAATCAATTGAAGAAAAAGGTCAAAGTGGCTTGGAAGAAGAACGTCGTTTAGCTTATGTGGGTATTACCAGGGCTAAAAAAAAAGCTATAATTTCTTTTTCAATGAATAGGTTTTACCAGGGTGATTGGATTGATAGTATGGCATCAAGGTTTATAGAAGAATTGCCAGAAAAGCATTTAGAAAAAAATTCTTTCTTTGATGAAGAAGTTGACGATGGTCAAGATTTTGAATTTAATCAAGATTTTGAAATTGAAGAAGGAACAAGAAGCCCTGGATGGATACGATATCAAAAGAGAATTAAATGAACAAAGAAGTAATAGAATTAAGAAAAAAATTTAAAAAATACAATATTGATGGATATGTAATTCCAAAAAATGATGATTATTTCACAGAATATTCAAAAATAAATAGATTAAAAATTATTTCAAATTTTAGTGGCTCTGCAGGTTTAGCTGTTGTTTTAAAAGATAAGAACTATTTATTTACAGATGGTAGATATACTATTCAAAGTGAAATGGAGAGTGGAAAATATTTTAAAATTGCTAGTTACGAAAAAATAATAAATTGTAATTTATTCAAAAATCTAAAATTGGGGTTAGACCCAAAATTATTTACACATCAACAAATAAAAAATTATTTTTTAAAAAAAAATAAAATTAAATTTCTATCTAACAATTTAATAGATGAAATAAAAAATCAAAAAGTTATTAAAAGTTCTCCTTTTTTTTCACTCAAAGATGAAATTGTTGGAGAAAATAGTAAATCAAAAATTAATAAAATTGTAAATTACTTAAAAAAAAATAAAGCTGATAATTTATTTGTAACAGCCCCAGAAAATGTAGCTTGGATTTTAAACATTAGAGGTGGTGATGGCCCTAATAGCCCTGTACCAAATTCAAGATTAATTATTAATAAGTCAAAAAAAATATTTTTGATAACTGAGCCTTATAAAGCTAAAAAATTAGTAAAAGAAAAAATAATTAACAAAAATCAATTACTTATTGAAAGTGATTTACCTAAAAAAATTTTAACCTTAAGTGGTAAAAATTTTATAATTGATAATAAATCTTGTTCAGTTTTTTTTGAAAATATTATTAAATCTAAATTTAAGATTATAAAAAGAGAAGATCCAACTTATCACTTGAAGGCTATAAAAAATAACACTGAAATTAATAATATGATTAAATCACATGTCATAGATGGTGTTGCTTTAACTAAATTTATTTATTGGATTAAAAAAGTGAATAAAAAAAAAATTACTGAAGTAGACGCTCAGATAAAATTAGAAAAATTTAGAAAACAAAATAAGAATTATCTATATCCTAGCTTTGAAACGATTGCAGGATCTGGTAAAAATGGAGCTATTGTTCATTATAGAGCTAAAAAAGGTAGCTGTAGAACAATAAAAAAAAATGATATTTTTTTATGTGACTCAGGTGGTCAATATAAATATGGAACTACTGATGTTACTAGAACTATTTGTTTTACAAATCCAAAACAAAACATCAAAAATATTTACACCAAAGTATTAAAAGGACATATTGCTGTAGCAAATACAGATTTAAAGGTAGATAATACAGGCATAAAAATAGACAGAAGAGCAAGAAAATATTTAAAGGAAAGTAAATTAGATTATGCTCATGGAACAGGACATGGTGTTGGTTTCTTTTTAAACGTTCATGAAGGACCTCAATCACTTTCCAAGCTGAATAAGGTCAAAATTCAAAAAGGTATGATTTTAAGTAATGAACCAGGCTTTTATAAAAGAGGTTCTTACGGTATCAGAATAGAAAATCTTGTTTTTGTTAAAAAAGTTAAAAAAAAAATATGCTTTGAAAATTTAACTCTTGCTCCAATAGAAAAGGATTTAATTAATTTTAATCTTTTAACTAAATCAGAAAAAAATTATCTCTTCAAATATCATTTAAATGTGTATTCAAAACTTTCAAAATATCTTTCTCCTAATGAGAGAAAATGGCTAGCTAGTTATATTTAACATTTTCAAAAATTGACTTTGATTTAATATAGTAATCTTAAGCTGTATAGCCTTATCAACTTTCTTTTTTGTTGGTTTGTCACCGATGATTAAATAATCTAATTTTTTACTTACAGTGCTTACAGATGAGCCAGAATTTTCTTCTATTAAAGATTTTACTTCTGCTCTACTAATACCATTTAGTTTTCCAGTAACCATAAATGTTTTTTCATTTAATAATCCATTTTTATCATTTGTTACTGCATTTTTTACCTCTAAAATTTTTTGTAGATCTTTTAAAATATTCAGATTAACTTTATTATTAAAAAAATTTTTAACTGACTGCAACTGAGTTTCTCCAATTCCATCGATATTCAAGATATCATCTGAATTTACTTCATTAGAAAAATTAACGAAGTTTGAAAATGATTTAAAATATTTTGATAAAGTTTTTGCATTTTCTAGACCAATATGTCTAATACCTAATGAATAAATTAATTTTTCTAAAGAAATATTTTTTTTTTCATTTATTGAATATTTTAAGTTTTCAACTGATAACTTTCCCCACCCCTCAAGAAATTCTATTTTTTTAAAATCTAATTTAAAAATATCTTGAGGTAATTTAATTAATTTTAATTGATAAAAATTTTCAACTATTTTTTTTCCAAATCCCTCTATATTAAGTGCTTCTTTTGATACAAAATGTTTTATTTTTTCAATAGCAATTTTTTCACATTCATAACCATCACTTGTGCATCTTCTAACTGCATCGTTTTTTTTTGTAATATTATTAAATTCTTTAACTGTTTTTGATCCACATGAAGGACAATTTTTAGGAAAAATAAATTTTTTAATATCTTTAGATCTCTTCTTTATATTAACAGATAATATATGGGGTATTACGTCTCCAGCTCTTTCTACAACTACTGTGTCACCAATCCTAATATCTTTTCTATTAATTTCATCTTCGTTATGTAATGTCGCATTAGAAACAATTACTCCCCCTATGTTAATAGGCTCTATCTTTGCAACTGGTGTTAATGCACCTGTTCTTCCAATTTGGATATCAATACTTTTAATTATTGAAATTGCTTTATTTGATGAGAATTTATGGGCTATTGCCCACCTTGGTGCATTTGCAACATTACCCAATCTTTTTTGAAGTTTAAAATCATTAATTTTGTAAACAATTCCATCTATGTCAAAGTCTATCTCAGCTCTTTTTTTTTCAATTTTACTATAATTAACTAATAAATTTTTAACATTAGTAATCAATTTATTAAAAGGATTTGTCTTAAAACCCCATTCATTTAATTTATCCAAATATTTAATTTGACTTTCAACCTTTAAACCTTGTTCATATCCAAAAGTATAAGCAATAAATTTTAATGGAATTTTACTTGTATCATTAGGATTTTTTTGTCTTAATGAACCTGATGCAGCATTTCTAGGATTTGCAAACTTGTCTTTAATATTTTGGAAGTCACTATTTTGAATAAATACCTCTCCCCTTATATCAATTTCCTTTGGGAAATTATTTGATACGATCTTTTTAGGAATATCTTCAATTGTTGCAAGATTCTCTGTAATATCTTCCCCTTCTTTACCGTCGCCTCTTGATAGTCCTTTTATAAAAATACCATTTCTATATGTTAAAGATGCTGAAATGCCATCAATTTTCGGTTCTGCACTGTATGAAATCTCAAAATTTTCTTTTTCAGATATAAAATTTAAAATTTTTTTTTCAAAATTTAAAAGATCGTCTTCTGTAAATGCGTTTGCCAAAGAAAGCATCGGAACTCTATGTAAGGCTTTTTTAAAGTTTTTTGATGGCTTGTAACCCACTATCTTAGATGGAGAGTTTGCTGAACTAAGAAAAGTATAATTTTTTTCTAATAATAAAATATCTTTTTTTAATTCATCGTATTCTTTATCTTCAACTAAAGGTTTGCTTTTATCATAATAATTTTCATTATAATCATTAATCAACTTGATTTTTTGATTGTACTCGGACTTTATTTTTTTTTTATCCATCTCAATCAAGTAGAGATTTAAATTTTTTCAAAATATTATTTTTATTATTATTTTTTTTGAAATTATCTCTTTTATCTTTTTCATATGATTTATTAAATACAGCATAGGATTTTTCATACCACATTGATGATTGATAATTATAACCTAAAAGTTTAGCATATTTTGCTGCCTCATTTTTTAAGCCCAGCGTATAATGAATTTCTACTAATCTATGTAGTGCTTCTTCTGTGTAAATTGTTGTTTCATAATCATCTATAACTTTTCTAAACCTATTGATTGCTGGTATCCATTTTTTTTTTTCAAAATAATATCTCCCTATATACATTTCTTTTGATGCCAATGTATCGTTTATAAGATCTACTTTAAATTCTGAGTCTAGTGCATAATCTGTATTTGGAAAGTCTCTCATAACAATAATGAAAGTTTTTTTTGCATCTAAAATTGATTGTAAATCTTTTTTTTCATCCACAATTTGCTCATAGTAAGAATTTGCCAATAAATAATAAGCATAATCTAGGTTTTTATAATTTGGATATACTTTTATAAATCTTAATAATTCAGCAATTGCATCTTCATAATAATCTTGCAAATAGTATGAATAAGCAGCCATTAATGCTGATTTGGGTGCCCAATCAGATTGTGGAAATAATATTTCTGCTTCATTAAATTTTTTTGCTGCAAACAATACATCTCCTGTTTCTAGAGATTTTAAACCTTCTTCATATGCTTCTAAAACCTGTAGATCTAAACTTTTTTCATTAATAACTGATTTTTTAACGCTATCTTTTGAACAAGAAATATTAAAAGAAAGTACAAGAAATATTAAAATAAACTTAATCATTTTTGATACTTTATATAGATTTAAAAACTAATTTTAAAGATATCTTTATTCTAGGCAATTGATTTCAATAGATGTCTATTGATTAGTGTATGTGGGAGATTTTTTTCTTTAATTTCTAGAATTGAAAAATTTTCTTTACTTTCAAATACTTTTCGAAGTAATTGATTTGTTAAATAATGACCACCTTGCGAACAAGTTATTGCAGCTACCAGTCTGTATCCTGACGTGTATAAATCTCCAATACAGTCTAATATTTTATGATTTACAAATTCTTTATTATTTCTCAAACCTTCAGGATTAAGTACTTCATTATCTTTAACAACCACCGCATTATCTAAACTACCACCTTTTGCTAATCCATTTTTCTTAATGAGTTCAATATCTTCGAACAAACAATATGTTCTAGAATTGTAAATATCTGTCAAATCGTCTTCGTAGACTTTAACTTTATTTCTTTGATTTCCAATTACTTCATTTTTATATTGAAGCTCAAAATCTATATCTAAAGATAACGTTGCTGGCTGAATTGAAATAAATCTTTCTCCATCTGAATACTCTATCTTTTTGTTAATCTTAATAATTTTAATTGGAGCATCACTCACCTCAAATCCTGAGGATATAATTTTTTCAATGAACTCTTTTGCAGAACCATCCAATATTGGGACTTCTTCATTATCTATTTCAATTAGGACATTATCAATTCCTAATCCAAATAATGCACCCATTAAATGTTCTATCGTAGATACCTTAACTCCAAATTCATTTTCAATTGTTGTATTTAATGATGTGTTAGTAACATTCATAAAATTTGGATAAACTAAATTTTCACTCTTTAAATCAACTCTTTTAAAAACAATACCATAATTTGGATTTGCTGGTTTAATACAAACATTAACATTTAATCCACTATGAAGAGAAATACCTGTAAATGAGACTTCGTTTTTAATTGTTTTTTGAGTTAAGTAAGACACTCAATTCTTTTAATTGGATTTAATTAAATTTCAAAAACAACAAATATTACTAGAAAAAACAATTTTAACTGAAAAATTGGAAAAAGTTTTCAAAAAAACCCTTATTTTTAATATTTTTTGGAATTAAAGTAATTTCGTTTACATTATAGCCATTTCTTATTTTCTGTACAATCTCTGGTAATTCTAGTTTTTCATCTTTTAGTTGATTCTCAAGATAATTTAAGTCAAAAAATTGCTCAACTTTAATTTGATATTTTTCAAAAATTTTATCAAAAATTTGCTCTAAATTTTTTGAAATAGAAATAAAATTAACTTCTAAACATAAATCATCACTTTTAATATTGTCTTCGAAGAAAAAATATCTTTTACCATTTATAAGATAATTATTTACTATCATATGTATAATGTTTTGATCTCTGTAATTTTCTTTAAATAAATCTTTGATTTCAGTAAGAGTATTTTTTAAACTTTCACTATTTACTAAATAATCATAATTTTTTTTTTTAATACTGATATTTATATTTAAATTTTGACTATTCTCTATTATCACAAAAATATTTTTAATAAATTTTTTTGATAATTTTTCAATTCTAAAAATATTATCATCTAGAAATTTAGTAAGATTATTTAATTCCTCAAAATCTATAATATTTTTAATCTCGAGTTCTTCCTTGTATAAATTTTTAAGATTTATTTTATCAAATAAAAAAATTTCAAATTTATTTTTTGAAATACTTAAATAAGTTTCAAGATCTTCTTCAATCATTTATAATAATTTGATTATTAATTCTTGCGTCTACTACTTTGGTATTTTTAAAATTTTTATTTTGTAAAAAATCTAACACAAAGTTTAAAGTATGTTTGTCGAAATAAGACGATAATTTAATTATTCTATTATCTTTTAATTCAATGTCCCACCTTCCAGATGGATAAAAGTATAAATTCTTAACTTTTTCATAAGATAATTCTGAATGATCAATAATCTCTTTAAAATTTAGAAATTCATGAATTTTAGGTTTGCCAAAAATAAAAGGTAAGGAATTATTATTTTGATTATTATTAGAGAGTTTGCCATTTGCTCCAACTAAAAATATTTCTTTCTTGTGATTTATTTTTGCTAAAAATTTAGTTTTTTTAATATTAATATCTAAAGTGGATGGGTATCTTTTAAAAATTTCATAATCTTGTACTAAATTGTTTGAGCTTATTAAGTTATTAATTTGATTTTCATTGATAAAAAATAAATTATTGAGATTTAAATTTTTAATCTCTGTTAATAATGATTGATTATCTCTTTGGCCAAGTCCTAAAACATTAACATCTTTAACTTCTTCGAATTTAATGCTGATAAATTGATTATTGTTAATTGACCCTACCAAACACAATAAAAAAAAATATAATAATATTTTTTTACCTTTTCGTTGATGCATCTTGTAAAATCCATTCTATTAATTTCATAAAACTAATTCCTCTGTATGCAGCTATTTCTGGAACTAGGGACATTTTAGTCATGCCAGGCTGAGTATTAATTTCTAATAGATAAAATTTATTTTTAAAAAATTTAAAATCAGACCTTGTTACTCCTTTACATCCAATAACTTTATGTGCTTTCAATGCTATACCAGTTACTTTAGCTAGATAATTTTTTGATATATCTACAGGAATAATGTGCTGAGTTTTTGCATTAGTGTTATATTTTGCCTGATAGTCGTAAAATTTTCTTTTTGGTTTAAGCTCAATGGCTCCAAGTTTTTTGTTGCCCATAATTGCAACTTGAATTTCTCTTCCACCAATAAATTCTTCAATCATTACTTGTTTATAAGTTTCCATTAATCTTAAAGTTTTTTTTATATTATTTTTTGTACAGATATAAACATTAACACTTGAACCTTCATTGATAGGTTTTACCACTACTGGAAATTTTAATTTTTTTTCAATTTTTTTGATAATCTCTAAATTATTTTGATCAAATGAGTATTTAATATATTTTGGGGTGTCTATGTTATTTTTAATAAAAATTTTTTTAGAAATTTCTTTGTCCATGGCTATTGCTGATGCAATAACACCTGAGTGAGTATATGGAATTTTAAATTGTTCCAAAATAGTTTGAATGTATCCATCTTCACCAAACTGACCATGTAAAGCATTAAAAATGATTCCTGGTTTAAATTTAGTAATATTTTTTTCTAAATTATTATCTGGTTCAGAAATTTTTACTTTATAACCATTCTTTTTTAATTCTTTAGCCACCTGAAATCCAGTATCAAGACTGATTAATCTTTCCTTTGAAATTCCACCTGAAAGTATAAGTATTTTTTTTTTCAATTTATTCTAAAATTTTAATTTCTGTTTCTAATTTAATTCCAGTTTTTTTTAAAACATTTTCGGACACATATTCTATTAAATTTTTCATATCATCAAACTTTGCATTGCCTCTATTTATAAAAAAATTACAATGTTTTTTAGATATACAAGCATCTCCAAAAGATTTTTCTAATGAAACTGACTCTTTAATTAATTCCCAAACTTTTTTATTTGATTGGCCTACTGGATTTTTAAAAGTACTACCACTAGTTTTCAACCTTAGGGGTTGTGTTTGTTCTTTTTTTTCTTTTAAGCTATCAATTTCTTCTTTAATTAACTTTGAGTTTTTTTTAAACCCTTTAAAAGACGCACTTAAAAAAATTAAATCATCAGACAATCTGCTGTCTCTATACTTGAATTCAATATCCTTTGCTGGAATTGTCAAAACTTGCCCAGATTTATTAATTGCCTGAATAGAGATTAATATATCTTTAAATTCTCTTCCAAAACATCCTGCATTCATTTTTATTCCTCCTCCTACTGTGCCCGGTATACATGAAAGAAACTCAAAGCCACCCAAATTATTATCCATTGCAAATTTTGAAAGTGAATTATCTCCAACTGCACTTCCAGCTATAATTATATCTTCAGCTAATAAGGAGAGATTATTAAAATTATTTGAGAGTTTTATTACAATCCCGTCATACATCTTATCTGTTATTAATGTATTGGAACCTCCTCCAAGAATAAATATTTTTTCTTTATCTTCAAATTTTTTTAAAAATTTAATTAATTCTTTTAAATCATTAGCCTTATAAAAAACTTTAGTTTTACCTCCAATATTGAACCAATTTCTTTTTTTTAAATCATAATCTAATTTTAAATTGTTAAATTCTAATGATAATTTCTCTAAATTTATGATCATAATAATAAATTTGGTATTTCCCTCATCCAAGTTGAGATTGTTCCAGCCCCCATACTAATAACAATTTTTTTTCCATAAATATTGTTTTTAATATATTTAGCTAGTTGAAATTTATCATCAACTAAAAATAATTTTACTTTTGAGTTTTTAATTATTTCTTTTGCAAAATTTAAATAGTTAAAACCTAATTTAATTTTTTCCCCTGCAGTATAAATAGGAAATAAAATTACTTTATCAGAATCCTTAAAAGCATGACTAAATTCTTTTCTTAAATCTTTCAATCTAGATATTCTATGAGGTTGGAAAATACATATTTTTTCATACTCTTTATAAACATTACTTACTCCATCTAACACTACTTTAATTTCTGTCGGATGATGAGCATAATCATCAAAAAAATCTACTTTGTTGAAAGTAAAAATTTTATTAAATCTTCTTTGAACACCTTTAAAGTTTCTTAATCCTTTTTTAATATCTGAAATTGTTAGCCCAACAGTCATTGATAAAGCAGCAGCTGCAACAGAATTTCTAATGTTATGAATTCCTAATAATGGAATTTTAATTCTTTTAATTAATTTATTTTTTTGATTTGGTAAAATTATTCTTAAATCAAATTCAGAATATTGTCTAAATTGACATATATTTTTTATGCAAAAATTTGCTTTGGAATCTAAACCATATGTATAAAAATTTTTATTTTTGAGTTTTCTGATTAAGTTTTTATTATTTTTATCATCTAAACAAATAAATGATTTTCCAAAAGATGGAACTTTATTTACGAATTTAACAAAATATTTATTCAATTCATTCATGGAACTGTAAAAATCCATATGCTCTCTATCAATATTAGTAATAATTGAATAAGTGGGTGGAATATAAATAAAGCTACCATCAGACTCATCTGCTTCTAGGATTGACCAATCACTTTTACCTAATTTTGCAGAGTTATTGATTGAGTTAATTACACCACCATTGATAATAGTGGGGTCGATCTTTGTTTCCTGAAAAATTGAAGCAATTAAAGAAGTTGTAGTTGTTTTACCATGTGATCCCGCTACCACAATATTCTTTGTTAAAGAGACTATATGCGCCAACATTTCTCCTCTTTTATATATGGGTAATTGTTTTTTTTTTGCCTCTATTAATTCTGGATTATTTTTTTTAATTGCTGAAGAAATAACTACAATAGTTGCTTTATTAATATTTTGCTTTTTGTGTCCTATTGAAATGTTTATTTTTTCTTTTTTTAATCTTTCAATATTTTTATTGTTAGCTATATCACTTCCCTGAACTTTGAACCCTTTACCTTTCATAATTAATGATAAACCACTCATCCCAATGCCTCCAATGCCAACAAAATGTATTATTTCAGATTTTGCTAATTTAATTTTCATCTTATAATTTCTAATAAATTTTGATTAACATTATTCCAGGTGTTTTGATAATTTAAATTTTCTAATTTCTTTATCTTTTTTAAAAAAATTTCTTTATTTTCTAATATATCTAATAAAAAAACATAAAATTTTTGTTCATTAAAATTACTTTGATCAATCAGCCAACAACAATCTTTATTTTTATAATAATTAGCATTCTCGAATTGATGATTATCTTTTGAAGTTGGCAAAGGTATTGCCACAAAGGGCTTATTCAAAAATGCAATCTCAGCTAAACTTGAGGCACCTGCTCTTGTTATACATAAATCTGATTCTTTTATAAGTTCGTCTAGATTTTGAGTAAAATTAAAAACAATATTTTCTATTTTGTTTTCTGAATAAAAATTTTTAAGAAAATTTATATTTTTTTCACTTGTTTGATGAATTATTTTAAGTGGAATTTTTTTGGAGATCTTAATAATTGTTTCATGAATTATCTCATCAAATATTTTTGCTCCCTGACTCCCTCCAATCACAATTAAAGTAAATATCTCATTTTTTTTTTCTCTAGTTTTTATTTCATAATATTTTTTTCTTATAAGAGGATGTATGGTGGTTATCTTATTTTTGAATTTACTTGGAAAACTATTAATTTTGCTAGAATAACATATAATTTTTTCACAAAATTTTAAAAAAAACTTATTTGCTCTCCCAATAGTCATGTTTGGTTCTAATAAAAATATTTTAATATTCAATATTTTTGCAGCTAAACATAATGGTAAAGACATATACCCTCCTGTTGAAATTAATATTTGGATTTTTTCTCTTTTCAATAAATATAAGGATTTAAAAGTAAAAAATATTATTTTTAAAATAATAAATGGTAATAAAATTGATTTTTTTAGTTTCGGTGTGTCTATGACAACAACTTTTAAATTACTAATATCTAAATATTTTAAACCTCTTAGATCAGATGAAATTATAACATCATATTTAATTTTTAAATGCTCTTGAATTATAGATGCAGGTATAACATGTCCACCTGACCCCCCAGTAGAAATTAAAATTTTTTCTCTCATCCTAAGTGGCTAATATTTCTTTTTGTTAAATTTAAAATTATTCCAGACAATATTGATACACCCACAATTGAAGATCCACCATAACTCACAAAAGGTAAGGTCATCCCTGTTGTCGGAAACAATCTAATATTAACACCTATGTGAATTGTGGCCTGCATCAAAATTAAACCTACGCATCCAATTAAAATTAGTTTTATTTTTTCGTTTTTATGAGAATTAATTCGTTTACTAACCATATAAATTAATACTAAAAACAATATTAATATCAATATTATGGCAACAACTCCAAATTCTTCGGAAATGACAGAAATAATATAATCTGTGTGTGCTTCTGGCACTCTATTTTTTAAAATACCTTCACCAATTCCTTTTCCAAAAAAACCTCCACTTGTGATCGACTCAATTGCTTTGTCAGATTGAAAATTATGAGTTCCTATGTCTCTATTAAAAAAAGAAAATATTCTATCTTGAATATAATCAAACTTAGGAACATAGATGATTAAATAAGTTAAAAAAACTAACATAAAAAAACTAAATCCTAAAAGAAAAAAAATATTCACACCTGATGTAAAAATTAAAACTGTTAGAGAAAAAACAATAAGTAATGTTTGACCAATATCAGGCTGCATAACTAAAAACAAAGAAATAATAGAAACTAGGATAATAGATAAGAAGTATTTAAAATAAATATTAGAGCTTTTTTTGCTACAAATAATAGTAGCCAACATTATTATTAAAAATGGTTTTAATATTTCTATTGGTTGAAATCTTGGTAAAAAGAATAAATCTATCCATCTTTTGGATCCCTTAACCTCAATACCAATAATGGGAACTAAGAATAATGAAATTAAAGAAATAAAAAAAAGTATAATAGAATATTTAAATAATTGATCAGCACTAATTGATGAAAAAATAAAAATTATACATATTCCAATAAGAATATAAATCAGATGTTTAAAAAAAAAGAAATAACTATTTGTATCTAATTTATCAGACGCAATTAAAGAAGTTGAAACTAAAGAAAAAAATAACCCAATAATAAATAGCAATGTTATAAGAAAAAAAATTTGTTTATCAATATTTTTCCACCATTGATAATAAAATTTGTATATCAAACCATCACTTATCATAAATAGCTTTTTTCACCAATTTATTAAAATATAATCCCCTATCTTCAAAATTTTTAAAACTATCAAATGATGCACCAGAGGGACTAAATAAAATTGTATTTTTTTTTATTTTATTTTTTTTAATATCTTGAAAGATTTTGGATAATGTTATCTTTAAATTTTTGAATTTTTTAACAACCATTTTATCTTTTAATTTTCTATCAAATTCTTTAAGATAATTACCAAAAATATAAGCTTTAAAATTTTTACATTTTTTTTTGGATAATTTAAATTGATCATTTTTTTTTGGTATTCCTCCAATAATCCAATAAATATTATTCAAAATTTTTAATAAATTTTCTGAAGAAGCAAAACTAGTGGCCTTTGAGTCATTAATTATTATTAAATTTTTATTTTCATAAATAGTTTGTTGTCGGTACTTTAGTCCTTTAAATCTGTTTAAAGTCTGCAATAAATCTCTATTATTTAATTTTAATTTTTTTGAAATTTTTAAGACAAAGGCAAGGTTTTCTCTATTACCATGAGATAAAAAGTATTTATTATTTAAGTTCTCTAGTATTTTATTTTTTTCTAAAATATCTACTTTAATAATTTTTTGCTTTAAGCTGTTATTTTTAATTTTATTGTTAATAATTGGATCATTTTTGTTTATGAATGCTACAGACTGATTAGATTGAGATTTTAGTAGTTTAAATTTAGCATTCACATAATTTTTAAAATTTTTATGCCTTTCAATGTGATCTGGGCTAATATTAAGTAATACGGCATATTTAGCGGTAAATATCTTGCTATAATCCAATTGATAGGAAGAAGCCTCTATTACAAATATGGTTTTTTTAGTTATTTTTTTTTCAGCTAAAACTGGATTTCCTATATTACCTATTAATCTAGAATCGTACTTTTGATTTAATAGAACTTCATGTAACAGTTTGGCTGTTGTAGATTTTCCATTAGTTCCAGTTATTGTAATGCTTTTATTTTTGAAAAAAGAATAAAATACGTCTAAATCAGTATGAATTTTTAAAAAATTTTTTTTTAAAATTTTAGATAATTTACAATTTAAAATATCAATACCTGGGCTAATAATAATTTTATCAAACTGAATCTGTGAAATTTCTTTTAAGTTTTTAATTTTTTGCCTTAGGCCTAGATTAAGTTTTTTTTTTATATCATCATCAAATAAATAAACATCAGCTTTATTATTTAGAAATTTAAATGATGAAAGACCACTTTTGCCTAATCCATAAATTAATATTTTTTTTCCTAAAAAAATATTTTTTTTTATTTTCATTATCTCAATTTTAAGGTAGCTAAACCAATCATTGCTAAAATAATTGAGATAATCCAAAATCGAATTACAACGGTTGACTCTGCCCATCCTTTTTTTTCAAAATGATGATGAATAGGTGCCATTCTAAAAATTCGCTTACCAGTCAATTTGAAAGAAATAACTTGAACTATTACAGATATAGCCTCTAAAACAAATAAGCCTCCTGTTATTGCTAATACTATTTCATGCTTTGTAATTATTCCTACCGCACCCAAAGAACCTCCAAGTGCTAAGGAACCTGTGTCACCCATAAAAATTTTTGCTGGTGGGGCATTGAACCATAAAAAACCCAAACATGATCCTATGATAGCTCCACAAAAAATTGAAACTTCTCCAGTTCCTTCTATATAGGGAATTTGCAAATAATCTGAAAAAACTATATTTCCTGTTACATAACTTATAAAAGCAAAACATCCTGCAACTAAAATTACAGGTACAGTAGCCAAACCATCAAGTCCATCAGTCAAGTTTACAGCATTTGACGAACCAACAATCACAAAAACTGAAAATGGTATAAAAAACCATCCAAGATTAATTATTAAATTTTTAAAGAATGGAAAATATAGATTAGTAATATCTTGATAATCTACATAATACACAAAGAAACTGACTCCCAAAATTGCTAAAAAAATTTGTGAAAATATTTTAAACTTTGAAGATATTCCTGATGAATTATTATGCTTAATCTTTTTGTAATCATCAAGAGCTCCTAGTAAACCAAAAGAAACAGCAATGTAAATACAAAAAAGGATACTTATGTTTGTTAGATCTCCCCAGCATAAAACAGAAATTAGTAGTCCAAATAGAATAATTACTCCACCCATAGTTGGTGTGCCAATTTTTTTTATTATATGATCTTCTGGTCCATCATCTCGTATCGGATTTAGTATTTTTTTGTTAGAAAAAAATTTAATGAATGGGCCACCAATTATTAAAACAATAATCAATGATGTAAATAATGATAGGCCAGTTCGAAAGGTGATATACTTGAAGACGTTTAAAAACCCAAAAATATCAACAAAATTTAATAAAAATTGATAAATCATTTTATTTTGAACCTTTTAGATTATTTACTATCTTATTGAAGCCAGTTGCATTTGAAGCTTTAACCATAAGATAATCATTATTATTTAAATCATTTTTAATCAAATTAATAATTTGAGAGTTATTTTTTAATATTCGTCCTTTTTTTAATTTTGAGACTAAGTTAAAGGTGTTCAAAATTTTTTGACCCTTTACAAAAACTTTGTCTATCTTAGTTTGATTAATAATCTTAGCAATAGATTGATGTAATTTTTTCGAATGTTTGCCAAGCTCAAGCATATCGCCTAGTAACAAATATTTTTTTGAATTTTTTGAGGTGATTTTATCGTAATTGAGAATTGCTGAACTAAGAGATAATGGGTTTGAATTATAGCTTTCATCAATTAAATTTAAATTTTTATTTTTAAATTTAATTTTTAAAAAATCACCTCTACCATTAGGTGTTTTGAAATTTACAAAAAAATTTTTATTAATTTTAAGTATATCAACAAAAATACTCATTACTGCTAATGTGGCTAGAATATTTAAGATATTGTTTTGAAAATTATTTGAAATTAAAAAATAAGATTTTAAATTATTAATTTTAATTGTTATTTTATATTTTTGTCTAACTTTTTGAATATTTAAAAGTTTTATATTCGAATTTTTGTTTTTGATGCCAAATGAAATGATATTAATATTTTTTTTAAGAGCTATTTTTTTTTGTAAATTAAAAAAATTATCATCAGAATTTAGAATCAAAAAGCCATTATTTTTAGTATTATTAATTATTTCTGATTTGGCTAATGCAATTTCTTTAATATTCTTAAAATTTTTTGCATGGGCATAATTAATATTTGTAATGACACTTACATCTGGTTTTATAATTTTTGAAAGAAAATCAATCTCACCTTTTTTATCCATACCGACCTCTAAAATACCATATTCATCTTTTTCATTTATATTAAAAAGACTTAATGGAACACCATATTTATTATTATATGATTTTGGAGAAGTGCTTACTTTAGATAATTTTTTAAAGGAACTTCCTAATAATTCTTTTAGGGTAGTTTTTCCACAACTACCCGTAATAGCAATAATTTTTGTATTTATATTTTTTCTATATATTGTGGAGCATTGAGTAAGGAACTCTAAAGTATCTTTTACTTTTATTTGAGATTTAATGTTATTTTTTTTATTAATTTTGCTTACAATAACTACTGATGCTTTTTTTTTAATAGCCTCACCCACAAATTTATTTCCATCATTTTTCTTTCCCTTAATTGCAAAAAAAATATCATTTTTTTTTACATCTTTAGAATTAATTCTTGCTTGATTTAAAATGATATTTGAGGGTATGTTTTCTTCTTCTGAAAGTTCTTTAACAATATTGATCTTAATATTATTCGATAAGGTTATATTTTTAATTTTAATTGATTTTAAGATATTTATTTTGTCTGAAAAAAAAATTTTTTTACCTCCCTGTTCTTGAATTGTCTCATGACCTTTACCCGCAACAAGCAAAATTTCTCCCGTTTTTAAATGATTTATAGCTTCTGATATTGCCTCTGCTCTATTTGAAAATTCTAATATTTTCTGTTTTTGTATACCCTTTTTAATATCTCTTCTTATTTTACTTGGACTTTCAGATCTTGGATTATCGTCAGTTAAATATATCTTATCAGAAAAAAGATCGGCAACCATGCCCATTTTAGATCTTTTATCCTGATCTCTATTTCCTCCACACCCAAACACTAAAGAAATTTTTTGATCAGGAAATTGCTCTCTTAAATTTTTAAGACAAGTTTTTAAAGCATCAGGTGTGTGCGCATAATCTAAAATTACTTTTGATTTATTTTTTAATTTCCCAATTCTTTCAAATCTACCTTCTACTGACTTAATCTTAGACACAGCTTTAAAAATTTTATCGATACTTAGATTACTTTTATTTGCTGCAATTACTGCCATTAAGACATTTTTTAGTTGAATTTTTCCTATCAAATTAAGTTTGATGGTGTGTGTAAAATTTTTATATTTAATTTGAAGTAATTGAGCTTCTCCTTGAAACTTATGTGACAATAATTGAAAATTATTTTTTATATTTGATAGCGTATGAAGACTTAAGTTTCTATTTACTGTAATTTTTTTTAATTTTTTAAACTCAGGTATTTCTTGATCTGTAATTACATTGCCATTTTTTTTTATTAAATTTTTAAATAAATAAAGTTTGGCTTTTAAATAACTATTTAGATTTTTATGATAATCTAAGTGATCTTGAGACAAATTTGTAAATATACCAGTGTTAAAAACTAATCCATCTAATCTATTTTGCTCTAGGCCGTGACTTGAAGCTTCCATAATAACATGATTAATTTTTTGTTTTTTTAAATTACTTAAAATTTTACTTAATTTAATTGAGTCAATCGTCGTATTTGTTAATTTTTTTTTGAAATTTTTAGATTTAACTCCCAATGTACCAATTGAAGCTACCTTTTTATTATTCAGATTTAATATTTGATAATAAAAATCTGCAACAGATGACTTTCCATTGGTGCCCGTAACAGCTATGATGTTATAGGGTCTAGTATTATTAATTTTAAATGAAATTTCTGATAATAATTTTCTGATTTTTTTAACTTTAATATATAAAATATTATTTTTTAAACCTTCAGTTTTATCTTCTGTAATAATTATTTTAGCACCATTTTTAATTGCAGATGATATATAATTATTACCGTCTATTTTATTTCCTTTAATTGCAAAAAAAATATTATTTTTTTTTATTTGACTGCTATTAAATGAAATGTCTGAAAAATAAAATTTTTTGTAACTTTTTTTAATATTTTTAAAATAATTCCCTAAGAGCATTATTAATTAATTTCCATATATTTTGTGGCTAAAATAGGCCCAATTTTATCTATTATCTTTCCTGCTACTTCAACAGATGTCCAGCCAGCTGTGTTATACGGAGTTCCAGTTTGAGTTCCATCTTTGTGTCTGTAATCGTAGATATAACTACTTGAAGTTTTAGGAGAGTCTAACATTACTATAAAAGCATACTGTGGTTTTGAGGATGGAAAAATTGATGCAAATGTATTTATCTTAACTCTAGAATATTTTCCTTTTTTCGGTTGTTGGGCTGTACCTGTTTTTCCTGCTATTTCATAGTGCAAAACATCAGCAAGTTTGGCAGTTCCTTCTTCTGTGCTGACAATTTTTCTTAATACTTTAACTACTTTTTCTGAAACTCCTTTTTTTAAAATTCTTTTTTTTTTTTATTGGAATTTTTATTTACTAGAGTCGGTTTAAGATCAAAACCGCCATTAGATAATATTGCATAACCTTTGGCTAATTGAAGAATTGTAGTCGTTACACCATGACCAAATGATGCTGTTGCCAATTTACATTTACCAAAATTGAAGTTCTCTTGGGTTGCTATTTCATCAATATCAAATTCTATTTGACTCAAAACACCAATTTCTTCCAAGAAATTTTTAAATTCAACAGATCCAACTTTTTGTGCAATTCTGACTGATCCTATGTTTCCAGATCTAATTAAAATTTGCTCTGCTGTTAAATTTGACGGAATTTTTTTATCATATTCCCTTATTGGAAAGCCATAACAATCAATTGATTTTGGTAAATTTAAAAATTGAGTTTCAGGTTCAATTAAATTTTTATTTAATGCGCTTGCAAAGGTAAAAGGTTTGAAAACTGAACCCAGTTCATAAGTTCCTTTTGTAACTCTGTTAATATAATTAACATCTGTTATGTTTATTCTTTCGTTTGGATTAAAATCAGGTAAAGAAACAATTGAAAGTATATTGCCATTATTGATATTCATTAATATTGCGGCACTTCCCTTGCTTCTAAAAATTTCTTGATATTTTATTAACTGCTTACGTATTAAAAACTGTATATCTTTATCCACTGTAAGTTTAATCGAGTTTTTTGATTTTCTTAAATCATCATTAAATGATTTTTCTAGTCCAGAGATACCATTATTATCATCATCTATCTGACCAATAATATGACTAAATAAATTTTTTTGAGGATAAATTCTTAATACTTTTTCTGTGGATGTAATAGATTTATCTCCAAGTTTCATTAATTTTTCATAATTTTCTTCAGAAACTTTTTTTTCTAGCCAAAAAAATTTTGTTGTATTCAATTTTTTTTCTATTTCTTTAAAGTTTTTTTTAGGAAATATTATATTTAAACTTATTAAAAGTTTTTTTTTATTAATGACATCAGAAGTTTTTATCCCAATATCAATTGATTTAACTGTTTTTGCTAAATAATTTCCATTAATATCAACAATATCTGCCCTATAGAGTTTATTGTCTAATATGGGAATATTATCATTTCTTTCTACTGAAGATTTACGAGAGCCAAGATGAATTAGGTGAATTATGTAAATAAGATAAATTATAAAAAAAAGGAAAAAAATAAATGCAATTCTGTTAAATTGAATGTCTACGTTTGTAGTATTTTTTTTATATGTAAAATTATTTTTGTAATCTTCTAAAACAATCTTGAATTTAGATTTTTTCATTAATCTTTTGTTATTTCTAAATCTTTAATAATCTTTTTCTCAATTTTATATAACTTAATATTTTCTATATTTTTTTGTACTAATTCGTCTTCAAAATATAATGATTGGTATTCTAGTAATTTTTCTGAAGAGCTTAGATAATTATGTTCCAGTAAAATATTTCCAAATTCTGACTTTAAAACTCTAAGGTTTTCTTTAACTAAAAAGATTTCATCTTCAATTTGTTTTGCTGAATTTTTAATTATTGTGGTAGATAAAATTAATAAAAAAATAACCATGATTAATCCGGTCTTTTTCACAACTTATTTCCAAAGTTCTCTATTTCAATTAAATTTTTAAATTGTTCTTGAATATCTGTTTCAAAATCATAAAAATCTTTTTTCTTCACTACATACCTTAATTTAGCTGACCTTGAGGGCATATTTTCATTTATTTCTTTTTCAGAGGGAGTGATTGCTTTTTTTTCAATTAATTTAAATAATGTTTCTGCTTGTTCTGTAACTGGTACGTACCTTGAAATACTTTTGTTTTCAGAAAGACTTTTAAAAAAATATTTAACTATTTTATCTTCTAACGAATGAAATGTAACTACTCCTAAAACCCCACCTTTTTTTAAAACTTTAGCAGCATTTATAAGTCCAATAATTAATTCACTTATTTCTTTATTTACAAATATTCTTAATGCTTGAAAAATTTTAGTTGCACTATGAATTTTAAAATTCTTTTTTCTTTTTGTTTTTTCAATAAGCTCTACTAACATTTGAGTATTAATTTGTTTATTTTTTCTTAGGATTAAGATTTGATTGACAATTTTTTTTGCTTCTTTTTCTTGCCCAAAAAATTTGAAAATCTTTTCTAATTCTTTTGCACTAAGATTATTAATAGCTTCTTTTGCAGAAAAATCATTAATGCCCATTTGCATATTAAGATCACCATTAGAATCAAAAGATAAACCTTTTGTTGAATCTTTAATTTGACTATATGAATATCCTAAATCAAAAATTATACCTTTTATGTTTTCATTTTTAAGTTTAAGATCTTCTAATTGGCTGAATTTTTTATTTTTAAAAATGAATCTATTTTTGAAATTCTCTGAAATTATATTGGCTTTTTTTTTACTTTCTATGTCTCTATCTAAAGCTATTACTTGAGTATTTTTGTAACTTAAAATTTTTTTTGAATATCCTCCATGTCCAAATGTGCAATCAATAAATGTGCCACCATGTTGAGGGGTAATAATGCTAATTATTTCATTTAGCAGTACTGGATAATGTTTTGTAATATCCAATACCATGGTGGCTTCCATTTATTTTTTTGAAGACCATTAATTTTTTTGTCTTCTTAAAAATGCAGGTATCTCTAAATCATCCTCTTGTTCTTCTGATTCAGAAGGTATTAATTCTTCTGTCTCTGAAATTTCATTATTTGAACTAAACAAATCTGGAGCTTCTGAGTCTACTCCAAACTCTTTAAGGTCATTGTTTACATCTTCATCTATTGAAGTTTCCATCATGGACTCTTCAACAAAAGACGTGCTTTCATCTTGAAAAGTATTTTCCACTTGGTGATTTTTCAATAATTCTTCATTATAT
>ERZ651776.1723-NODE-1723-length-25599-cov-4.578677_pt1 | contig 25599 bp, 8 predicted proteins | sample MGYA00514761_ERZ651776 | MGnify/ENA metagenome assembly ERZ651776 | reverse complement strand
TGTTGATCAACAGTCGAAGCGTGCTCGGCAGAATGGTCGTCGTGTGCTTTCTGGAGCAAAGCCGCATGCTCTTCTCTCAATGCAGCAAGCTCGCTATCCTTCTGTTGCATCAGCTCGTCAGTTGCCTTAGCGTGTTGATCAACAGTCGAAGCGTGCTCGGCAGAATGATCGTCGTGTGCTTTCTGGAGCACAGCTGTATGCTCCTCTCTAAGGACTGACAATGCCTCATTTTGTTCTTTTAAGAGCGCTTCTTTTGAATTTGCAAGTTCTATTGCGCATTCTTCCTTGATTTCTTGTGATGCTTGTTTGTTGGCTTGAACTAAACTAGCAATTTCGGCCTGTCTTACCTCTTCCATCTGTAACTTCAAATCGGCCAATTTAGTTTGGTGTCCCTCGTCCATTTTTCGCATATTTTCATTCGCCTCCATCAATGCTGTTTCTAGTTCTCTTTTGCTAGCTTTTTCTCTTTCTTCGATTTGTCTCCGGAGTTCCTCAGTAATATCATTTAGGCGCTGTACCTCCAATGCACTCTTTTCTAATTGACCCTCGTTGTCGAGCTTAATATCTTCTATTCTCTTGTTGAATGCAACTTTCTCTTCGAGCCACTTGCTCGCAGCTGCCTTCATATCGATTTCCGCTTGTTTCTTAACAATTTGGAGATCTTGGAAAGCGATATCACCTTCCTTCTGCAATTTTCTCTCTGCATCGATCGCATCAATTTTAAATTGTTCGAATTCTTGCGCGACCTTTGCCTTAGCCTCCACAATATTAGCCAGAGTACCCTCTTTGCACCTCACAAGCTCATTCAGCTCCATCACTTCTCGGCTTTTCGTCTCCTCCAATTTCCTTATTTCGTCCTTAGCACTTTGACAATCAATGTGTAGGGCTTGTATCGATTTGTCGCGTTCTGCAACAATCGCTCGAATTTTCTCTTTCTCGCCATTAAACTCAACTTTCAGACTTTCGAGCGTCAACTTCAGCTCGTATTTCTCTCTTTGTTCTTTCTGAATGTCCTTTTGAAGCTTGGCGCTCTGATTCTCCTTATCAGCACCGACCAAGTTGAGCTTCTGTAGCAAGGCGCTGATCTCTCCCTCGCATTTTTTCTTCTCCTCTTCCACATTTCCCATGTTTGTAGAGACTTCGTCTATTTGTTCGAGCAAAATAGCGTTGGCACCCGAGGCCTCCTCGAGCGCCTCCTGCTGTTTCTCCTTCTCTCTCATCAGTTGTCCGACCTGAGTTTCCTTCTCCGTGATGCAGCGAGTAATTATTTCCTCGAAGCGCCTTTCCTTTGCTTCGAACTTGTTTGTCTGAGTTTCCACTTTCCTTTCCCAAATCATCTCCTGTTCCCTAAACCTCACGTCCTGCTTACCCAGGTCGTCCCTCAGCCTGTTGATTTCCTGGCGAAGGAGCAGTACGACAGGGTTCGTCTCCCCGTCATTCACCACGGCGTTGTTGACTATTTGCTTGGCCCTCTCGACATAACGCAGAGTGGACATCGTCTCGTTGTAGTGGTGCTCCGAGGGAGAAATCGCTGCGAGCATGACAGTCTTGCTGTTGCCTCCTAGTGAGTCCTTCAGTAACCAGGTTAAGGCACTGTTCCGATAGGGAATGAAGTTACTGTTCTTGGCGCTGCTCTTTTTTGTCAGCGCCTTTATGACGTCTCCGAGAGTTGAGAGAGATTTGTTGATGTTAGCTGCCTCCCTTAAACGATCTCCTGTCACCCCGGTGGCGTTGGCCCTCTCGCTTCCGGCTAAATCTACCAGGCTAATCTTGCTGATTCTCTCATTGATGACTCCAGGAGTGGAGGGTTCCTCGATTTCTGCACGCAGCATTAAACAGAAGACGGCATGAGAGCGACTACTCGTCGCGTTCATATTTGTGGACGCCGTCGTTCGAGCATTACTTCCCTTCTCTAGCAAGGACATGACCATCTGATAATTCTTGACTGGATGGCTAGTCAATTTTTCCACGAAAACTCCTGTCTTGGGGTCCTCCCGAACGCGAAGCGTGTGCTTCGTGTTGGTCGTTGGAGCGAATAAGTCCCGAACAGACTCGTTGTATATTTCATAAAACTGAACGACGACGCCAGCGCGGACAAGACGTCCATCCCGAGCTACTGGCTGTGGATGGGGGTTGCCATCGGGATCGACGGGAGGAGGAGGGGGTGGAACGGATGCAGCCTTCACACGTTCGAACAATTCCTTACACAATCTCGGAACGACACCAATTTCGCTCATATCGAGACCTCCGCTGCCGCTTTCTTTGCCTTGCAGAGATCCTCCCTCCTCCCCAATCATTGTGTGGGTCTTTCCACTTCCAGTCTGCCCGTAAGCGAACAAACTGCAGTTGTATCCCCTCAGAGCATTGTCCAATAAGTAACTTCCGAGGGCGTTGAATACGATCGCCTGCGTCGCCGCAGAAGGGTCGGTGGGAATGTGCGACCAGAAACTGTGATCAAAATTGAAACGGCGAGTATAGTGGTCCTTGTCAATGTCGTGGGTGATCTCGCCGGAATAAAACGTGGGGTCTAAAACGTCCGTACTGTTATCCTGCATGCTGATAATGCATTTCACATTTCGAGCCTTTTCTTCCTTGGTGAAAGGCCGCACCCGTACAGCAACTTTGACTCTGTCAGCACCATCATTATTATCATTGACTGTTGTAGCTTCCGTTGCATCAGAATTCAGCGAGAAGACCGAGTGCCGATCAGTATCGTAGTCGGAGCTACCGTTCGGAATCAGGGAAGACAGGCTACCTGAGCTCATCAGCCCTGGAGGGTTTTGGCTTTTGTTCAAATCTGGGCTTGGATAATTAGATGAGATGCCGATGATGGTTTTGAAAATGACTTGCTGGACCTACTGATTGGAGTATATAGTTGGTCGAGTCGAGTTTTTCTGTGATGTGTGTCTTCTCAAATTTACACCTGTACAGTAGCAAGGGTGTCTTTCTCAAAAAAAAAAATCTCCCACACGACGAGTGACGAATACACACACGCTCACAAATAAAAGCAACATCAAAATCAAAAATGTCGTCACAAGATAAGCTTTGGGTCATCAGCGCCGTTGTTGGTGTTCATTTGGGAGCTCTCGCTATCTCGAAACTCCTCTCGAAGCCCAAGAAAGTGGAGTACTTAGTGACAGATGCAGTCGCAAAGCCTGGAGGGCATTATTCGCCTGCCACGACTTGGGGGGACCAGCTATTTGTTAGCGGGATTCTTCCTTTCCAACAAAATGGCGACGAGTTTCACGGATCCCTTGAAGACCAAGTCAAACTTGCACTTGACAACCTCACTGCCGTGTGCAAGGCTGGAGGAACTGATGTTAAGAACCTCATCATGACAAGGGTGTATGTAACTGACGTGGAACATTGGCCGCGCTTCAACGCTGTATATAAGGAGTATTTTGGCGATATCAAGCCGGCTAGGGCGGTCGTCCCCGTGCCTCATCTCCACCATGGGTTTTTGATTGAGATCGAGGCCGTGTGTGCCATCATCCCCAAATAAATAAAGACGCACTTTTATAGCGCAAAGGCAACAGTATTCTAACAGTATATTAATTACTTGTCGACGTCTTCTTCCTCCTCGTCTTCGCTTCCGGTTTCCCACTCGCCACTTTCCTCATCATCATATTCGCTGCTTTCCGCGCTGCTCTCTTCCTCTTCCAGTTTTGCTCTCTTGAACTGCTTGCGTAGATCCTCTTGGCGTTGGATGTAGGCGCTCATGACGCTTAGCCGATCAGCCTCTGTTCTTCTGCTCAGCCTCTTGACAATATCCGGGACAAAGTCCTCGTCTTCCTCTTCATTGCCTACCTCTGTCCCTCCTTTCAGAGTAGTATCGTCCTCCACCAGCTCTACTTTACTGAAGTCTGTGCTAGGCTGGTGAGTCGTCGGCGCCTTCCTTAATAAGCCCGGTGGGAGCATGCCGCTCACAATTCGGCCGTCTTTGAAATTACTGCTGCCGTCCAAAATGTATTGTTCATCATCTGTGGCAAAGTTTCCAATACAAATTGCAGCTTCTCTCGTGCACCGAAGTGCGCGATTCAGCGAGTCAGTCAAGCCATTGGGGGCCAACTCTTCTTTCTCTCCGTTCTCATCGACACCTCCGTTAGCTTTCAGCTCTCTACTCCCGGCACTAATTTGCACGAGAATCTGGATGGCTCCCATCCCTTTCGCTATCTCCCTCGCTTCAGGACTCCTGGCAACACACCGACCCAAAGTAATGCAACAGTAAGTACAAGTCTCGTCATCCTCGCAGACCAAAAGACCTACTATACAGGTGATCCCGTTGCACTTCAGCATCTCCTGTAAAAATGCATCGTTCATGCATAGCCCAGCGATGCATTGGCTAGCGTGTCGCTGGAGCAGAATATCTCCGCTGTTCAGCATATTGACCAAAGGAGGAACCCCACCAACTTCGACTAGCTGCTCTGTAGTTTCATTGCTATTACTGCAGACGATTTTCATCTGCAGGCTGGCGGTGCTCTTCAAAAAATTATCGCCTAGGCGGCAAATGACGGTCAGCGCCTCCACGCCTCCAAACTCCACCATGGTGTCTCTGTTCACCGTATTGTGTTGCAGAAGCTGACTGAATGCTGCAACGACACTTTGTTTCTCTTCTGCGTCACCGCGCAACAATATATCGACTAAGGGTGCTATCAGCTTGACGTTGTAAGCCAAGTCGCGGTTTCCTGTATGTCTCTCGCAAATTCTCTCAATGGCCTTGCAGCTCGCAGCCTTTGCGGACGAGTAATATGACGGCGCTGTCCGTGGTGTAGTCAATTGTGCTGAAAGTGTCGTCGATAGGGGTGCCGTCGTATAACCCCAAGTTCCGGAGCAAATGCGAACGAACGGGAGTAAACCCTTCCAGTTACTGATAAACTGCTGGGCTGGGTAACAATTCACACAAATCTGCTCTATCGCGCAACAGGCGTATATTACGACGTCAGGGTAGTCACTATGCAACAAAATAAGTAGTGGTGCTAAGGCTTTCAGATCAATGGCCAAGCGCTGGCGCACGACCTTCAATACGGCAGTGCTGTATATACACCGACAGGCCTGTGCCTGCAGTTCTGGAGGACTATTCTTCTGAATATGACTAACAAGCGCCTTCAGGGCGCTCATGCCAACCTCCGCAAAAGCCTGGCTAGCTCCCCCGTGTCCAAAACATAAACTGCTTATACAGCAACAAGCCTCGATCTTGATGTCATTGTCACACATATTTATCTCGGCACTGCTGTGTTGTAGAGCCAGTCCATCTGACTGCTGTCCGATAAAAGATCTTACTCCGTTAATCATAGTTCGAATCAACACCTCAAATACATCTTCATAAGCCTTCTTCTGGGTCTTAAAAAGGAAAGGATCGTCAACTTCCTTTTCATCTTCGGCGGATCTCTTTTGTCGAGAGCTGCCAGCCCTCGATGAAGGTACGCTGTTAGCCTGTTTTTTGTCTTGAGTTATGTGTCGCACGATAGCCTCGCGAACACCCTCATGGCTTAGGCACAATCTGCCTAGACACTTAACCAGCAATGCGATTGGACACAGACCAATGGGACCTACCGCTGAAACCATCGCCTTTCTAACAGAGTTAATGTTGGTCGATAAATTCAAATTCACCTTCTTTGATACGAGGCTGATGGCCCTCGCAATTATAAGGTCTCCGCCGCAGGCGACAACCTCATCAGATATACCCACGCTTACTTGTCCCGTGTTTTGGACGTGCAAGTGTGAATGGGCATCGCACAGTGAGGGGTTACGGTCACTCCACACTGGAGGGGGTAGGATGAGAGAAGAAATGGCAGCAAGGGCCCCTGCCGCATTACCCCACATTTGCTGGTCAAGCCGGTGTTTAAGAATTGCAAACAAAACTTCTATTCGTCGAAAAGATGTCGGTTGGTCGTCCGAGGCTTGCGATGCTGGCACGTCTTCTTCCTTCTTCTCATCGGCGATAGGTGATGGTGGATTTTGTTGAGTCGGTTCTGCTTCACCTTCATCCGAGGAGACCTGCTCGTTGAAAAAATTCTGGATAATTGGCGCGATGCCCGATACGGAAGTGTCGTCATTATCGCCACTTTGGTTTGTTCCTTGGGAAGCTTTCTTCAAAAAGCTTGCACCAAATATTGCGGTGCTCTCGTCCTCTGAAATTATGCAAAGAGGTGTGAGGGGTTTACCATCTTCGTCGTTGCCGCGAGATATGCGAACACGATTTTCTTCGTCGTCGCTAAGGCAGCTCTCTTGACTGATAACGTCTTTCTCGAATATTAAAGCAATAATATGCGTCGAGAAAATTCCGCCATCATCGTGCTTGAAACTTCCCCTCAACCCCCGTCGACACTCGAAGGGGACATAACATTTTGTGCAGTAAAAATACTCGAATTCGTCTCCGTCGATTGTGTGGTCTTCGATTGATCCAGGGGGGATTTGATAAAAATAGAAAGGCTTGGCGGAGTCGTTGGTGTTTGTATTACCGATTGAGTTGGCGGAGGCGATGGCATTGGAAGTGGTGTTATTTTCCTTCTCCCCCGTCTCCTCTCCGTCTTCTGCTTCGTCAGTCGAGGTCGCGTCACCTTCGAAATCTGGAAATTCCGCAAAGGGCAGCTCTATCACACTCAAATCGAAAAGCACCCGCAATAATCCCTCCTCCCTTGCCACAGCGACGCCCTCCGAGTTATCTTTTAGCATCCAATACAACACCTCGATACAGTGTCGCCATTCACCCAAACCGCCGCCCCCTTCTCTGCCGTGCTTATCCTCTTCTACAAGTCGGAAGAGTAATATTGTCATTGACTTTAACAAGCCGCTATCAACAAATAATTGCTGCGTGCGAACATTGATTGATCCGCCAATTGTCGCCTTGTTCTCCCCGTTTTTACACAAGCAGCCGACGAGATGGATAGTGGCCCACAGAGTGCTACCCCCGCCCTTCTCGATGAGTTCCGTTAATATATCTATCCCCAAACCCTCAACCACCTGGTTTTGGACCGTCTCATTGTCGAGGGAGAGAGAAGAGAGAATAACGAGGAATCCATTGACTTTTTCGCAGCTGCTCTTGAGATCCTTCTCAACCTGACGGTACTTCTCTAACACCTCACCGTCGCGCTTCTGAGCGATGCGAAGCTCCTTTTTTATCTGTTCGAGGTCAACTTTAAGCTTTTCTTTTTTCTCGACGCTCTCGAACTCAACCTCCTGCTCCAAGGCTTTTATCGTCTCCTCCACGGAGGAAAGGTGTTCCTTGGTCTTTCGTACAATTCCACGAGTATGGTCCCAACCCTGTCGCCGCTTTACAACCCTCCTTACAGTTTTCATATGCTCTGGCTGGTGGCGTTGGAGAAGGGAAATGTAGTACCCCGAGGTGGAGAAATTGGCCATATCCTGCAACATCTCGGGGTAAGCAGAAAGGGCAATCAGAGCCTTGGTACAGCCCACCATCAGTTTTGTTCTGTTTTCTGCTCCATCGTTCGCTTCTGTTTCCTTCTCGGTTATTTTAGAGGTACTACTCGTCATGACGGTGTTGTCCTGCTCGATCTCCCATCGCTCAACCTTCTCCACACACTTCACCAGCCTCCCAACACACTTAAAAGCCAAAAAACTGATCCTCCACCCTGTCACGGGTGCCGCCTTCGCTATTACCTTCGCTATAAAATTAACTGCGGTAAGATCGCATTGTACGGAGTAGTCCACCGATGCTTGGGGAATCTCCACGATGGAACCCCTTGACGAATCACGGTATGAAAGAACCCCATTCTTTTTTATAGTCCCCTTCGTTATCACAGAAATCAAGTACTCCACCGCTGTTTTGGCCGCAGGAGTCTGGATAAACATCAACAATAGTGCGAGTGCGGGCGCCTCGCGCAGTTGTGCGAGGTTCAGCGCAGATTTTGTCGTGTTCTGCCTAGTTACTTTCCGCCCCATTTCCATTTCAAGTTCCCCCGATTCGGACTCGTCCTCCTCAGAGACCTCAAACTCCATCGATGAAATTAGCCTGATCATGGCTACTATATTTTCAATTACTCTATCGATGTCAAGCTTAGTAAGCGCGTTGGTGAGTGCGTCCAGAGCCAAATGTAGGGTCTCAAGGGGACTTAGGGCAAGTCGGCTGGATATTGTCTGCTCAGTGAGGAGGGATAAGATCGGCGGCTTGCGACGTTGTTCTTGTCGCTGCTGCTGCTGTTCCTCTTGCAGGTGGTGCTGTTCATGCTGTTGCTGTTGTTGTTGCTGCTGCTGTTGGGACTCTGTCATGATGGCTAAATCCGTTGTTTTGTTGGTTGCTATTTGAGAAAATTATCTAAATCGGGGAAAATATTCCGAGCTCGGACAGGGTATAGCACATAGTAGCAACGGTGCAAAGAAAAGGGGGGGTTGGCGTTTTCTTCTTTGTACTTTCGGTCCTTCATTCTGTTGCTGCTTCCTCTTTTTTTAACATATATTTGTTTTACTGTCTCCTGGCGGATATTCGAAAAAACTACACTCTGTCAGCTTTCAAGTAGAGAAGAAGAAGTCAATCTGGCAACTAGAGCAGGTTACCTCAACGTTCCACCCCTTGGAAACAAAACTCTCAACTCCATTCTGTGTCGTCGTCTTTACCTTCCCCTGTCTCACTCAAGCATCAAAGTAGACGACGTCTTTATTGAGCTTAGAGACATCCTCTTCACTCTTGCAGAATGTCTATGAGCAAGGTGCACCCCCCCTCTGATTCCTCCAGCACCCAAGTTGACCGTGTCTTAGAGACAAGCTTAGGTCAGATGATCCGAGGTCAGAGGGGGAGTTTCAGCAAAGGAGCTGAAAGGCGGGGTAGCCACTCGAACGCGGACATGTTAGCGTCCATGACCAATAACTCGGGCTCTTTTAATAACAAACAGGGATCTGGCACAGCCAATGGCAGAAGGCAAACCCAGCTGGCATTAGACAAGAACGTTCGACGTATCAGCCAGATGCCTGGGAGGCGCGTCAGCCAGCTCCCCCAAGATTTCAGCCCTACAACCACAGATGATGTGAAGAGGATGAGCATTGTTGCCGGCAAAGGGGACGCAGCCAGCCGGAAAAGGAGCAGCTTTGCCATGAAGTATGGCAGTGGCGTTGACCTAGAAGTATATGAAGAATATAAGTGGATGCTTCGGCCCAACTCCAGTCTTCGTCTCGCTTGGGATATATGGGTGATGGTTTTGCTTATTTACGTGGCCCTCATGGCTCCCTTCAGGCTTGGTTTTAACGCCGACGCAACTGGATCCCTCCTCTATTTGGAGTACGGCATCGACCTCAACTTTATCTTAGATATATTCATTAATTTCAGGACCGGTTACTTCGATTCCGAGCTCGATGTAGAGGTGATGGACCCGAAAAGATCTGCCCTTAACTACTTTCAGTCTTGGTTCCTAGTCGACGTGATTTCCTCCATCCCCTTTGACCTGATAAGCTCATTTTCTGGTGTCGACAGTGGTGGAGGGGACATCGGCACTGCCAAGCTACTTAAGACAGGTAAATTCGTCAAAGCTTTCCGGCTCCTTCGCATCACCAAGCTCCTCAAGTTTATGAAGGGCAGCATTTTCGCCGAACAATTTGACGACTGGGTTCATATGTCTGCCAGCAGGCACACACTGAGGATGGTCAAGCTGCTCGTGATGACAGGATTCGTTAGCCACATAAACTGCTGCTTCTGGGCCGGAGTTGGAATGTCAGCGGCCGTGGCGGAAGAAAGCTGGATTTATATGTACCAGAATGGGGATTATGGGATGGATGAAAATAGCCTATCCTCGCAATACATAACGTCGATGTACTGGAGCATCCAGACCATGACCACTGTCGGATATGGAGATATTGTCGCCAGGAATGATCTAGAGAGGTGCTATAGCGTGTTTAGCATGATCCTCGGGGGAGGTTACTACGGATTTATTGTGGCGACTATGGCCAGCTTAGTCTCCAACCTCGACGCCAACGCTAAGAGCTACTACGAGAAGATGGACAATGTAACCAGCTATATGAAGAAGCGGAAATTCCCCAAAATTTTGTTCCGGAAGATGCGCAAGTACTACAAGCACTATTTCGATACACGTACAGCCCTTAACGAGGACGAAATCCTAGACGAATTAAGCCTCCAGCTCCGCACAGAGGTGGCGCTCTTCCTGATACACGACGACATCTACAACATCGACCTCTTCGAGAACCTTACACCGGAGATGCTCGCGAAGATACTCACGGCGCTCAAACCTTTGCAAGTGAGTAGGAAAGAAATGGTCTGTGTGGCAGGAGATATTGGGAGGGAAATGTATATTCTGATAAACGGAGAAATGACCGTGGAAGACGTGAACGGGAAGATTGTCTCCACGCTTCGTGGTGGGGACTACTTCGGGGAACTCAGCGCGTTAGACATCAACCCAATCAACTTGACCACGGTTACTGCTACGCAGAATTGCGAGCTCTACAGTTTGAGCAAAGAGAAGCTGAATCAGGCATTCTCCGCCATGCCTGAGGTCCTAAACCATATGAAGGACATCGTGCTGGAGAAGGCCATAATCCTTTACAAGCTCGACGCGGACGTTAATGCAGAGAATGACGATACTCTGAATATGTTTTTCGAGAAACAGACAAAGTTGGCAATTGAGTACAAGGATAGCCACTTCATGGGCGAGAAAGTCGCGGTGGAGGGGGGAGGGATTAAGAAAGCGGAAGGGAGTGATGGCAAAGTAACGAACGAAGCGGGAAAGCACAAGAACTCCAGTGTGTCGATGAGAGGAATAGGATTCGGTCGTTCCAACACTGGTCAGAGAATAAAAGAAGAGGAAGAGGGAGGGGGAGGAGGAGGAGGAGGGGGCAATGCCCAAGATGCTAAGCGAAGCTCCGTTGACAACAGCAGTGAAAACAATGGGGATTCCAAGGCCAGTACTCCGAATGCAAAGCGGAGCATCGTTCCTGAGCGGAAAACTCTTCACAGAGACAGGAACGCAAGCTTCAAGAAGGATGAACAAGGTGGTTTAGTGGACATGAGGTCCAGTTTTGCAACGAAAAAAAGCTCATTTGGTGGCAGTAGCCACAACCTCCTGATTTCTACGTCAGAATCGGACACGAACGCATCACCCAGCCACTCTGACGAGATGCACGCTATGTTTATGAGCTCCACGAACAAGAGGATGGACAACATTGAGACCAAACTCGATCAGCTTATCAGCACACTTAGTGGTGAAAAGCCAAAAGAGTGAGAGAGGACATCAATGGAAGGAAATTGAGATACTGAATGAAAGAGGAATGAAAATGAAAAAATGAAAAAATGAAAGTGAAAATGAAAACGTATTGACTAAACGCAGGAAAAATGTGTTTTACGCCCAAAAACCAAAACCAAGTCCTTAATTTTACTCCTCCTGCGTAGAAAAGTATTGGGGAGGGATAATTTCTTCCCCTGTATCCCCAAGTGCAAGCACGGTCCTTCACACCGCCCACCTCATCTAACTAACTCTCCTCCCTCTCAACCCCCTCCAGATCCTAAAAAAAGGCTTTCACAACTCAATATCCCTTCCTCAAACTGGGGTCATCTTTCTCGGCGTTAAGGCACCATCTCTGACTAGGGATGTGCCACTTCGGCGGTATGGGCCTCCTCTCCTTGCTAGCCGATGTTGTAAATGTACCCACGCACAGTGTCCCAATCACACAGAAAGCAATAGCAGTATTGCCGCGCCAATTAGGTGCCTGGGCCCACCATCCTCCGGAGGGCGACCATACTTTGGGGACGTGGAACCATCCGCCTCCGCCCATCTGTTTCTTTCTGGTGAGGGGTTAAGAAGATAGGAAAGGGGAGAGACGCAGGACGCAGGGGACCAGTTGTCCGAGTTGTAAAAGGAGATTTAGGAGATAAAATGGACACTATGCTCAAAATAATGCTCCAAAATAGTGGCCGGGCCGGGATTTTTAAATGTTTGGGTCGGGTTAAAGCGCTACAATCCTTGAATTGAGTGGGGCAAATGTTAAGGAATGAATGAAAACAAAACACACAATTTTGGAATCTCGCGAATCTTTACAACCATTTCGTACTATTCCACTCTATAGACGTTCGCTCAAGAAAAATCTCGAATATCCATTTGAGAATAAGAGAGCAAAGATCGTGTCATCATCAGCAGCAACGCTGTCACCTCGGGGTGTTCTCCTCTCCTTCGTCCCTTTGGCAATCACGTTGTTCGCAGCAGTCCTGTGCTCCGGTTTGATACCTTCGGGTCGGAGGGCCGGTCCGTTGTTCGTCCGTCGGTCCTGTGGTGTTGTTTCTGCAGGGGTTGTCAGGAGGCGTTCTGGTTGTGGGGGTCCAGAGGTCGTTGGTAGCTTTGGAGGTCGTTCCAGCGTGATGGCATTCGCTAGCAAGACTGGTTCGGGTGCTGGGGATGCCGCTACTGCGGACAATCTCACGCCGCCGTGGCTACCTATCCTGAAGAAGTCTCTCAAAAAGTCTCGATCCATTAAGGGAGGAAACCATTTGCAACTTTCGACGGTTTCTACGATTCCCCTCGACACTACGAACACTACGAACACTATGAATACGACGAATGTTGTGAGACCGAGGGTAAGGACTGTCGTATTTAGAGGCTTTCACACGGAACCATTCGTGGAAGGTGCAGAGAGTGGATTCGACAAATACTACCTGAAATTATGCACGGATTCCCGCTCCTCCAAGGTCAGGGAGCTCGCTGCGAATCCCAACGTGGAAGTGTGTTGGTACTTTCCAAAGAGCGGAGAGCAGTACAGGATTGCTGGGGAGGGCTTTGTCCGAGATGACGGAGAGGTTAGAAAGGCGCTTTGGGACCAGATTAGGATGGAGGCCAAGGAACAGTTCTTCTGGGTTAACGCGCCAGGGGAGGCATACGGGAATTCTTTTGATGATGATGTTGGAGTTGATTGTGACGGTGACGGTGACGGTGACGGTGACGGTGACGGTGACGGTGACGGTGACGGTGACGACAATGGCGATGATAGTAGCAAACCCTCTCCCTCAACGCAACAGAATCCCACCCAACAGGGCTGGGAAGATGTCTCTTCGACCCCTCCACCCACTTTCCTCCTCCTCCTGGTACAAGTCCAACGAGTTGACTACCTGAGGCTCAGAAACAGCTACGCTCTTCAGACGACGATCAATCCCAGTGATGGATCGTGGGACGTGCAAAGGATGAACCCTTGAATTCTTTGGCTTTGGTGCTTATGAAGAAGGGAAGAGAAATGGTGCAAAACAGGAAATGAAAACAAAAAAGACTTGTCGTCTGTAGAGAATAAATCGATACGAATAAATTGAAACTTCGTACATTGGCAATAGCGGGGTAAACAGTATATTTTCTTGTATTGCTTGACAGTTATTAAAACAGAGCAGCGCGGGACAACAAAACTTTTACACAACCTTGCATCAATTTTTCAAGGCCTTGGCCTTTGACTCCTTCTCGTTCATCTCCTTCATGTTCTGGAGCTTGGCAAGGGCCTTCTCCTGAGTAAATTTGTCTTTCTCTGCCTGCAGCTCGTCGAGGAGGGCCCACGGCAGTACCGAGACGGGCTTCCTGTACTTCGACCTCCTCTTGTCGGCCCTCCTCTGGGCCGCCCTCTCCTCGGCGGTCTTGAACTGCACCATCTTCCCGTCGGCAGCATCCTTCTTCTCCTCGTCTGTTTTGAAGAAGGGGTCCTCGTAGGGATCGTCCTCCGGGTTTTCGTATAGCTCTGGTTGTGGTATTTTGTCTTGTGGTGGAGTATCGGGCCGGGGTGTCTCCCCACTCTTCTGTATGTTCATCTCTTCCAGTGTCCCTTCGTCGATCGCAACCTGATCCTTCCCTCCGTGCATCGCTGACTGCATGTTAGATGCTAACGGCTTGAGCAGTGCCTCGTACTGCTGTACCTGGTTGTGATAGCTCTGCAGCTGCAATTTTTGCATGAGCCTAGCGATGCTCTCGTTACTCCCGACACGTAGTTTCTCAGCGTCGCTATTGTACGCGAAGAGATTTGCCGTTCCACCGCAGAATGTGGCTTTGTCTGCCCCTGCGTACGCCCCGGGTTCCCAGGGTCTCCCCGGCCGCCGAAGCTTGTCAGGTTTCCCGCTGGGCTTAAAAAACTTGACATTCCACTTTCTCTTCTCGTCCGCGACCTTCTGCCGGTTCCATATGTCTTCCATCTCGTAGACGAGCTGTTGCTGACGGGCCCAGATCTGCTCAAGCTCCTCCTCCCTCCATTTTGCATAGAAGGCGTGCTTCTTCTTCGCCAGATTTATCTCAAGCATTCTCCTTTCATATTCCTCCTCAACGCCCCTCTGCTCCAAACCCGTGTCGAAGAGGCACTCCAACTTATACTTTGTAATCCAAGTCCTGTGGTCCCTAATGTTGGTGTTGAGCTCCTCCACCCATCCCTGCTCAATTGCTCGGGGACTCACGGCGTCTCGCTGTCGTACAAGCTCTAAATATGCAAACTCCTGCTCTTCGACGTACGCGAACATATCTTGGCAATTTTTCTTCAACTCAGTGTTCTTCTCCTCCAAGTTGAGCTTCTTGAGCCTCTTCTGCAATAGCTTGACGTGGTCCGACCAGTACTGCTCGTCGCTCGCGAAGAGCCTGGTCTGATTCGTTCTCGCCAAAGTCTCCCTCTCATAAAGTAGTTCGTTCTTCCTCCTTCTCCCGTAGTATCCTCTGTAGCACCGTTCGATCAGGCACGCCGCCTCGTACATTTCCTCCTTTTCCTCGTCAAATTTCCCCTTGGCCATTGCGAACCTTGCAAATGCCTGGAGGACTGTCACCTGTTTGTCAAGCCACATCTTGTCGCACCTTGCCCTGGCAATGATCCCCCTCCACATGCACTGGATTCTCTGGGTAGCCAATTCCAACTGCCGCCGTTTGGCCTTGCACTTCTCGATAAACATGCGGGCACACTTCTGACATTTGATGCTGGCCTCCCAGTCCCGGGCCTTGGCTTTGCGGTCCTTAGCGGTGATTATGTAACGACGGATCCTGGCTTGCCACTGCACTATCATCAGGAATCTATTCTTGTACCATAGCGCTAGCCACTTTCTAGTGATCATGCCCCGGACTAGCGCCTGAATAACCTTGATCTTCTTTCCCTTCTGAAAGTTATCCCGAAGCCTCTTGACGATGAGGTACTTATGCCAGAAACCTTGGATAATATTAGCTGCTTGTGTCTCTCTCCTCTCCACCTCAAACATCTTTTCCATGAGTCCACTTTTCATGCTAGGGGGGTGTCGAAGAGGTTTCTTCTCCATTAAGACCCGGTTGATCTTCCTGTTGGCCTGACGGTATAATGCCATCCCCGGGTTCTTTGCCCGCTTCCTCTTTTTTACAAGGAGGTCACCGAGCTCATCAAGCCTCATCCTCTCCTCGTCGCTCATCTTGCTCCTGTTATCACTCCTCCCCCCTTTCTTGTCCCCCTCATCGAATCTCGGCTCGAGGCCCAACTTCTCGATCCTACCCTTCAAATTCCTCTCGGCAACTTTTCTCATCTCTTTTTCTGCCTCCGGGAGCACGGTGCTTCCGGGGAGCCGTAGAAACGGCTCCAATTCCTTGGACTGTTCCTCGTCCTTCATCTTTTTGTTGTGATGCAGAAAGCCGACCATCCACATGGAGTCAAGCTCGGCAAAGGCCTGCGGATTTTTGTCGTTAGTACCCCCAGGAGGAGGCACTTCCATTCCCAACTCATCTGTGTTGTTCCCAGCGCTCATTTTCGAGTGCCGAAGCTTTGGGTAAGACACGTCATCGTACGGCATATAACTACTGCAAGAGGGGTCTTTGTTCAGGTTGAAAGTCGAAAACACTCCACCTCCGTCTTTGCTTCCTTTGCGGGAGAAAGTCTCGATCTCCTTTCTCAGGCGGCGGGGAAACTGAAGATGAGACACAGCGAAATAGGGTTAGAAACGGGAGGGGGGGGGGGTTAGCTTTGTGCGTGTGTCCATCTCACCTTCTTCTCCCTCAGCCTCGGTAGCTCTTTTCCGGCTGCCATCTCCGCCGCCTGGATAGTCTTTTCCCTGGCTCTCCTCAACCGTTCTCCGTCGGTTAGGCTCTTTGAGGCCCATTTTTGGTGCTGGGAAGCCTGCTGCTGCAGCTGCTGTTGCTGCTGTTGGGTCTGCTGGGGCTGCTGGGAGGGAAGGGTCTGAGAGAAGGCCATGTTATCGCTCATTGATTGCGCGCGAGATCGGGAACCAAGTCCTCCCTCCAAAGTATTCGCGCGAGACCGGGATACGCCCGTCATGCTGACTGCTTTGTCCGTTGTCTGTTATACCTAAATCTGTTGTTGATAATCGGCTTAAGCCAAGAGAAGAGGGCAAACAATTTGGAGTCGTAGGAGAGCAGTTATTTTCGCTCAGCGAACGACGTCATCCTTAAACTCTCGATGATCGTACCAGTAGTCGGTGCGATGTGTGTTCAGCCTAAGTAAGGGAGAGGCAGTGGGGGAGGCCAAAAAGGCTGAATTCAACAGAGGGTTTCTCTGACTGTGATTCAATGGACTTGAATACCCGTAAAAGTTCGTAGACAGGTTAAAGACGATATTTTGAGTTGCGTAAACGTTGGTTTTATTACGAATTCAATCTCTTTTAAGTTCGTTTAAATTTGCCAAGATGAAAAAATATGGAGAAAAAAGAAGTTCTTAATTTCTTCCTCAACCATTGTTGTTTTGCGTTTCCTTCCTGTCGTGTTGGAGTGATGTTATGGTATATCTCGACTGCTTGTTGACGGGCGAAAATCTTCTCTCGTTCACAACACATCCATCCAGCTTGAATTAGAATATAGCACTAACCCCCGGGCGACAACTGCTCAGGATGGGGAAGACTGTCTCGTATATACCCATCCGCGTCACTTAACTTCCCAAAAAAATTATAACAAGATTTCATTCGGCAAATACATTCAACGTCCCCTTCTACCTTCTGTAATTATTTTCACTTGCCACTCTCAATCCTGAAACTCTTCGTTTTGATAAGCTCCGCGGCGCTATGCCCTTTCTTAAGCCCGCCCTTTGTATCAAATTTTTGCAACACTTCCACGCAATCCATGTTCCTTTTTGCCCTAGCAACATTGACCCCTTGTCTGACCACAGCCTTGAAGAAGTCATCCTCCCTCCCCAATTCGCCTACCATCTCGTCAACTAACATGTGTAATATTTCGATGTTACCTATCGCGCAGCACTGGCTCAGACAAGAGTCTAGGTTGGTGACAGAAACGTACTTTAAAAGTAGCATCGCCGATTCTTTGTGGCCTTTTGCGATGGCTATGGTCAGAGCCTGCTTGCAGATCGAAGAAAGGACACCAGTACGACCCCCGACTATCTCGCCGGAGCGAGAAGAGATATGAGGCAGGAGGGATTGAAGAGCATCTGACTGGTTCTTGCCCGCACAAGAGAGTATCATTCGCATTACCTCGGGCTTTTTGAAATTCTCCTCATTGGCAGTGGTGTCTACCTTCTCCTCTTGCTGATATTCCCCCCTATACTCTTGTCCGTGCTCTTCCTCCTTACCTTCCTCGTTCCCGTCCTCAAAAAACACTTCCACTACTCCTCCCACCCCACTTCCGCTTGCGACGAGAAGTGCTCTTGCCCTCCCCTCCTTCCCCACTTTCTCGATCAGCACCCTCATCACCGCCACATTGCACATCTTACTTGCGACGATGAGCCCGTACTCGATACTGTCCTTTCGCGCATAAGGTATGAGAAGGCGAATAACCGGGATACGACCACTCAGAACTGCGTTCATCAAAGCCGAATGGATGTCAGAAGAAGTGAGGGAGGATTTGCTCTTCAGGAGGGATTCAATCTTGGAGAGGTTGTTCGAAGCAATTGTCTCCATCAACTGCAACTGTGGATTTTGTTGGCGGCGACGCTTGCGGGTGACATTGCTGCCGCCAGAATGATTCCCACCTCTTGCACCTGGAGGAAGAGGCCGATTTATCGATGGCGGAGCAGGGCGACCCTTCTTTGGTAGAGGAGAAGTCGGCGGCGCTCGCTTTTGCTTCCCTTGGCTCGAAGGCGGAACTGGGCGGAATTTGCCGAAAGCGTTCTTTCCCGTCTTGCCCGGAGAAGGTTGTGGAGGAGGGCGACGTTTGGTTTTCTGCTGCGCTCGTTGCTGCTGATGTTGTTTTGGCTGCTGCTGCTCTGTTTCCTTCGAATCTTCCGTGAAATTCCCTTTCTGGACCAAGACTTTCTCCTCCTCTTGTGCTTTCCCCTCTTCCTTTTCTTGGGTTTTACCCTCTTCATCAATCTTCTCCTCTTCCATTTTCTCCTCCTCCTGGACTTTCTCCTCTCCGTCGAATTTCTCTTGTTGTAGGACTCTCCACTCTCCACTCTCATCGTCCCAGTAATATCTTCCCCCGGCGTCATCCTCGTAACAGCTAAGCCCCTCTTCGCTAACATAATGCCTCCCCCCTTCATCTCCTTCAGTAAATCCTCCCTCAAAATCTTCATCTCCAAAATTCCCCTCCTGAAACAAGAAACCCTCATCGGCGCTATCCTCAAAACCACCGCCATCAGATGACCAAACACCACTTGACTCGTACCCCTCGCCGCCACCCTCTGCGTACTCATTAACGTAGTCACTCGCCCACCCCCCATCATTGATATTATTCTCCCCATCATGGAAACTATGCTGGGAAGATTCCTCCACCTCCTCATTAATCATGGAATTCTGAATTGGTTCGTACCCAAAGGAAGTATTGTTGTTGAAGGATGTATCCGCTTCAGAACTCCCGAAAGATGTGTCGACGTAGGTACCACCGACACCACCGCTTCTAACACGCACGTCCGTGCATTTTTCTCCCCTGAGGTTCCTCAACTCTGGGTCTGCCCCCTTTTCCCTCAGGTACGTCCCAATGGTATCAGCAAAGCCGTACATGTAACAGAAATGCAGCGCTGTATTCCCTGCATGGTTTGCAAAGTTAATGTCCGCTCCGTACTTTAGTGCTAGGCGAACAATCCGCCGAAGGCCGTTCTGACACCCCACAAGAAGGATGGTGTTGCCTTTTGGGTCTATTGTGTCAGGATCAAAGGGTTCAGACTCAGAAGAGAAGATGTCCTTTAAGGCAGAGTAACGGTTGTGACGGGCGAGAGAAAATGCATCCTTGGTGAGCTGAGTTGTATTGGTTGTCTCCATGTTGGCACGAGCAATTACAGTGTGTTATTTGATAATAACTATGATTCGCGTTCAATCTCTTTTAGCAATAGGCTAAATTCTGTCGATTTTCGTCGGGTAGAAATGCAAACCTAAAAGTTACCTCTTTGCCAGTCAATTCATGACATTTACCGTATTTTTACCCCGTTTTTGCAAGTGTTGAAATCTCCAGAAATAATAGGGTTAGGGTTAGGGTTAACACCGTCGTAGTGTGAATCACAGTGGATCAAAGACAATAATGTCAAATGTGTCATTTACCATTTTTACGAATGCAGTCAGTGTGGGTTGTTAAAAATAGTAGCGCGTAAAGTCACAGTATCTTACAATTATCTCAACATCATTTTCACTTTTTGGGTGCAAATTTGGCAAGGGATCTACTTGTGGCTGCATCATGGACGTTGTCAAATGTGACAGCTTTTTTTGTCTTGCCTTTGGAGTCTATCATGCTCGTGACATTCTTTCCCCTGACCCTCTTCCCCTTAACCGTGACCAAATTGCCCATGATTTCGACCTTGTGTCCAAACGTCTCAACATTTTCGCTGTCCATATCAGCCGTGATAATGGAATTCGATGACAGCATTCGAGGGGGGCCTATGTCGTTGCCAAAGGTAGTCAGAGTTGACTCCATTACAGGGGTATCATCTACGAAAGTGGGGTCAATGAATAAACCAAGCGACTCCTTCGGACGGACGAAGGTCACAAAATTCTTGGGTCCGTCGTTTTGAATGGTCAAGGCGGACATTTGTGCTTGCCGTTCTTTGTCGTCCAGAATGCTTTTTTTGGGAGTTGATTTGTTCGTCGGTGTTGCAAGCTGAGCCGGCTTCGGCCCGGGTGGCCGCGTCATTTTTAAATCAGCTACTTCGCTGATTAGGATAGTGGGGGAACTGGGGGCTGCTTCTAGAGACGTGTCTCCTCGAGTTTTTTTCACCTCTTCTATCTTGGTTATGATGCTTCCACTACTCTTACTGGTCAACATCTCCTTCTTCTCGGTCTGCTCTATTTTTTTCCTCGACGCCCCCCCCTTGTAGTGATCCTTCCGCTTCTTAAGCTCTCTCCGAAATCCTTCGCTCTCTGCATCAAGGCCAGTCAATTTGGTCTTGTGCGTGGTTTCTTCGTCAGGCAGATCGGCGGCTAAGCTGCCGACCTTGCTGACCCCCATGGAACTGTACGTTCCGTCAAATGTTCCTATGCCCTTCTCTTCTAAATTTGTCAGCATTTTGTTGACAAACTCAGCCTGCTGATCCAAGTAGCCACCTCCTACTTTTATCTCGTCTTCCCCCTTTTTCTCCTCATCCTCCCTTCCGCCTTCGCTGTGTGAGACCTCTGGACCCTGCAAATCAACTCTGGGGCCTAGTGCGGCCGCAAGTTTGTCTTGTTGAGCCTTTCCCTCGGTAAGAGCGAACAATATGTCCCTGGCGATATCTCCCAGAGTCTCCCTATCCTTCACCCCAACGTACTCCATCTGGAGCTTGACATTGCTACCGATCGCCACCAAAGGTTGCTGCATATCGAAATCGATGAGCTTTTTTACGTAGGCACCCATGGGGTACTTAACAATTTTCTTCAGACACATGAGCACTGGTCTCAACAAGGTGAGAGGAACTTTTGAACCTAACCCTAACATGGCCCCCCCTTTCCCTCCCCTGACATATTCTTTGACTATTTTTCCCATAACTTGGACGCCTCCACCTCCCACTACCGCCGGAACAACTCTCATCAGGTCTGAAGACATTTCAGCCAAAGCTAGGGCGCTATTGTATCTCGCTCTTCCCCCAAATTCGCCACCCTCGCTTACAAGCTCAAGCAACATATTGACGGTGTTAAAGCTAGGGGCACATAAATAATCTAGCACACTGCCCGCCGAACCGCTGTCAATTGTGTGAAATGTGGCCATTCGCGCGAAAATGAGTGCAATTTCTCCGCGCACCACAATGTCAGTCCGTGGCTTCCCCGAAGATAAATGGAACCTCTCAACGCAGCGGCGGAGTAGTGCTTTACTCTGCATCGAGCGCTTCCCACGGTCCGTCCGCGACAAGGATGCAATCAACATGAACACGGAGTTGTCCAAGCTGATGAGTTTTACGATCTCCTCGTCGTGCTTCTTCTGGCCGTCGACATCGTAGGCCCCCTTGCCATCTCCAGCAGCACTATTGTTTTTTAGGATGTTCGAGTCAATGCCCTTCCCTCCCCCCTCTAAAATTGCAGGCTTTGAGGGGAACAGACTCTCCACGATTCGATCAACGCCCATGTCCAGCAGCGACTCGCTGGTCTCATTTGTGCTCCCCAAGAACGCGAGTGCCACGCACGCGTTGGATACAGCGTCAGGGTTCGCGCATCCGTTCACGATATTCATGAGCGGCTTTGCCATTTGAGAAAGCAACCGTCGAAGCACAGGTAAAACGTCCTCTACGTCTTCCTTGACTGTAATTTTGCTTTCAAATTCAGTATCAGCATAACTGTCGCTCAGAGGAGTGCGAGCTATTCCCGCCAATAGTGTCGCTGCAGCATCTGTGCACTCTAATTTGCTCGCGAAAGTGTCGTCCAACCTCACGCTGGGAAAACCCAATAACACCTCGATTTCCTTGTAGATATTGTGCTCGTTAATTCGAGCGAAGACGTTTTGTTTCCCACCGTTGGTATAATTCGCTATCTGCGCTAGTCCCCTACAACTGCTCTGAGTACTGCTGAAAAACAACACCTTCTCTGCTTCGTTGTTTCCGTAGTTCTTCTCGATCATTAGCGTGAAGTTCACGTTGATCGTGTGACAGAAATAATTGAGGACGTGCTTGCTCGCGCCGAGTATCTTACAGGACTCGCGATGTAAGGTCAAGCGGTGTAAAATCATGGCACCCATATGCTGGTGCTGCTTCGGGAGGTCGAAGAAATGAGGGGAAGGAGCGTTCGGACGCACAAGAAAATTTATGATGTACTCTAATGCATTGATCTTCAGCAAATGCTCAGTGCTGACCAATGGCGAGGGGTTAGGTTTTGTGAGCATTTGTATTAAGGTGATGTACAGATCGTCCCTTGGAGAAGTTTTATTCGGGTCAATTTCAATTACGTCAAGATTTCCATCGTGGGCGAGAGAAACCAGCGCAGAAAGTGCTAGAGTGAAGACCCTGGAGTGCGTCGCTTCCTTTCCTGTGACGAAAGGATAGAGCATGGTGACAGCTTTGCAAGTTACCATGCCATCTCTCCCACTTTGTCTCGTAGCAAGCTGCTGGAGTAAGGCCAAACACGCGAATGGAATCGTTTGGTGCTGGTTGTGTAGATTCTCAATGATTTGGCTCAATGCCTTGCCAGCTAAAGCGATCATTTCGATCAGAACGACATTATATCCCTGAGTACAAGCAAGCTTATGGATCGTCATGACAGCTCCCAAGAATATCTGGTTTTGCTCCACGTGGAGGAGATCGGTAAGTGACTGCACGAATGTCGGGGTGACCAGCAGATCCTTGATAGTCGCTCGGGTAATTCTTCGGTAGTAATCTTTTTCTCCTTCATCTTCCATGTCGCTCGGGCAGTCGCTGTCGGTGTCATTGTCATCGCCAGTCATTAAATCTTCTCTTCTGTGGAAATTCTCGGCCTGACGATTCAATCTTTGTTGTTCGTAGTCGTCCTCATTCATATTGTTATTACTCGACTTTAAAGAATTGTAACCAATGGTGTCGACGACGTCGAGAGCGAGGCACACATCCGCGGGGGGGAGGTTGTGGTGGCTTCTGATTATCTTTTCCAGGCCTTCCTGCACGCGAGTGCGTAGAATGGGAAAAAGCAGAGAGCGCTTGCTCGCCAGCTGTAAGGCTAGCTTACAGGCGGTGTTGTGCATCCCTATTGAAGTCACAGCGGGGTCATCGCACGACTTCATGATAAGCGATATTGGCAGAAGCCCGTGGTTACGGGCCACCTGCACACGGTTGCTATCGAAATATTCGGTGTTTGCCTTGGTCGTAAGCGCGAGGAGAATTTTCAGATAGCTGTGTTGCACCTCTTTTGGTAAGGCAGTGGAATGAGACGAAGAGTGCATTTCTCGCCACTTCTTGTTGAGATCATCTGACTTCATGTTGAGCATGAGACGCTTCCTCGTGATAGTCTCGGCCGGGAAATCATCCAAATTCGTGACGAGCTCGCGGCGGAGGCGGCGGCACTTGTAGCGCCACTGAAGAAGACGGGTTGCCAAGTCCATCTCATAGGTCATGATTTTGCAAATCCTTCCGATGGGGCCCAAGACGCTGAATTCATCCGCGAAACGGGGACCGATAAAGGCGAGGAGGTGGGAGAGGTTAAGTGCATGGGGGTGAATTCCTCCCGTTAATATGTTCGGGAGGGCCTTGTTGAGAATTGACTCCGAAACCTTGTTGATGTAGTTCACTGCCTCCTTGTGACGGTCAAGGATGCGCCCAATCATCTTCAAGGAAAGGGCTCGTCTCTTCTCGGAATCCGTGGTTTCGATCTCAGATATCAACGTAGAGGTGGCAGATTCAATCTCCGGAAGGGTCCACCCAGAAGTATCCCAGTCATTGTCCAGCAATTTAAGAGAGTCGGCCTCTTTCTCAGCAGAACGTTTCCTCTCCTCCAACTGAGTTGGAGTTAGGGTAGCATCGTCTTCATCAGTCTGCTTGAATATTTCTTCGTCGTCCCCGTCAGAATCACTGCTGCTGGAGCTGCTGTCCGAGTCGCTGCTGCTGCTACTATCGCTACCATCATTGATTTGGTGGTGGTGGTGGCGGTGGCGGTGATGTTTCTTCTTCTTGTTGTTGTTGCCTTTGCCTGCATCCTCATTAGAACCCAACTTACCCCGCCTCAGTCTCTCAACCTCCTCATCCACTACATCTCCGGATACCAGCGCCATCTTTTCAGAGCCCATCTTGCGAACACGATCTCCGGCCTCATCCCTACCCGCATTCGATTCTGATCCCATTCGTGAGAGGAACTTCTTATTGGAACTACCAATTATAGTCACACGCGCCTGGACTGAGGTTCCCTGACTGTATTCCCAATCGTGGGGAACCTCTTCAGGCGGAAGCCCATAGTTGGGATCTAAAGGAGAAGGGTTCGACATAGAGTGGGGGTGGGGTGGGGTGTGGTGGGGTGGGGTGGGGTGGGGTGGGGTGGGGAGGATGAAGGAGGGAGGCAAAAACATTGATTTTAGCTCGGAGATGTTGAAATTCATAACAAAAGGTATTAGCTGGGAAATGCTGCACCTACTTAAAGATTACTTAAATAACGATATAGTGCCTGTGATCCCACAAGAAGGGTCAGTAGGTGCCAGTGGCGATTTAACACCGTTATCTTACGTTGCAGGTGCGATGGTAGGCGAGCGTGACGTGTTTTACAAAGACCAAGTACGTAACAGTGCTGAAGTTATGAAAGAAGTTGGCTTAGAGCCTCTAACACTAAGGCCAAAAGAAGGTCTTGCCGTTATGAATGGCACAGCGGTAATGACTGCATTAGCGTGTTTAGCGTTTGATAGGGCTAATTACTTAGCTAAACTGGCGAGCCGTATTACTGCATTATCAAGTTTAGCGCTTAAAGGAAATAGCCATCATTTTGATGAGATATCATTTTCAGTTAAGCCACATCCTGGGCAGCACCAAATTGCTCGTTGGATAAGAGAAGATTTAAACCATCACGATCACCCTCGTAATGCAGACAGACTTCAAGATAGGTATTCAATCCGTTGTGCACCCCATGTTATTGGTGTGCTGCAAGATAGTCTGCCGTTTTTTAGGCACATGATAGAAAACGAGCTTAACTCAGCAAACGATAACCCAATAATTGACGGCAAAGGTGAGCATGTATTGCACGGCGGGCATTTTTACGGAGGCCACATTGCAATGGCAATGGATAGCATGAAAACAGCCGTTGCAAATCTTGCTGATTTAGCCGACAGACAAATCGCGTCTTTGGTTGATACTAAGTACAACAATGGGCTACCTTCAAACTTGTCTGATAGTGCACCAGAGCGCCGTTATATTAATCATGGCTTTAAGGCTGTTCAAATTGGCTGTAGTGCTTACACTGCTGAAGCATTAAAGCTAACCATGCCGGCCAGTGTTTTTTCTCGCTCTACAGAGTGCCATAATCAAGATAAAGTGAGTATGGGAACTATTGCGTCTCGCGATTGCTTACGTATTCTACAGCTAACAGAACAAGTGTTAGCAAGTACGTTATTGGCAAGTATTCAAGGTATTAGATTGCGTATAAAACAAGGCGATCTTGAGTTTTCGACTTTAACGCAAGATATGCAAAGCATGTATACCGATATAACTGATTACTTTGAAAACCTCACTGAGGATAGACCAATGGAAGCCGTGCTAAGGCAAACAATAGGGTATATTCAAACTAAACGTTGGGCGTTGTATGAATAGTAAAGGTGCATTATTAACGCATGTGGTAGAAATCGAAATTCCATTTCATGACTGTGACCCAATGAATGTTGTATGGCATGGTAACTACCCACGTTACTTAGAAGTAGCGCGCTGCGAGTTACTGCGTTT
>ERZ651776.1720-NODE-1720-length-25620-cov-7.134283_pt1 | contig 25620 bp, 22 predicted proteins | sample MGYA00514761_ERZ651776 | MGnify/ENA metagenome assembly ERZ651776 | reverse complement strand
CCGACCATACCAATAATAAAGCCTGGCCATGCACCGATATAGCCAACTTCACCAGCATAACCACCAACAAGCATGACTAGTGTACCTATCATCAGACGCCAGAAAATGCCGCCTGAGACAGCTGTGACTGCCCTTAGGATTAGGTAAAATTCAACCATGAGTAGCGGCACAGTGATCAGCCAATCGATGTAACGATAAACTGTCGGTGTTTCGCCGGTTGCAACCCAAACGTCACGCATATAAAAGTAATGCACTGCTGCTACAAGGGTAACAAGACCTGACACTGTCAGTGATGTCTTCCATTTGCCTTGAACGCGGGTTGTTTCGATGAAGAAAAAGGCCGTTGCTGCGACCAAAGCCATCGAGATGAGCCAGAAAGAAATCCCAACGTAATCATCAGCCTTCAGTGTTAAAGCGTCAGCTGCATTTGCTGCGGCTGGCAGTAACGTAAATGCTGCTGCTAAAAGGGATGCTTTCGCGCCTTTAGATGTTATCAAACTCATAAGAGTGCCTCCGTTAACGTATTACTCCTGCTTAAAGAACCGTACAAAAAGCCGTGGCAAAATGTCGCTTCCAAAAGATGATTACGAAATTTTTTCGAGATGAAAGCAAGTTTAAAAACCACCGCGTGGCCCAAAAGTGGTTTTTATGTGGCCCAAAAGCTATTTTTATCTCTATTTGTCAGATAATTAAGTAAAATGAAATAAATTTTGTTGTATTCGCAAAATTAGGCTTTGTGGGTTTGCTATTTTTGATGCGCTGGAGGAATTGGGAGTGTCGCGGCAGACGAACAATGACGCGCGAGCCTAATCTTGATGCGCACCGCTATAGGGTGATTTGGGTAGATAGGAAAATCGATCAAGTTCTTTGGAGTCGGGTTTAAAGATTTCGACAAGAAGCGGGAAACAGGATGCGTGATCGGATGAGTGTTCGGCTGAACAATCGCCACCCGGACAGGTTGATAAGCCGCCAATCAAATCAGCCTCAGCAAAAAATTCTATATAGTCACCCGGACGAACTGGACTTGCCTTCATGAAATATTGATGCGTGTCTTTGGTAAAGCCAGTACACATAAACACATTTAGTACATCATGAACCAATGGTTCGGCAGCAGTATAGTCAAGCTGGCAATGCGCCGCCAAGCCACGAATCAAATTTGAATGACAGCAATGATGATAGTCGATATCGCCAAGTAATTTGGCGGTATATGGATCACATCTTGTGCCGATCACATCATGAACTGACCCGCCATCATCATCCCAGCCATACCAATCAAGTGTATCGTGACTGATTGTGGCAAGTGGGCGCATATGCGGAAAGCTTGACCACATCCTATCCCCAGTTGAGAGATGCGTTCCGTGCAGGGCGCGTGTCTTTCCTGAATAGAAATGTTCGGTCAGATCATGCGCCGACCATAAGTTCAAATCGCCAACCTGTGAGCCTTCAATACTGGTGATCCGGAAAAAATGACCCTTTGGCACATCAAAACAGCGGGCATCGCGCGGCGGCACTATCACTTCGTCGGTTTTAAAAAGGCTTGCGCGGGCGGCGTTGATAATGTCCATATCAGGATGTGGTAAACCATCGGTTGGATAGCAAATGACAGGCGCAATTTGCCGCCGTGCTTTGGCGTCTGTTGGTCCGTTTGGTGGAGTTTGAGGTTTCATTGATCTCGCCTCTTCAATGGGGTTATTGCCGCACAATAGTTGCCGATTATCAATTAGCCCAATGAGCTATCGTTGAAAAATAGTGGGTACAATAATTGCAAGCAATTGTCAGGTTGATCTGTTTTAATTAAAATTTCTAGATGAAAACGGATCAATTGATCTGGCGTTGTTCCTATCGTGGTTTTGGATACCGTGATGTTCAATGCCAAAATTATAACAATGATGACTGCGACTGTGATGATTTGGGTGCCCTGCCAGCGATGCCAAGCTCCATGATGATGATGTCATTTGCCTGCCTTAAGGACTGTCTATTGTGAACGAACTTGTCTCCCTGTTTCCGCCTGCGATGCCATTGCTTGATGTAGGGTTGCTTGTAGCGGCAAGCCTTGTGACGTCTTTTATTACTGCTGCATTTGGTATTGGTGGGGGTGTTGTGCTGCTTGCCTTTTTGGCTTTGGTCTTGCCACCTGTTGCTCTGATTCCGGTTCACGGCATTGTTCAATTAGGGTCCAATGGTGGGCGTGTCGCCATAATGTCGAAGCATGTGGTTTGGCGCCCTATCTTGCCTTTTGTAGTCGGAGCATTAATAGGTGCCGCTATTGGCGGTCTTGTTGTGGTTCAGTTACCTTCTTGGCTAATACAATTAGCTCTTGGTATTTTTATCATCTGGGCGGTTTTTGCTAAGCTTCCAGCTATCCAGCAGCGCTATATTCTCATGGGAGGAGCGGTTTCTAGCTTTTTGACAATGTTTTTTGGTGCAACCGGTAATTTTATTGCGGCGATGGTAAAAAGCATGAACTTAGATCCCGTACCGCATGTGGCAACCCATTCCTTGATGATGACGTTTCAGCATTTTGTGAAAGTACTGATTTTTGGCTTAGTAGGCTTTCAGTTTGGACCGTATATGATTTTAATCATTGCCATGTTGATCAGTGGTTTCATTGGCACAGTTATTGGCAGCCGATTCCTAACCAAAGCTGGCGGACGCTATTTCAAACTGGTGCTAAACACCATATTGTTTCTTGCTGCCACCAGATTGATCTGGGCTGGGGTCGAGGGGTTGCTGGCGCTTTAATCCAAGCGTGTTTTTAATAAGATCTTGGCAGCTTCAGCACATGCTCGGCGATATAGCTTAAAATCAGATTGGTTGAAATTGGCGCTACCTGATAAAGCCGTGCCTCGCGGAATTTGCGTTCAACATCATATTCTTCGGCAAAGCCAAAGCCACCATAGGTTTGAACACACATTTCGGCGGCTGCCCATGATGCATCGGCGCAAAGCAATTTTGCCAAATTGGCCTCTTCGCCTGGATTTTCGCCAGCCTCATAAAGCCGGATTGATTCCTGAAGCATTAATTCGGCAGCGCGCATTTGGCTGTAGGCGCGTGCGATCGGAAATTGGATTCCCTGATTCTGGCCAATTGGCCGTCCGAATACACTTCGCTCGCCCGAATAGGTTGATGCCCGCTCGATAAACCATTTGGCATCACCAATACATTCAGCAGCAATCAAAATTCGTTCGGCATTCATTCCGGATAGAATATAGCGAAACCCTTTGCCTTCTTCGCCGACAAGGCTGCTTGCCGGAATCCGCATATCGTCAAAAAATAGCTGTGTTGATGAATGGTTCATCATTGTGCGAATTGGTGTGATGGTTAGTGATTTGCCGCGAACTTCGCGCATATCGACCAGAAACACAGACAATCCGTCAGTTTTTTTGGCGCATTGATCAAGCGGTGTTGTTCGCGCCAGTAACAGCATCAAATCGGAATATTCGGCGCGTGATGTCCAGACCTTTTGTCCATTGACCACATAATCATCACCATCACGCCGCGCGGTTGTGCGAAGCGCGGTTGTGTCGGTGCCGCTGGTTGGCTCGGTCACGCCAAAGGCCTGAAGCCGCAAACTGCCATCAGCAATCGACGGCAGATATTGCTGTTTTTGTGCATCCGATCCGTGGCGTAAAACGGTTCCCATTGTATACATTTGCGCATGACAGGCAGCGGCGTTGCCGCCCGAACGGTGAATTTCTTCCAGAATGGCTGCACCAGCTGAAATAGGTAGGCTAAGACCGCCATATTCCTCTGGGATAAGTGCAGATAGATAACCCGCATCAGTCAATGCCTGTACAAAATCGGTTGGATAGGCGCGATCCGTATCGCAGGTTTGCCAGTATTTGCCGTCAAAATTGGTGCATAATTTGGCAACAGCATCGCGAATCTCAACATGATCGTGGGGGTAATGGAACATGATAGCGGCTCTTTCTTTTATTTGTCCTTGATGCACGGCTTATGATTAAGGCCGTTCACGTTGGAGGTATTGTGCACCAACACACTGTGAGTTTAGGATATTGCGTTTCAATTGGGGTATTTCAAGTGGACAAACTTAAAAACTGGATTAAGCGGAACCTTTCAGTGAGCAGCTATTGCTGGCCTGAAGGTGAGTCATTCCAGTCTTTTGCCCGTTGTGTTAGCGATGCGGGGTTAAGCCAAGTGGGGCTGAACACCGGTATTTTTGCTGATATTGGGGCTGAAAAAGCTCGACAAATATTGAATGATTACGGGCTTAGTGTTTCAACACTGAACTCTGCCGGTTATTTTACCGACCCCAATCTCATTAATCAGAATATGGCTGTTTTGGATATGGCGGCCACTCTTGATGCGACGGCTTTGTGTATTATTACCGGAGGGGTTATGGGTGGCGCACCGCCGGCCAATCTTAATTTAGAATATCAAAAAACCGCGCCGTTAGACCTTGCTAAAATTAGAGAAAAAAGCCTCAATCTATATAACGAATTTGCGCATGAAGCGGCTAAATATAATGTTCTTCTTGGGTTGGAGCCAATCACCCCTTTTGATATTGTTACCAAAGGCCATGTTAATTCGATCAATGCAGCAAGGCATTATCTCGACATGCCAAAGACAAATTTAATTATTGACTTGTTTCACAGCTTCTGGGACCCAGATCTTGAAGAATGCTTAACACTCAATAATACTGTTTGCGTGCTTCAGTTTTGTGACGTTATTTTTGGTGCCTTGAATCGTCCAACAAACCGCGCGACGCTACCAGAATATCCATCAGAGAGTCACCTGCCCATTGGACGCTATCTCAGAACCATGTATCATACTGCGATTGAAAGTGGCATTCATCGCCCCGTTGAGTTTGAAGTTTTTCGATCTGATATTGTAAATCAAGACGTCGGCCATATCATTGCCGCTTTGCCAGGAAGAGTTCACCAATTTATTTTGGCAGAGGAAACGATTGTTTAAATGGCCAGCCCATCACCGCCAAATGATAAAAAGCCCCAATCATCACCGCGTAAAGGGCTACATACGTGGCTTGATGATGTAAGGATTGCCGATCAGGAATACCGGTTTCTAGCAGCGCATGATGATGCGCTTGATACAGCGAGACTGTTAAATGCGGCTATGCACCCCCACCGGTCATTGTCTGGATTCAAAATTGGTTTGAAAGATAATATCGCAATCGCTGGTGTGCGAATGGCGGCAGGTCTAGCCGCCCGAGCCGACAGCGTTGCCGATCAAGATGCTGTTATCGTAGAGCGGCTTCGCAATACAGGAGCCTGTATCCTGCCGAGGCTTAATATGGATGAAGCCGCATTTGGGGCCACAGCTGCTAACCCTCATTATCGCACAAGCCTAAACCCGCTGGAAAAAACACGCAGTCCCGGTGGCAGCTCTGGAGGGGCTGCTGTTGGTGTCGCAGCACATATTCTTGATGCTGCCTTTGGCACGGACACGCTAGGGTCAATTCGCATTCCAGCCTCCTATTGCGGACTTGTTGGGTTCAAGCCCAGCCAAGGCCTGATTCCAGATGTTGGTGTATTCCCGCTTGCCCCCAGATTCGATACGCCTGGACTTCTGGCTCATTCCGTTGAGACAATTATCACAGTCCTGAAAGCCTGTGACTTTTTGCAAAACGAGCCTTCTTATCAATCATTGAAACCGTTATCAGAACTACGCATCGCAATACCAACACAAATTACTGAAATTGGATGTGAAAAGACCGTTCAAAATAGGTTTGATTCGGTGATCACTATGCTATCTGCGGTCGGCGCCCGCGCCGAGATGGTTGCAATTGATCAATGGCAACCAAAACACCTACGCCACGCGGCATTGCTAATGGTGGAGGTTGAGGCCTGCCGGTCTCTTGCCGATTACCGAGGGCAAAGCAGCCAGTTAAGCCCCAAATTAGCCGCTGCACTGAATTATGGGGAAAGATCTTCAGCTGAAAATAAGCTCAAGGCAATGAACCAGCTGGATACAGCACGCCATACTTTTTCACGGCTTTTCGATGAATTTGATGCTATCGTCACTCCAACAACTCCTCAAACTGCCTTTCTTCACAACATTCAGGCACCAGTTAATCAGGCAGACTTTACCGTGATTGCAAATATCATCGGGGCACCAGCTTTGGCGTTGCCAATCAATGATCGAGGCGGAGACTTGCCGTCATCAATGCAGATTTTGGTAAAGCCAGGCAATGACAATTTTTTGCTTGTGACCGGCATGGCAATCGAAAAACTGTTATCGGAGTATTTTTGAACAAAAACCGTTATGGCGCCAAGAAGTCTGGTTCTAATTACCGATCATTTATTTGCCATTGAACTGCGGTTTTCGCTTTTTGTTGAAGGCTTGTCTGCCTTCCGTGTAGTCATCACTCGCATAACAATCATTAACCATCTTCTCCAGCATTTCATGGTCAATTGCACGGTCTCCACATGCTTGAATTGCAGCTTTTGATGCGGCGATGCTCAGTGGCGCGTTTGCTGCAATGGTTTCTGCGTAATCTTCGACATGATCATCAATCAGATCATCATGCACAACCGCCGTGACCAAGCCGATTTGTAACGCTTCTTGAGCCGATATCATACGGCCTGAATATAATAAATCTGCGGCAGCTGATGGCCCTACTAATTCATAAATACGCTTTACGCCATTCACCCCATAACCAAGCCCGAGCTTGGCAGAGGTTACGGCAAAGCGAGCTGTTTCACTCGCAATTCTGATGTCACAGCAAACCGCAATGCCAACACCACCTCCGACACAAACACCCTTTAACTTGGCAACTGTTGGCTTTGCCAACCGGAACAGTTTAGCTTCAGCAGCTTCAACGGTAGCATTGTAATAATCAGTGGCTTTTGGCGTGTTGCGCACCCTGTCAAATTCCGATATGTCAGACCCTGAAACAAAAGCGTGGTTTCCAGCACCAGCAAGTACAACAGTGCGCACCGCAGGATCAGTTGCAAAGCCATCAAGGGTTGAGGCAAGTGATCGCCACATGGCGAGTGTCATCGCATTTCGTCTTGTTTGATTATCAAAAATGACGAAACCGAGCGCTCCCTTTTTATCATGTTCTACTGCTGCTTTTATTTCCATTGTCCACCACCACTTGAATCAACCACTGTTCCCGATAGATACTGCACTCGGTCAGATGCAAGCATTACCGCTAGTGATCCAATTTCGTCAGGTGTTTGCATGCGGCCAAATGGGTATCTGGTTGGGTCAAGAAATTCTTCCCATTTTGTAACATCCCCCAATTCACGTTCGGCGCGCCCTTTTAACATATCAATCATCCGCGTTGTTAATGTAGGTGATGGGTTAATGCCAAATACACGCACATTATAATCTGGGGTTTCTGCACCTAAAGCTTGCGTAAATCCAATTAGGGCAGCATTGCCAGCCGCACCGCAAATATAGCCGGGCGTAGTATGCCGCCCACCCAAACCAATAATATTGATAATAGCACCTTTGCGGCGTGCCTTCATCGCCTCGACAAAAAGTTTACAAAGGTGAATATAGCCATAGACTTTTAAGTCCCAGCCATCGCGCCAATCTTGCATGGATAGGTCTGCAATGCCGCCACCTTTTATGGCTCCTGCGTTGTTTACCAAAATATCGATATCACCTAACTGATCAAAAAGGCGCTGACGCTCATGATCCGTTGCAAGGTCTGCCGTGATTGCCGTTGCCGTATTGCCATCAGCCAGGATTGTTGCTTCGGCGGTGGCCAAATCAGCTTCGTTCCGCCCCGCAATTGTAACGCGGGCGCCTTCATTAGCAAATATGCGTGCTATAGACAGGCCAATGCCCTTTGATCCGCCTGTGACGAGTACAGATTTGTTATCTAGGCCTAGGTTCATAAGATGCGCTTGCCTCCGAGTAATTAAACGTAATATTGTATTTCAAAGAAAACACAGCCCTTCGGTGATGAAAACGGCCCATGAAGAGTCCCGGGTGGGCGGCATGCATAGCTTGGCGCGCCAAATTCTTCGCCGCCATTGCCATCTGTATCACAGCCACAAATCAGCTGCCCCTCCATTAAGTACACTTCTTCCCAGTAATCATGCACGAATTCAAAACGTGCAATTGTGCCGGGCAAAAACCGGATAAGACGCGTTCGCACACCCACACCGGCAGCCTCATCCAGCAAACCAGATAACATTTTCTGCTGCACACCGGCGGCACCACCCGGCACCTGTTCCCAACCTTCAGAATTGTTCAATTCAGCAAATTCAACCGCGGGTTTTATATCCTGCAAATTCGGCATTTTTCAGTCTCCTGTTTTCGAGATTTTACCGGTCACCATCCTGACCGGATAACATGGTAACCAACTGATTAACCAACTGGCATTTTTCATAATCTTTGCAGCTATATTGCAAAGTTACGTTGGCTCGATCGCATCAAAGAAATTTCTTATTGCACTTGTAAATTCATAGAGATTTTTTGCGTCTGGCAAGGAAAAAACAGTATCGATTAGCAGCGTTGCCACATCATCCTCGACACCAGCGAATGCACTATTTGCCCTAAACTTGGCAATCAATTCATCTTTTGACAACGGGTTTTCGGGGTCGCCCAGCGCGTGTTCGACATGATGTGATATAGTTCTTCCATTTTTGCAATGGAACGTAACACTACCACTGATTTTATTTGGAAAAGCAGCGGAAAGTTTACGGTCAACCTCTACATCAATTATCTTGCGCAGCGCCTGAATATCGTGATTCTGGATCATATTTTGATCGCAACTTGTAAGGGATGGCTTACCGTTGCACAGCGTAAATGCCACCAGATGTTGAAAGCTAAAGCGAGCTTCACTGTCATTAATCGGTGATGAATTGTCACAAAAATCTGCACCGGCCTGATAGGTTGTAACGGTTATCCTGTCACATTCATGCGAATTATATTGGTCACGCAGCACAAGCGCTGCCTCGATAACAGGGTGTGTGTGCCGACAAGCTGGCCACGGCTTAAAACTGACCTCATGAATGTGCCACCTGTGCCCATCTGATGTTGGATCAGACGTAACGGAAGCGAGCGTTTCAAAATCAGATTGTGGATAAAAACTCTTAAAAAACCCAAGCTCACCCTCAAGGATGCGCGCCGGACCAACAAAGCCAATTTTCGCCAGCCGTGTGGCGCTTATCGCCGCCCTGCTTGCGTGACCACAAACCATTTGTTTACCGTAGCCAGGATCAAGCCTGCATTGCCACACGCCTGACGCCTGCATCCCTGCATTTCCAAAGGCACCACACATTGCCTCATGGTCTAGGTCATAAATTACTGCCGCCGCTACAGTTGCGCCAAAAATGCTGCAAGTACCCGAGTTGTACCAATTTGTGTACCCACCTTTTGCGGCGGCAATGCCGATCCGAAGTGCAATTTCATAACCAATTACAATGGCACGGGTGAACACTTCCGGAGCACAGTCTGTTTCCTCGACCGCAGCTAAAACTGTCGGTATAATGACATTGCCAGCATGTAAAATAGATGAACGATGAAGATCATCCATTTCAAGAACATTTCCCAACATTCCATGAACAAACGCTGCCATTTCAGCATCAGACTGTCCAACACCAACGACCGAACATTGCCCGCTATGTGTGGTTTTAATGCTCTTCGCATAGTCAATTGCCAGAATTCCCGCAGGTTTTTTGGCAGCTGCAGCAGCAATGCCAATCCAGTCGAGTAAATGCCAACAGGCTCGGCTATGATCAGAGTGTGAAACCTCAGCACTGCAAAGCTCGAGCAATTTACTAGCCAAATTTTTGGACATTCCTTGAGCACCTTTGTTTGGCTTCTGATTTAAATCACTAGACAGTGTCAGTTTGTATACCTAGCATATTTGATTGCATACTTAGTTCCACAGATAAACGAAAAAACTTGCCAAGGGAGAGTGGTATGAAACAAGCAGACTTTAATAGACGCATTTTTATGAGCCTAATGGGATCGGCAGCGATGATTGCAGGGGTGCCATCTGTTGCATTTGGCGCTGAAGCTCTGAAGCTTTGGGCGCCCGGTATTGCAAAGGTTGGTGCCAAAGACTGGTCTGACATGAAGGCCCAAGCTGGCATTGACATTGCCCCAATCGCAAAAAGTGCGCGTGCTGATGAAGCGATCCAGAAAATGGTCGTTGGTGATGGCAACAAGTTATATGATGCGATGACTGATAACGGTGGGGGCATGGAAGACGCGCTTGGTTCGCAAAACGTGATTGCCGAACTGGATGTCTCTCGTATCCCAAATTTCAAAAACATCGTCTCAGATTATGATGAGGGTGGTGTCGGTGCAGACACCATCCGCCATAATGGCAAGATAGTAGCTATCCCCTATATTTCCAACGCCGACTCGCTGGCGTTCAACCATGATGTAATCAAGGGGGAGCTGAATTCTTGGGAAGCTCTGTTTGATAGCCAGTTCAAAGGTCGGGCTGCAATGCAAAACGACTTTGGGCCAACTCTTACCAACACAGCGATTTACCTCAAGGAATCTGGTAAGCAAGACATTGTCAACCCATCTGATATGAGTGAAAATGAAGTTAAAGGTGTTTGTGAATTTCTGATCGATATGAAACGGAAAGGCCAATTCCGGACATTCTGGGACGGTTTTCAAAATGGTGTTCAGCTTTTAGCGTCTGAAGAAGTTTTGGTGTCATCTTGTTGGGAACCAATTCAAATCGTCGCCTCGAAAAAGAATGGTGCCGATATTCGCTATGGCACGATGAAAGAGGGTCATCAATCGTGGAACAACATCATTATGTTAACCAAAGGCGGTTTGCAACGGGGCATGGATGATGCGTTTTACAAGCTTGCCAATGTGTATTTATCACCTTGGTTTGGTGCCCGCACGCTTGCGGGGCTTGGCTTTAACCCTCAAATGACTGGTGTTAATGAGTACATTGCAGCTAACCCAGCTGATTTTGATAGTGATGTTAAAGCTACGTTGAAAGATCGCCTAGCACGCAAAGCAGCGCGCGATGCAGTAAAAGGAAATTCATGGCAAAATGTATTTCCAAAGAATATGCGGGCCTACCAAGATTGGTGGGCAAAGGTTCAAGCGGCCTAGGTAAATATTTTGAACACATCAAATACAGAAAAAGCGAGTGCCAAAAACGAAGCTGGCACTCGCACTCCTCGATTAACTCAGTTTTTTACAAAACTGCTGTTCATTCTGCCGTTAATTTTTATGTTCGTTTTTTTTGCTTTGCCAATGTTACTTACATTAGTGTTCAGCGTCTTTGAGCGTACAATGTTTTGGATGGAACCTGGCTTCACCCTTTTTGCGTATGAAAACTTCTTCTTTTCAGCGCGGTTAAGTAACTTCCTAAATTCAATGTATTACTCATTTATTTCAGTTGTAATATGTTTTTTGTTGGGCTTCCCAATTGCGGTTTTTGTTCGTAAATCAGTACCTCAAGTTGCTCAGCACAGGGTCATTTTACTGTTTATCCTGCCCTTTATGGTATCAGAAATCATCAGGGTTTTTGCTCTACGGCCAGTGCTGCAAAGAAACGGCCTTGTAAATGAGACCCTTCAATATTTGGGCTTAATTGATGAGCCAATCACCTCAATTCTTTACACCCACACAGGGGTTGTTATTGGTGAGGTGATGTCATTTCTTCCCTTTATTGTGTTTTCGGGTTTCTTGGCAATGGAAGCAATACCGAAATATATCTTTGAAGTGTGCAGCGATCTCGGCGTAAAGCCACTTCGTGTTTTCAAGGATGTTGTTGTTCCCCTTGCAGCACCAGGAATTTTTGCTGGTAGCGTTTTTATTTTCATCAATGGTCTTGGTGTCGCGCTTATTCCCAATATCCTTGGGGGGCCAGGTGCGGTGAATGCTGGCCTTATTGCTACGCAGGCAATCGTTGCATTGGATATGCCACTTGCTATGGCAATCAGCGCAATCATGACAGTAACGCTAATGGGCTTGTTAATGATTGGGCACCGTATTTTTGATATCACGAAAATATTATCGCCAACCCCATAGGAATGCATGATGATTGATGATTACGCAAATATCTGGCTGCACCGATTGAAATGGGGCTATCTAATACTCATTGTCGTAACCTTAATGTCACCCGTTCTCTACATTATGTATATCTCATTCAATCAATATGGATTTGGCGCGAACAGGTATGCCTTCACACTGGAATGGTACGGGCTGATTGCTAGCGACAAACTACTGGTAAATGCACTGACATGGACCTTGGCGCTATCAATAACTACCACTTTGATTGCTGTTCCTTTGTCGCTTGTAGCGGCCAAATATTACAAGGCAGCAAAAAATAAACTGTTGCCGGTTCTGTTGTTAATGTCGCCACTTTTTGTTGCGCCAGACATTATGGGGTCTGCTCTTCTTGTTTATTTCAAAAACCTGAACAAGATGTTCACATGGTTTGGTGAACAGCTTGGTACGAGTTTTTTTGATAGCTGGTTTGATCTTGGGTTTTTAACCACGCTGATTGGATTAATTATCTATACTGTTCCATATGCCTTTATTGTTATTATTATCACGATGGGGCGGTACCGTGTAGAACAGACCGAAGCTGCGCGTTCATGCGGTGCAAGTGCATGGCTTGCTTTCAGGGATATTGAATTCCCACAAATCCGCGCTGGTGTTTTTAGCGCCTGCGCTTTTACCATTATCCTCTGTTTTAACGAATACACACGTACGAGCCTGCTCAAAGGTGGCTTTGACACATTTACTACTGTGCTGATTTCGCAAATGCTGAACACCGGTATGTCCGAACAATCATATGCCATGTCTAGCCTTGTCAGTTTTGTTGCAATTGCGATTATCGGTACAATCATCATCTTTACATTGGTCCGTGAAGACGCCTTGAGCCGAGAAGCCCGGCTGAAAGCAAACCCTGTTGGATCTTAACTTTGTTGGAAAAAAATGATCACCTCAAGCCTCACAATTGCCCCAAAACCTGCAGTTGAAGTCAATAATTTAGCAAAGCACTACGGCGATGTTGTTGCCCTACGCAGCGTTGATTTGACCATCAATGCTGGGGAGTATTTTGTTCTGTTGGGACCAAGTGGTGGTGGCAAAACCACACTACTTCGTACCATTGGTGGATTTCATAAACCGACATCAGGCACGGTAAAGTTGCATGGCAGGGATGTTGGTCATTTACCCCCAGACAAACGCCCCACTTCGATGGTGTTTCAATCCTATGCCTTATTTCCGCATATGAGTGTTCTCGGCAATGTGGGCTATGGGTTAAGCATCAGCGGATTGGGTAAGAAAGAAGTTCTCGAAAAAAGTATGTCGATGCTTGATGTGGTTGGTTTGCAAGGCTACGAAAATCGCAAACCGCACGAATTATCAGGTGGCCAACAGCAACGTGTTCAATTGGCGCGCGCCCTTGTCTTAGATCGCGATATCCTGTTGCTGGACGAGCCTTTGGCAGCCCTCGATGCCCAGTTGCGGAAAGACATGTGTCTTGAATTAAAGCACCTTCAGGAGAAGGTTGGAATTACATTTATTCATGTTACGCACAATCAGGAAGAAGCAATGACTGTTGCAGATAGAATTGCGCTCATTGCCGATGGTGATTTGGTCGAAGCAGGTGCGGCTCGTGAAATCTATTGCGCCCCTGAGAAAAGTTTTACCGCGAGTTTTGTCGGTGAAAATAATATGCTTGGTGGGTTTGTTCGGAAAACTAACAAAGCCACTACTGAGATTGGCTTGGGTGATGAAACTATTTCAACCTTAACCCGCAATTCGATAGTTAAAAAGGGTGATAATGTTTCGTTATCCATCCGTTCAGAATTGGTCAAAATAGCACAATCAAAGGGGCCAAAACCAAAACATAGCCTCGATGCCACCTACATAGAGTCAGTTTATCTTGGGTTAACAACCACACATTTGTTTGAGCTTGGGACCGGAGAAAAAATGATGGCACGGACAATCGCTGATAGTGACGAACGTGTACTGAAAGCAGGTGAGAAGGTTCGCTTAACCTGGCGTGATGGCGATCTGAGGCTTCATCAATCTTGATACAAACATTAAGAGAGGCAAATACAATGTGGCCAAACCCGCGAATTCCTTTTGAATTGGCAAATAACCGAAAACGCCTTGCGCCACTCCACGGCAAACCCTTGATGGTGCACTTGGCGATGAATATCGAATATTGGCCCTTTGACCGGCAAATGCCTCGCGGGGTGATACCAGCACCGCATGGTGCCGCCCCAACCGCGCCTGATATTCCAAATTATAGCTGGGTTGAATATGGTATGCGATGTGGCATGCCGCGCATATTGGAGATAACTAACCAAAGGGGCTTGCCCGCTTCTGCATTTATTAATGCACAGGTTGCCGATGTCTACCCTGATCTAGTGACATCAGTTTTGGATGCCAATTGGGACCTTGTTGGCCATGGATGGTTCCAGCAAACTCTCAAGGTGGTTGATGATGAACGAGAGGTAATTGAAACCAGCCTGGCCAAACTCGCCGATGTAAGTGGTAAAAAAACACGCTCTTGGCTTGGGTGTGGCTTGGCAGAAACCTACGACACACCAGATATCTTAGCCGAAAATGGTGTTGAATTTATCCATGATTGGGCGCTGGATGATTTGCCAAACTGGATGTGGACCAAACATGGGCCGGTTGTAGCTCTGCCCTATACCTTTGAGCTAAATGATGTCCCAATCTACGCCATTCAGAATGGGTCAAGCGATGAAATTCTGAAACGACTCAAAGCTACCCTAGCGGTCTTTGAGCGAGAGGTGGAATACAACCCACGCGTAATCACCTTTGGCCTTCACCCACATATCGTCGGAGTACCACATGTAGCACATCAGTTTGAAAAGGCGCTTGATGTGTTGATGGCGCGCGATGATGTGGTGTTTGTGAATTCGGCTCAGCTTGGCGACTGGTTTGTTGATGCTGATGGAACGAGTGGCGCAAACCTTGAACCACGTGGTGATTGGAAAGCCCCATGATACCAGCATTAAATGGATTGAAAGTTCTTGACCTAACCCGCGTGCGCGCTGGGCCAACCTGTTGCCGCGTTTTGGCTGATTTTGGTGCTGAAGTCATTAAAATTGAAGCGCCGGAGGGGGTGGATCCTAATGCAGGCATGAGTGGTGCGAGGCACGGCTATGACATGCTAAATCTACATCGTAATAAGCGGTCTTTGACGTTAAATTTGAAAAAAGCCGAAGGTGTCTCAATATTCCAGCAGATGGTAAAAACAGCAGATGTTGTTGTAGAGAATTTTCGCCCCGATGTAAAAACGCGGCTAGGTATTGATTATGAGGATTTGAGTGCGCTCAACCCAAAGATTATCCTCGCTTCAATTTCTGGATTTGGACAAACAGGCCCGTACAAATATCGAGCTGGATTTGATCAAGTGGCTCAAGGTATGGGAGGGCTAATGAGTGTAACCGGTATCGTTGGTGGCGAACCAATGCGAGCTGGAACTGCGGTCGCAGACTCTTCGGCTGGCCTTTATGCGGCGACTGGAATTTTGGTCGCTTTGATGGAACGTCACCAGTCAGGCCAGGGTCAATGGGTGCAGACTTCGCTTTTGCAGGCTCAGATTGCAATGATGGACTTCCAGGCAGCACGCTACCTCATCGAAAAAGAGGTTCCAAGATCAACCGGAAATGAACATCCTTATTCAACGCCAATGGGTGTTGTCGCGACAAAAGATGGCCATATTAATTTGGCAGTTGGCGGTGATGGCCATTGGCATAGCCTGTGCGCTGCGCTAGACAGCCCGCAATGGCAAAGTGATCCAGAATTTTCAACTGGTGCAGCCCGCTTCAAAAATCGCGAACTTGTTTGGCAAAACATCAAACCCCTGTTTGTTAAAAAAACTACAGCAGAATGGGTAAGACATCTTGATGAGTTTTCAGTCCCTGTAGGGCCAATTTACGACATGGATGAAATGTTTAACGATCCGCAGGTTCAGCATTTGGGTATTGCTCAAAAGGTTCATCATCCCGTGCGCGGCGAAATATCATTGGTCGGTCAACCGGTTGATCTTTCAAGAACACCAGCAAAGATTACTACTGCATCACCTGATGCTGGTGAGCACACTGCAGCAATTCTAAAAGAATTTGGGTACACCGATTATGATGTGACCCGTCTCAGGTCAAGTAATGTTATTTGACCGCGATGCCTTGGCGAGGCCGCTATGTGAGGTCAGTCAATAAAAGTAATACGTCGCTTCACTTTTGTGGGATAAGAATCGCAGGTGAGTTGGGTCCGTTTATGGACGGCAAAAGAGGGCCATAAAATGGCCCTCTTTAAATTATTTTAACTTCCTATCAGGCGCAGGCGCGAACAGCGCGGCGGGTCATCTCGCAGATCAGATGTGCCCGATAATCCGCTGAGGCATGAATGTCACTCATCAAACCATCAGCCGACACTGTTCCATCGGCAATCGCATCAGCGCTGAAATTTGCATCAAGCGCGGCCTCAAGATTGCTGGCACGGAAAACGCCATCTTCGCCAGCACCCGTAACAGCAACACGAACGCCATCAGCAAATTTTGCCACAAACACCCCAACCATCGCATAGCGCGAGGCCGGATTTGGGAATTTGACATAAGCGGCTTTTTCCGGCTTTGGCAGGCTAACTTCACGGATGATTTCGCCTTCTTCAAGCGTGGTTTCAAACATGCCGTCAAAATAATCTTCGGCAGTGATCGACCGGTTTTGGGTGTGAACCGTGCCACCAAGTGCCAGCAAAGCCGCAGGATAGCAGGCTGCTGGGTCATTATTGGCAAGCGAGCCGCCAATCGTGCCGCAATTGCGAACTTGCCGGTCACCAATATGACCAGCCAGATCAGCAACCGCCGGAATGGCCTTTTGCACAAGCGCAGATTCGGCAACGTCAACATGACGCGTCATCGCGCCAATGCGGATGGCATTGTCGTCATCATCAATGGCCGATAATCCACAAGCCGACAGATCAACCAAACAATCAGGATTGGCAAGTCGCTGTTTTAAGGTTGGGATTAACGTCATGCCACCAGCCAGAAATTTACCATCTTCAGCCGATGCCATGATCGTGGCAGCGTCATCAATGTCTTTGGCTTTAACATATTTTGTTGAATACATGGATCGTCTCCTTATTCGGCTGCTTTGGTTTGCGCAGATTGAATCGCCTGCCAAACCTTTTGCGGTGTTGCTGGCATTGTTATGTCGGTAACCCCAAGAGGCGACAAAGCATCAACAACAGCATTGATAACAGCTGGCGGCGATGCAATGGCTCCGGCTTCGCCACATCCTTTGACGCCAAGGTCGTTATGCGTGCAGGCAGTTACCAAGTTTTCAACCTTCATGCTTGGAAAATGATCGGCTCGCGGCATGCAATAATCCATGTAGGAAGCCGATAATAATTGCCCGTTATCATTGTAAGCTGCTTCTTCATATAATGCCTGGCCAACACCTTGGGCGATGCCGCCATGAACTTGGCCTTCAACAACCATCGGGTTGATCAGGTTTCCAAAGTCATCACAACAGACCCAATCGACTAATTCCACCACGCCAGTTGCCGGATCAATTTCCACCTCGGCAATATGCGTTCCCGATGGGTAGGTGAAATTTAACGGGTCATAAAAAGATGTTTCTTCCAAGCCCGGTTCCAAACGGTCATGTGGGAAATTATGCGGTACATAGGCCGATAACGCGATCTCCCCAAATGATTTTTCCCGATCGGTGCCAGTGACAGTAAATTTACCGTCTTTGAACTCAATATCGGCATCAGCGGCTTCAAGCATATGCGCGGCGATGATCTTACCCTTGGCAATTACCTTGTCCAAGGCTTTTGATATCGCTGTTCCGCCAACGGCAAGTGAACGTGAGCCATATGTGCCCATGCCAAAAGCTGTTCGGTCAGAATCACCATGGACAATTTCAACGGCCTCGATATCGACGCCAAGCTTGTCGCAAACAAGTTGCGCAAAGGTTGTGTCATGGCCCTGACCATGGCTATGGGTGCCTGTCAGCACCGAAATGGTGCCGGTTGGATCAACGCGGACAACAGCACTTTCATAGAGGCCAACCCGGCCACCAAGCGCACCAACCACGGCAGATGGCGCAATGCCACAAGCCTCGATATAGGTGCTAATGCCAATGCCGCGGCATTTCCCATTTTTTGCAGATGCTGCCCGTCGTTTCTCGAAATTTTTATAATCGATCATCGCCATCGCCCGATCTAATAATGGCTCATAGTCACCAACATCATATTGAAGCGCGACGGCTGTTTGATAAGGAAATGCATCTTTTGGAATAAAGTTCAAACGCCGAAATTCTGCGGGATCCATGCCGACCTGTTTTGCGGCAACATCCATTGTCCGTTCCAGAAGATAGGTTGCTTCGGGTCTTCCCGCGCCGCGGTAGGCGTCAACATTCACTGTATTGGTGCAGATGCCTTTCACATTTGTGTAGATCGCCGGGATATCATAAACACCCGAAAGCAGCGTTCCGTGAAGATAGGTTGGCGTTACCATGGCAAAGGCAGATAGATAGGCACCAAGATTTGCCAGCGTATCGACCCTTAGGCCGGTAATGCGGTTGTTTTTATCGAGCGCAAGCTTGACCGCGCTTATGTGATCCCGCCCATGTGCGTCGCCAAGAAAGGCTTGGGTTCTGTCGGCGGTCCATTTAACGGCGCGCCCAAGCTTTTTTGAGGCCCATACACAAACAGCTTCTTCAGGATATACATAAATCTTTGATCCGAATCCGCCGCCAACATCTGGTGCCACAACACGAAACTTTGACTCAGGGATATTCAACATGAACGCGCCAATCACAAGGCGGGTCAGCTGGGGGTTTTGCGATGTGGTAAAAAGCGTGTAACGCCCATCGCCAGTGTCATAATCGGCAACCGCAGCGCGTGGCTCCATCGCATTTGGAATCACCCGGTTATTGCGAATGTCGACATTGACAATCGTTGCGGCCTTGTCAAAGGCGTCATTGGTGGCCGCTTCGTCGCCAAGTTCCCAATCAAAATAGGTGTTATTTTCCATACCATCGTGGATTTGCGGGCTATCCATTGCTGATTTCAGATCGGTGATCGCCGGCATTTCCGAGTAGGTCACGTCGATAAGTTCAGCTGCAGACATTGCCTGTTCAAGGGTTTCGGCAAACACCGCTGCAACATGATCGCCAACATATCGCACGCGTCCATTTGCAAGGATTGGATGCGGTGGCTCAGACGGCGCCGAGCCATCTTTGTTTGTCGGTGCCCATCCACAAATAGGACCACCAAGACCATCGGCAGCTACATCTTCGCCTGTCAGAATTGCCGCGACACCAGATGCTTTTTCAGCTTTCTGCTTGTCAATGGAAACAATATCCGCAAATGCGACAGGAGAGCGTAGGAAATAGACGTGAAGCTGGCCTGCCCGATTGATATCGTCTGTGTAATTTCCTTTTCCAATTAGAAATCTTTTGTCTTCTTTACGGCGAACAGATGCGCCAATTCCCTGTTTTACAGTTCCTTCTGGCATTTTACCCTCCCATTTTTCCAGCAGCGTCCTGCACTGATTTCACGATATTGTGATAACCGGTACAGCGGCAGATATTACCTTCAAGTCCTTCACGTATTTCGCGTTCGGACAGGTTTTTATTTTTTTCGACAAGCTCGATTGCGCTCATCACCATTCCCGGGGTGCAAAAACCGCATTGCAGACCATGATTCTCGTGGAACGCCTGCTGCATTGGATGCAACTCATCACCATTGGCAATCCCTTCGATTGTCGTCACTTCAGCGCCCTCAAGCTGGGCCGCCAGAATGGTACATGATTTCGTTGATTTGCCATTTACATGCACGACACAGGCACCGCATTGGCTGGTATCACAGCCAATATGCGTTCCGGTCAGCCCCATGGTTTCGCGCAGGAATGAAACAAGCAATGTATTGTCTGGGACATCATGGCTTGTGCTGACCCCATTTACTTTCATTGTAATGGTTCGCATTTGTCTCTCCTTCGGCTGATAACTCAAAAAAACAATTATTTGTTGAAAGCTTTTACAATTAGGAAAAGCTTGTCTGGATTCGCTGAATTTGTAAACATGCAATTGAAATTCAGGATTTGTTGAAAAAGGGGTTTGTGAAACCGATGTCGGCATTTGATACCGTAGAGGCTGTTCAACAAGAGCTTGGTTCTGCGGGCTATATCGCTAGTGACGGATTGGCAGTCAGCCTGTTTTTAGCCTTGGCAAAACAACGGGCACTTTTTCTTGAAGGCGAGGCTGGCGTTGGTAAAACCGAGATTGCCAAAATGCTTGCGCGTGTTCTTGATCGTGATTTGATTCGGCTTCAATGTTATGAGGGGCTAGATATTAATCAGGCTGCCTATGAATGGAATTATGCGCGCCAGCTTGTTGACATTCAGGCGCAGCGACAATCTGCCACAAATGAGAAACCGGATGCCGATAACCTGTTTCGTGAGGATTTCCTGATCGAACGCCCGTTGCTTCGTGCCTTGCGCGCCAATCCGCGCGGCGCACCGATCCTGTTGATTGATGAGATTGACCGGGCCGATGAAGCGTTTGAAGCCTATTTGCTCGAACTCTTGTCGGACTGGCAGATCAGCATTCCCGAACTTGGCACAATCGCCGCTGCCACGCCGCCGATTGTGATCATCACCTCAAACCGGACGCGTGAAATCCATGATGCGTTGAAACGGCGTTGTTTTTATCACTGGGTTGATTATCCAAGCCGTGAGGTTGAACGCGAAATTCTTGCGCTCAAAGCGCCCGAGGCAGGCGCTGTTTTGCAGGCGCAGGTGGTTGATTTCGTGCAGACCCTCCGCGGCCAGCAATTATTCAAATCACCGGGGGTTGCCGAAACCATTGATTGGGCACAGGCCTTGGTTGAATTGAACTGTGTCGCGCTTGATCCGCAAACTGTCGATTCCACGATGGGTGTTTTGCTGAAATATCAAGATGACATTAGTCGTATTCAAGGAAGCGAAGCGGCGCGTATCCTATCGGAAGTCCAAGCGGCATTGGTTCAGGGCGAGCTGTCGCGCGCATGATCGAAACCGTTCCAACCCGCATTTCACATCCAACGCCGAAACTTGACCAGAATATCATGTTGTTTGTGCGCTTGCTTCGCGCCATCGGCCTAAAGCTTGGATCGGCGAGCATGCTTGAGGCGATTGATGCGGCAAAAACGGTCGGGGTGGCCGACAAGGATTTTCTGTATCATGCGTTGGTAAGCTGTTTGATCAAACGGCGTGAAGATAAGCCGCTATTTGATCAGGCCTTTTACCTGTTCTGGCAAAACCCGAAATTTCATGAACGAATTCGCGATTTGATTCTGCCAAGGATCAAAGCGGCGGGTCATCAGCAAGAAGATGTTGAACCGATGCTGCGCCGCCTGTCTGACGCATTGGCTGATCCGCCCGATGACCCGCCAAACACGGCCGAAGATGTGGAAATTGATTTTGACACTGAAGGCACCGCAGCCGATACCGACCGGCTGCAACATAAAGATTTTGAAATGATGTCAGCGGCGGAAATACGTCATGCCGAACAGGCGATTGCCAATCTTCAGCCAAAATTGCCACGCCGATCAGCACGGCGGTCAAAACTGTCATCACGCGGCCAGTTGATTGCGATGCGCGCCGCCTTGCAACATGCCGAGCGTCAGGGCGGGATGGTCATTCCAAAATTTCGTTCGGTCATAACCAAGCCGCGCCCACTGGTTATTCTGTGTGATATTTCCGGGTCAATGGAACATTATAGCCGGATCATGCTTCATTTCATTCATGCATTGACCCGCAATCACCCGCAGGTTTCAAGCTTTTTGTTTGGCACGCGCCTAACCAATATCAGTCGCCAGATGCGGCACCGTGATGTTGATGAGGCTGTGCAATCGGTTTCGCATCTTGTCGATGACTGGTCGGGTGGCACCCGTATCAGTGCCAGTCTTGAAACATTTAATCACAGATGGTCACGCCGCGTTATGGGGCAGGGTGCGATAACCCTATTGATCACTGACGGTCTTGACCGCAACCCGGATGATGCGCTTGGCATACATATGGAACGGCTGCATAAATCAACAGCGACATTATTATGGTTAAACCCGCTTTTACGGTTTGATGGCTTTGCGCCAAAAAGCCATTCGGTGCGAACAATGATCCAGCATGTTGATCATTTCCTGCCAATCCATTCGTTGCAGGCCATGACGGATTTGACGGCCAGCCTTGCCAAGATGCAAACGCAGCGCGATGCGAAATTGGCGGAATGGCAGGCCACCGCGCGGCGCGCCAGCCTTGCCGCAGATTTGATGCCGGCCTATGCACAGGAAAAGGGACACACTGCATGATGAGCGATCAGCCAATTAATCATCTGGATAGCAATATGATGCTTGCCGATGATGCGTTGTTAACAAAGGCCGCAGACTGGCACAGCGCGGGGCACCGTCTGGCGCTGGCCTTTGTGATTCACACATGGGGATCATCACCGCGACAGGTTGGCTCTTTGATGCTGGTTCGCGAAGATTCGCAAATCGCCGGTTCGGTATCGGGTGGCTGTGTCGAAGGTGCGGTTATTGATGCCGCCCTCGAAATTATCAAAACCGGCGGCAGCCAGCGGCTTGATTTTGGCGTTGCTGATGCAACCGCTTGGGAAGTCGGTTTGTCATGTGGTGGCAAGATTTCGGTGCTTGTGATGGCAGTATCTGAAACCGGTTTTGCGCCGGTGCTTCTTACCGATGCTGCCAAATCCTTGGCGCAAAGATTGCCGGTTGGATTGTGTCTTCCGGTTAATGGCGGGCCAGCGCGACAAGCGGCGTCATTACCCGTAACCAGTGAACTGGTCGATGATGAATTCTGGTTTATGCAAGCACCGCGGCCGCAAATCATCATCATTGGTGCGGTTCATATCAGCCAGCATCTGGCATCAATGGCAACGCAAAGCGGGTTTGACGTCACCGTCATTGATCCACGACGCACTTTTGCCACGGCGGAACGGTTTTCAGGCATAAAGCTTGTTTTCGATTGGCCTGATCGTGTTCTTGATGAAATGGCGCTTGATCAGGAAACCGCGCTTGTGGCCTTGACGCATGATCCGAAAATTGACGATGCGGCACTTCATCTTGTTCTTGGTAAACCGTTATTTCACATTGCGTGTCTTGGCAGCAGGCGAACCCATGCGGCGCGTCTCGAACGGCTTGCTGCGGCTGGGTTTGACGCTGATGCCACGGCCAAGATCAAAGGGCCAGCCGGATTAGATATTGGCGCGAAAACACCGGCCGAGATTGCCATTTCGGTTCTGGCCGAATTGGTGGCGGCCTTTCGTGGAAAGACAGCGATATGAAGCTGGCAGATTTTGCAACTGCAGATTGTCTTGGGCTTGTTCTGGCGCATCGCCAAACAAGTGGCAGCGGCAATTTGAAAAAAGGCACAATCCTGACAGCAGCGATGGTGGCGCAATTGCAAAAAGATGGCGTTACATCACTGATTTGCGCCAAGCCTGAAGATGGCGATATCCATGAAGATGTGGCGGCCGAACGTTTGGCGCGTGCCTTGTCGCCAACAACGGTTACATTTACCCGCGCCGCAACAGGCCGCGTCAATATCCGCACTTTGCAACGCGGCATCATCCGCTATGATCGCGCCTTGATCCGCCAGCTCAACGAAATTGACGAGGCGATTACTTTTGCGCTGGTTCAGCATAACCAGCTTCTTGATGCGGGTCAGATGGCGGCAACATTAAAGATCATTCCATTTTTTGTTGCCGAATCATCAGTCATTGCCGTTGAAAATCTGTTTGTTGATCGGGCGGCATTTTCATTTCACGCGCTTCGCCAGTGTAATTTTGGGCTTATTCAAACGCGTCTTGCAGGACAAAAAGACCGGTTGTTCAGCGCCACGCAAAAAGTAACCGAGGCGCGCCTTGCCCAGCTTGGAAGCCAGCTTGTTGATAGTCGTATTTGCGCGCATGATCGATCGGTGGTTGCTGCCGAAATGCGCCAAGCCGTTGCCGCTGGTGCTGAGATCATTCTGGTTTGTGGCGGCTCGGCCATCATTGATCGACAGGATGAATTGCCGCAAGCACTGGTGCTTGCTGGTGGCGAAATTGATCAATTTGGCCTTGCCGTAGATCCGGGCAATCTGCTGATGGTTGGCAAGCTTGGCAGTGATCTTGGGAACCATCATGTGATTGGCATGCCGGGATGTGCGCGCTCGCCAAAATTGAACGGGCTTGATTGGGTGTTGCAATTGGTGCTTGCCGATATACCGCTTCAACGCGGCGAGCTTGCTGAAATGGCGGCTGGCGGATTATTGATGGAAATTGCGTCGCGTCCGATGCCGCGTGCGCTTGCAACCAGCCCGCATGCCGAAGATAAAATGGCGGCGATTTTATTGGCTGCGGGTCAATCACGCCGCATGGGGACGGTCAATAAATTATTGGCGCCGATTGCGGGAAAGCCGCTGGTCCGCCATGCTGCCGAAGCATTGGTCGACGTTGGCCTGTCGCCGCTAATCGTTGTGATTGGCCATGAGGCGGATAAGGTGGCTTCGGCTTTGGATGGCTTGCCGGTGCAGCTAGTGTTTAACCCAGATCACGCGCAGGGGCAGGCAAGTTCGGTTGGCGTCGGGGTTGCGGCGTTGGATGCTGATATAACCGATCTGTTGATCGCGCTTGGTGATATGCCGCTTTTATCACCGCCATTGCTGGAAAAGTTGATGCAAAACCATCTTGATCGTGATGATCATTACCGCTGCATCACCTTGCCGACCAGTGATGGCAAGCGCGGCAATCCCGTTTTGTGGGGGAAGGCGTTTTTCCCCGAGCTTGCCGCCATGACGGGAGATTCCGGCGGGCGGCAATTGCTTGATGATCATCAAGCAGTGCAAAATATTGTGCCATGTGACGATCCGGCGATTTTGCGCGATGTTGATACGGCTGATGCGCTTGCGGTGATGATGCGCGAAATGGCCACCGATTAGGCCAATGATAAAGAAATGCCAGAAAGCCAAGGCTAGCCGGTTTTTTCAGCCATATGTTTGCTGGTGAAGATACCGCCAATCAGCGGTTTTGCCGCATGATGGGCAAGCATCAGGGATAAAATCAGACCAGACAGAACACTGGTGGCAATGCCAAACCAAACGCCAATCACGCCAAACCCCAAGATATAAACAAAGATATAGCTGAAAAATGCCACACCAAACGCTTGGCGATAAATGCCAATAAGCAATGTCCAGATTGGTTTTTTCAATGCCTGTAAAAAAGAATTAATGGCGAAAAGCATCATATAGATTGGCAGAATAAAGCCATCAATCCGAAGATAGCTGACGCCAATTTCGATCACATCTGGATCAGGGGTAAAGGTACGCATCAAAAGCGGCGCGGCAAAATACAGGATCGGGCAAGCCACAAACATAAATAACCAGCCAAATTTCCAGCAGGTGAATAAGGCAATGCGAACGCGCTCTTTTTCGCCAGCGCCAAAATTCTGCGCCGCAATTGGCAATAATGCGCCTGTCAGGCCAAATACCGGCAAAAGAAATAATTGTTCAACCCGAAGCGCAACGCCGTAGGCGGCAACCGCAGATGTGCCAAATGTTTTCAGATAGAATTGAACGATAAAGCCAGCCGTAAACATCACAAGCATGGTAAATGTTGTTGGTAAAAGCTGTGCCAGAATTTGCCGGTAAACCCCCAAATCGGGAAG
>ERZ651776.1718-NODE-1718-length-25636-cov-11.776634_pt1 | contig 25636 bp, 23 predicted proteins | sample MGYA00514761_ERZ651776 | MGnify/ENA metagenome assembly ERZ651776 | reverse complement strand
GGACCGATAGCTCAGCTGGATAGAGTACCTGACTACGAATCAGGGGGTCGGGGGTTCGAATCCTCCTCGGTCCGCCACTGACTTCTCTCACATCCAACAGCTTCATATAACCGGTTTTTATACCCGTCTTTTCAGGCTGTTATTTTCAGATTTTTGATCTGAGGATTTTCTCTCGCGCAAGAATTATCCCGTTTCAACCTATTCCTCTGAGGCAATATTTAGGCAGCACGAGTTTCCCTGTTGTTTGCAATTAACAGGGAAATTAACAGGGAATTTTCTTTTTTTGGGTTTTGGAAATGTCTAAAAACGCTGTAATAGCCATAAATTATTGGTGTTTAGAAGCGCGCTGGGCAAAATTAACAGGGAATTAAATAGGCATTAACAGGGAACTTTACTGATTAAGAGCTTGTCTTGTTCAACCCAGGTTGCAGGCACACGCTTGCTTTGCAAATAGCGAATGGTGAACTCTGGATTTAATGTTCCGTTAAGGATGGCCTTTTGAACTTTTGGCGACAGACATGCGAGCCGAACACGCTTCCAAATAGTCCCGTCGAGAAGTCCTGTGGCTTGAGTAATGTCGGTAATCTGTTTGCCGGATTTTAACAGGTCGAGCCAGGTGTGAGCATCGTGAAGGGCCTTGATGAGATGCAGTCTCGGGCCTGTTTCATATTGGGCCCAGAAAAGCTTTGTACCATTTTGCCTGCGTTGGAATGTAATGGGTTCGCTAAATGTTAATCGCTCTGCCTCTATTAGGTTTGAAGAGCATTGTAGAAGCTTCTCAAGCTCCTTTTGATTAATGGCGATCGTTATATTGCCTTTGGTTAAATCTACGCGAGAGATGAGCTTCAATGCTGCTTGGGACTTCAGTGTGTCTATACAACTTATGTATTGGGTAAGCTCATGAGCTGTGAGGCCATCTTTGATGTCAGGATTTTGGCAGGCCTGCATGAGATTGGATTTTACCATCGAGGATAAAGCCGTCTCAAGTGTCTCTGCCTTGATGCGCCAGCCTGTTGGGTCAGCGCCTTTGATCGTCAGGCGATTGGAGTAGTAATATCGATGCATACGGCCCTTGCGCTTTGTGTTGGAGGGCGTAAGGCGATCTCCAGTCTCGTCGTAGATTTTTCCGATCAAGCAGGCGGACAATCCTCGCGTAGGGTGGGTCCCACGTTTGATGGCTGATTTGAGTTTGAGCTGTTCTTGAACCCGGTTAAATTGCGCCACATCGATGATGGCGGAATGAAGGCCTTCATAGATGTCGGTCTTGTGGCGGATCTTACCAATATAGATTGGGTTGGTTAAGATTTTATAGATACGGCCACGGCTATAATTGCGCTCTGGCCATAGGCTATCAATTTGGCTTTTAACCTGCGCTAAGCATCCAAGTTCCTCGTATAGATCATATATCCGTTGGATATCTTTGGCATGCTCGAGATGTATCTCTAAGGATTGAACCTTTGGATCGGGATGAATGGCGTATCCCCAGGGCACCCGGCCGCCCATCCACATACCCTTCTTTTTTGAGGCCGCAATTTTATCGCGAATGCGATCGGCTGTGACTTCACGCTCAAATTGAGCAAATGATAGAAGCACATTCAGTGTTAGGCGCCCCATGGATGTCGACGTATTAAAAGATTGTGTCACGGACACAAAAGAGCAGCCCTTCGCCTCCAGCCGGTCAATTAATTTGGCAAAGTCGCTCAAGGAGCGCGTCAATCGGTCGATCTTATAGACAACGATCATATCAACCAGGCCTTGATCTACATCCGCCAAAAGGCGCGTGAGGGCAGGGCGATCCATAGTTCCTCCTGATACCCCTCCGTCATCGAAGCGGCCCTTTAATTGTTTCCAGCCCTCATGTCGTTGGCTGGTAATGTAGGCCGCGCAGGCCTCATGTTGGGCGTCTAAAGAATTGAACTCCTGCTCGAGACCTTCTTCCCTAGATTTTCGCGTATAGATAGCTGCACGGGTTTTTTGATGATGGGCTGCACTCATTTTGTTACCCCGAAGAATTTGTGTCCTGAGCAGTGATAGCCGCATATTTGCTTGGCGACCTGAGATAGGGATGCAAAGGGCTTGCCCTGCCATATAAAGGCCCCCGCCGCATCAACTTCGACAATATGGGTCCTGCCATGATGCTCGCGTACAAACCGCGTTCCTGATTGTAGCTTGGGCTTGGAGGCTTTGCCGCTAACTTGGCGCTCCAAGGCTTGGCGGAACCTTTGGTTTGGCCTCCCGTACTGTTTTGCCTGCTGCTCAAAAGAAAGAACGGTGATCAAAAGTGATCGACTAATGTGTTTTGGTGCCGGCCTGCCGATAGCCTCGCGCCATGCATCAATGAGATCAGCGCGGCTTGCGGTTTTTAAAGTTTCAAATGAGGGGTCCAAATTTTGCTCCTTGTGATCATTGTCACTGAGCAAAGCCCGATGGTATTCGAGCTTAGGAGCATACAGGCTTACGGTTGGGGCGTAGTCCAGTCCAAAGTTTCAGATTTATCAATCTCAGCTAATGCGCCAAAATGGCACGCCGCTGCCAGTCCCCATTTGAGCAAGCGCCTGTGAGAAGCTATCGACCAGGTCATCATAGCGTCCATTCGGGAATTGCCGCAGCTCATTGTTAACAAGCTCAAGGTTCGGCTCGTCACTTAAGAAGAACACTTTGCCAGTGTTGATCTTATGCAGCTGTGCCTCCAGCCGCTGCATTTTAGAGGATCCACCTGTTGGTACGGATCTCACAATGCACCCATCCGGCATCTCAGGCGCGACCATTCGAATAAGATCAGCCGCATGATTTGCCTTTTCAATGCAGACAAATCGTGCGGAATGCGCCAACGCTTTCTGCACGATTATGCTCTGAAGTTTTTCGCTCGTGACGCGGTAGCGCGCTGCATCAAGCAATACATAACGGCCATCCTCAAACTTTGCCCAAGTTGTTACTGCAGAATAATCGGCGGATGGTTTGTCCGAGAGCGCCGTATCCCAGCTTTGATAAATTGTGGGTGCAAGACTGATTTCATCAAACTCCTCCCTACTGATGTGCTTAATTTTCTTAAAATCAATCGGACAGTCGCTCTCATAAAGAGGCTTTTGTAAATACTGCGCATAATAGGCTGCATCGCCCATCTCAGCTTTTTTCTCATTGAGAAAAGCCTCTGGCATTCGCGCAGGTGTTAGAAGATCCCCTGTTTCAACATCTTTCTTTCCAAATAACCCTAAATCAAATTGGGCTGGCTCATCAAAGCGGGCTGGCAGGCATAAAATTTTCCAAGGATGCATGGGCGTATCAGTTAATGCGCCGCACAAATCATTTGGGCTGATGCGTTGCTGTATGAGAAGTATCTTACCGTTCTTTGGATTGTTGAGACGCGTGCTGACACTTTGCTTAAATACTCGGATGACGTCATCCAGGCGGGTCTCAGACCGCATATGGGCCACCTGTAGGGGGTCATCGAGGATAATCCAATCTGCACCAAGGCCGGTCATCACTCCATGTAGGGAGGTGAAGATAACATGGCCGCCTTTTGATGTGCGCAGCCGAGTGGCTTGCATATTGTCATTTTCTAAAACGGTATGGGGAAAGATTTTCTTATAGGCTGGATGCAGAAACACTTTCTTCGTGGCTTTTGCGAGTGTTGAAGAAAGGTCGTCGCCGTAGGTGACAACCATCACTTTTGTGGATGGATCCTTTCCGAGAAGCCAAGGTATAAAATAGGTGTTTGCCAAAGAGGTTTTCAACGAGCGTGGTGGAGCGTTAAGGATCAAGCGAGGACAAGTGCCGTAGTACATCTCAAGCAAGTATTTGCTTATGGCATGAAGGTACCACGGGCACTCAAAGTTGCGAACGGTATCGATCTTTGGAAATAAATGCGTGAAGAACAGGCTGGGCGACCGCCGAAGAAGGGCCTCTGAAGTTCTCTGGCTTATGTTATGTGTCATGATCGGCCTAATCAATCTTGAGACCAAGTTTCTGCAATTCCAACAAAAGCGCTTCGTCATGTCTCTGGAGCTCTTCAGCGTCGATGGCGTTGTCTTTGTCCATGCCAGACATGCTTAGAATTTGGACAAGGAGGCGTTGCTGGCTACTGCCGCCATTTATTGCCGAGGTTGCTATTGAAGATATTAAAGCGCTTTGCTTGGTAACGCGCTTGGTCTCTCCATTTTTCTTGACCATAATTTCTTCACTAAGCTCGCTTCGCAGGTCATCGGCGAGAGTTGTGCTAGTTTGCGGCTTTTTGCGTGGGCGGCCTTTGGGATTGCCGGACTGGCCCTTTTTGAACTGATATTTTTTTGGAGGGTTTCCATAAGTCATGCTGCGCCCTCACTCTTTGTGAGACGTTCACGGGTAATGTCAGCATAGCTTTTACCCGTCTGAACATGAACGGCGTCTAAGCTGCATCTTTCTTTAAGCCGCTTGAGAGCGACATCGACAAACTTGGGTTCTAATTCCAGCCCAAGACAGCGGCGATTAATCCGCTCTGCAGCGAGGCAGCTGGTGCCGCTCCCTAAAAATGGATCCAACACCCAGTCACCGATCGAGGTACAATCTAAGATAATGTCTGCAATCAGCTGGGTGGGTTTTACGGTAGGGTGATCTATTAAATCTTCGGTTCGTGTGGGGCCAAAGCTGGTTACGCCATCATAGTGCCAAACATTTGTCCGGTATCGGCCACTTGCTCCGAGGTTGATATTATTTTGGAAGGTTTTAGCTCGGCTGTAGACAGCAACCAATTCATGCTGTGAGCGATAAAACGATCCCATCCCTGCATTTGTCTTGGCCCAAACACACAAGTTCTGGGGCGTCAGTCGTTGTGTCTTTGCGGCTGCGTTCAAAAGGTCGATATGGCGCCAGTCCATACAGACATAGAAAAGGGCCTTGTCTGTTGTAAGGTTGAGAGCTGATCTTAGAAATGCGTTTAGGAACTCCTCGAACTCTGCGTCTGACATCTCGCCAGCAGCCATGGCAAATTCCTGATGATCATGGCTGGTTCTGATATGACCTTTTGTTGGCACATTGTATGGAGGGTCTGTTACGCAGACTTTGGCCAAAGGCGGGTTATCCAGTTCGCTTAAAGCCACTTCTGGTGATAATGCGTCTACGCAGGCAATGATGTGGTCGCCAACGCGCCATATATCGCCCGGCCTTGTTACGGGGTCTGTGCCGCCCCAATCTTGTTCGGCCTCATCAATAATTTCAAAGTTAAGTATTTTATCAATCTCAGCTTGTTCAAACCCTGTGAAGCTCAAATCAACATCGAACTCTAAGAGCTGCTCTAGCTTTTCCCTTAAGCGTGCCTCATCCCAGTTGCTGTCTTCTCCAAGGCGGTTGAGGGCTAATTCCAGTTCGATAATCTCGGCGCTTGATGCCTTAGAGACAATAACTGCGTTGAGGTTTTCGATGCCAAGTTCCCGCGCCACCATGAACCGAAGATGCCCATCAATTATGTGATGGTGTTCGTCCACAATAATAGGAACAACGATGCCTTGTTTTGCAAAGAGGTCCTTTGCCTTTTTAATTTGGCGTTGAGAGTGTTTGTGAGGTGTTGAGTTTGAAGAACGAAGCTCCCCAAGACCCAACGAACAAGTGGTCAGCAACATGCCAACTCCTTCCGTTGATTTAGGGCTTCATTCTTGAAGCTATACACGAGCCAAATTAGCTCGTCATGCACACTGCACGCTTCAATAATACCATTAAATAGGTTCAATCCAAAGCGATTTAATTATGATCGATCGCAAAATGAACAATAGTAAGCTGTATCAGAAAATTAACTTGTGGAAGGTACACCAATCACAATTAAAACCGCATAATTTTTTCGATTGCATCCGCTGACTAAAGGAGGTGATTCCCCTGGCTTTAAAGGGAACGCAGAGCGGTCTGCGAATTCTGGCGAACATGTGCCACTTTCACCCTCTGGAGTGTAGCGCGCTGATCTACAGGGCCCATGGGTCACATTCGCAAGTGTTTTATCGTCAGACAGTGACCAAGATTGTTTCCCTTCTGCATCGGGATCCTCGATGGTGAGTAAAGAGAAGTGTTCCTCACCATTTGTTACAAAATACTGCCCAGCAGGGATTGGAAATTCTGGAGCCTTCATGATCAGGCCGTTCTCATCTAGCCACCAATCATCAATGTCAAACCTCCAGCCAGCAGGGGCCAAATTACCCGCCTTTTGGAGTGTCTGATAGAGCCTAAGCCATACGCCAATTGGACCAGGATCTTCTTTCCAAAGTCCCCAAGTTTCCGCGCCTGTTCCTGAAGTAGCACCCTCGGCTCCAAGCGCTGCGATATATTGGGTCCGGATGCGGCGAATTCTTGTTTGTGCGAGTATGGGGCTGGCTATTGAGGTGGTCAAAAATCCAAAAGTAGCAGCGAGCCATTGGCGGCGATTGAAGTTCAAATTGGCTTTCATGTATATCTCAGACTGATTGTATCATGAGTAAAAATAGCTTGATTGTTCTTATTGGCAAATGGGATTCCAATTGAACTGTGGTGTGAGTTTTTATGGGCAACTGATTTGTAATCAGTAGGTCCGCGGTTCGAGTCCGTGTGGGGGCACCATTTAAATCAATAACTTAAAAGATAAACATCTGAACCCATTTTTGTTTTGGGTTACAAATGGGTTACAAAAAACATCTGTTTGACAGTAAATTAGGGTCTTCTTGATACGATCAGGCAGGTCAAAACCCATACCTCATCTAAGGCGGAAGCTACGTTTAGATTCGAACTTAAGGGGCAGTGCCCCATGCGTAGGTATTTGACCGCCTAAAAATAGGGGTTACTGCGCCTGATCCATGCAATCGAGCCACAGGACCATGGACCGGGGCCCCCCATCATAAGGCCCCGCGTCTCGGACCACGGGCCTTTAGTATTGGGGGCGTAGATTCATTGGGTGGGGGTTTTGTTGGGATGCCATCTCTAGTCACGTACCAATTTCAAGCTAAACCGTGTTGCTGCTCTGGCTGAGTGGCGTCAATTATTGAGCGAATAGATTTTGATTGCCGCTATCAATCTGATGCTTGCAGTCATTAGTCTGACAGCACACTTTTAAATACTATTTGGCCAAACGTCTCGCGATTACAAAGTCCCTGGATCGCAACCCTTCAGGTAAAGAATGCTGGCCGCTTTATTATGCTCGAATGGCTACAGCTGATCACCAACCGGGTTGAAGGAAACTGACCTAGCGCCTGTGTTTAAAAATAAATGTTGACCTCTTCCAGTACAAGCTTTAAAAAATGAAACATCGTTTTGCCTAACGAAATATATGGGAGTGAGGTGGTTATAAACCTCAATAATCAACAAAAATTTTGGGAGAATCTTAAATGAAGAATGAAACAAAAAGACTGTCGCTTGCGGCAAGCATCGTTGCCAGCAGCGTGGTATTGGCGTCGCCAGCTTTCGCAGAAGGTGAGGTGGTGTTTTCATCCTGGGGTGGATCATTTCAAGATGCTTTGCGCTCAGCGATGCTGGAACCTGCAGCCAGTGCACTAAATGTCACGGTCAAGGAGGATACGACCAACGGTATTCAAGACGTCCGCGCACAGATCACCGCGGGTGCCGTCGCTTGGGATGTGACCGAGCAAGATTTGCCCTCATGTGAAACCCTCAGCCGAGAGGGCAAACTTGAGCCGATTGATTATTCTATTGTCGACACAACGGGTATCCCCGAAGAACTGATCCATGAGAATTACATTGGCTTCATCAACTTCACTAAAGTGATTGCCTACCGCACCGACGCATTTGACGGTGCTGGACCATCCAATTGGGCAGAATTCTGGGATCTGGAAAACTTCCCCGGCAATCGCGGCATGCACGGCAAGGTGAACTACAACCTTGAGGCTGCCCTTATGGCCGATGGTGTACCTATGGCAGAAGTCTATGACATGCTGGCCACGGACGAAGGCATCGCGCGTGCCTGGGCCAAACTGGGAGAAATCGCACCCGAAGTCACCGTTTGGTATCGAGGTGGCTCACAATCCGCACAGCTACTGCGTGACGGTGAAGTAGACGTGATTCACATGGGCCATAACCGTGTGGAAAGTGTCATCGCATCTGGCGTTGACGTCGCTTATGCATTCGATGGTGGCACGATGGATGTCGATTGTTTGCTGGTTCCCAAAGGCGCGCCAAACGTCGAGAATGCGATGCGCCTGATCAACGAATTGCTGAGTGCCGAAGCACAGGCGAGGCTGGCGGTCACGATGCCTTTGGGTCCGGTGAATACGGGCGCGTTTGACACTGGCATTATCTCGGATGAGCAGGCTTTGTTGGTCAACACGCATCCGAGCAACTACGACAAGCAGCTTCTTGTCGACCCGGCTTTTTACATCGGCCAATTGGGTGAGTTGACTGAAGAGTTCGACACACTGATCCAACAGTAATCTAATTGGGCGCAGTTCAGTTCGCGCTGCGCCCATTATTCTTAAGTTAGGAACCTGCATGTCCTCTGCTGCCCAATCCCTTCCCATAGACATATCCAACCTGTGTAAAGCTTACGGCGCGGTAAAAGCGCTCGATAATGTGTCGTTAAATATTGCCGCAGGCGAATTCCTGACACTGCTTGGACCATCTGGCTCGGGCAAAACCACGCTTCTGATGGCACTGGCCGGTTTTGTGCGTCCGGATGGCGGGTCAATCCAATTTGGCGATCAAGAAATGATTGCAACACCGCCGCACAAACGCGGCCTTGGCATGGTTTTTCAAAGCTATGCGCTGTTTCCCTTCATGACGGTGGCTGAAAATGTGGCCTATCCACTGAAAGTCCGAGGGGTTTCCAAAAGCGATCAAAAGACACGCGCCGAGCGTGTGCTGGATACGGTACAACTTGGCGGCTATGGGGATCGGCGAATTACTCAATTGTCCGGCGGCCAAAGACAGCGAGTAGCCCTTGCCCGCGCGATGGTGTTCGAGCCACAGATCATCCTGATGGATGAACCTCTGTCCGCACTCGACAAAAAGCTGCGCGAACATATGCAGATAGAACTGAAGGCGCTGCATCAAAAGCTGGATGCGACGGTTGTCTATGTCACACATGACCAACGCGAAGCTCTGACGATGTCGGACCGGATTGCAGTGGTCAATCACGGTCGGATCGAGCAGGTCGAGACGCCGGAGCGGCTCTATCGTCAACCTCACAGTTTCTTTGTCGCGGATTTTATCGGTGAATCAGTTTCCTTACCGGTAACGGTGGCCAAGGGTACCGCACAGCTCAATGGGCGCGTGCTAAAATCCGATTTACCGATTGCTCAAGGCAGCGGTGGCCATCGCTTGGTGATCCGGCCTGAATTGCTAGAGGTCACCGCAGGTGCTGTGCCAAAAACTGCCAATGATCTGTCCGGCCATGTGCACGACATAATCTATCAAGGTGACAGCGTGCTGGTCATTGTTCAGCACGACAGCGCAGGCGAGATTAATGTGCGCGTCCCGGCCAATCGCGCGGGCCAAACAGGCCTGCCGTCCAAAGGGGAGCGAATTGGCCTTGCCCTACATCCCGAAGACACAATCATTGTACCGGAACATGTGGCATGAGTATCGCCGAAACCAATGCAGCTAGCCCGATGCTTCAGAACGCAAGCACGCTCAAATCCGAAGAGCGCCGTGAACGCATGACCTTTTTCGGGCTTTCGTTGCCCGCAGTTCTTGCCATTTTGATTGTCGTGTTTGTGCCAGTTTTCTGGCTGTCTTCGCTGTCGTTTTACAATGCTGCTGGTGAGTTGAGCTTGGAAAACTACGAACGTATTTTCAACAGTGCGCTTTATCGGCGGACCTTTGTGGTCACCTTTCAGATCAGCATCTCGGTGACGGTGATTTGCGTCTTTATGGGGTATCCGCTGTGTTACTGGCTGACAAGAGTGTCGGACAGAACAGCCGCCATTCTGATGGTCTTCGTGCTGGTCCCGTTCTGGACTTCGGTTCTGGTGCGTACATACGCTTGGCTGGTGCTATTGCAGCGCAATGGCATCATAAATTCGTCGTTGATGTCGATGGGCATTATCGAGGAACCGCTGCAACTGGCGCACAACCTTACGGGTTCAATCATCGGTATGGTACATATTATGCTGCCGTTTCTGATCCTACCACTTTACGCCACCATGCGGAGCGTTGACACCGATCTGGTTCGGGCTGCGGTTGGGCTTGGCTCTAGCCCGCGCGGGGCGTTTTGGCGGGTCTTTTTCCCGATGTCTCTGCCGGGCCTCTTTGCCGGTATCGTGCTGGTCTTTATCTTATCTCTCGGCTTTTTCGTAACGCCTGCTTTGCTTGGCGGTGGCCGGGTGCAGATGCTGGCACAGCGGATCGAAAGCACAATCACAGTCTATTCCAATTGGGGTGCTGCATCGGCCTTGGGCGTTGTCCTGTTGCTTCTGGCACTGATGATGATCTGGCTCATGAACCGTGTCTTCGGTCTCGACAAACTCTTCATGCGCTAAGGATCCGAAAATGGAACAAGTTGGACAACGTAAAATTGACGGTTTGTGGCTGACTGTTGTCGGCATTGCGGTGCTGTTCTTTCTGATCCTGCCCACGCTGATCGTGATCCCCATGTCGTTTTCGGGGGCTTCCTTTCTGGAATTTCCGCCTACGTCGTTCTCGTTTCGTTGGTACGAAAGCTATTTTACGTCTCCAGAATGGATGAGCGCCACGAAGACGTCATTGATAGCGGCGGTATTGACCACAGCGATTGCGACACCCTTGGGCTCACTTTGTGCCTATGGCCTGCATTGTTCTACCCCACGGATCAGGAACACTGTGCAGGTCCTCGTTATCATGCCCATTGTTGTGCCGGTTATCCTGATTGCCGTAGGCGTGTTCAGCCTTTATGCAAAGCTGGGACTCAATTACACGCTTACCGGTATTGTGATCGCGCATACTGCGTTGGCGCTGCCCTTTGTGATCGTGACCGTCATGTCCGGATTGCAGAATTATGACTTTGATCAGGAGTTGGCGGCGCGCAGTCTGGGGGCATCACGAGCTTATGCGCTGTGGACAATAACGGTACCGCAGGTCAAATTCTCGATCCAGACTGGCGCCTTCTTGGCCTTCATCACATCGCTCGACGAGGTGGTGATTTCGATGCTGGTCTCGGGTGGGGACAACGCCACGATTACCCGCCGCATGTTCAATTCACTGCGTGATCAACTTGATCCGACCATCGCCGCGATTTCGACCTGCCTGATTGTCATATCGGTCGCCATGTTGGTCGGAGTTCAGCTGATTGGTCGCAATAAGAACTCTGACAAATGATCCACTTTTTAAATTTCACCAATCTCGGTCCGGATCTGGTGAGCGGCATCAAGCACCGCAGCGCGATAGTCGTCGACAACGGATTCGCTGAAGCGAACGCGCAGACCCGACAGGCTAACAGCACCCAACAGCTCACCCTCAAGTCCAAGAACCGGAACAGACAATCCGGCGACGTCTGGATCACGTTCGCCAAGGCTGAGATAATACCCAGCCTTCCGGATGTTGGTGGCCTGCTTGCCCTCCCGCAAGGAATAAGCATCCAGCACCTGGCCGGACGAGCCCATGCTCAACGGAATGATCTCACCCTCTTCGACATGATCCCGCGCAAGCCTGTGCGAATTGACGCGGTACAGGCAAACGCCGGAATTGCCGCGCTGCACGTAAAACGACGCGCTTTCCCCGGTTGCACTCACCAGGCTCGCCAGCACAGGGCGTACAATCGGCCCCATGCGCAGGTTCTGGCGAAATACGGATCCAAGACGCCACAAAGACGGCCCGAGGTGAAACAAGCCTTCGGCGTCTCGCGTGATATGACCAAACTTTTCAAGCGAGACACTCAGACGCAGGATTGTCGCTTTGTTGACACCACTACGGTCCGCAACCTCTTTCAGAGACAGACCCGTATCGCCGGGCTCAAAGCAGTCCAGCACACGCAATGCGCGTTCAACCGCTTCGACACCACCTGTTGTGTCCGATGCTTGGGCTTTGTCGGGCATGGGCAAACCTTTCGACGCAATTACTTGGCTGTTTGTAGCCAATTTGGACGCAATTGGAAATCACAATCAATGAAAGCATCTGGCAATGAATAACCCGCAGAAACGATCGATGTTAACCGGATATGCCAGTCTGCCATTTGGCGAGATTTCGCAATGTGTGGCGGGCGATATTGGGGTTTTGGGCGTTCCAATCGAAGTCGATAGCGGGCCCCGAATGGGAGCCTCTTTGGCACCGGATGCGTTACGTAAGATGGCCGGGCAACTTGAGGTCGACTTGCCTGCAGCTGGCCGGGATCTTGGGAATTTGGATCCGTCGGGGGATTGGTCCGGCGTATTGAAGCATCTTGTGACGCAAATGGTAGCCGGTGACATTGTGCCGGTTGTTTTTGGTGGCGCGTCAAATGTTGCTTCGGGCGTGCTGCAGGCCTTGCCTGATCTTCCAGTTGTCGCAGCCATGCCACTGGCTTGGGGCGATGTCGCTGCGCGAAAAGAAGAAACGATATGGGTGGGGCTGAACGGCGGACAACCCGCAGATGTATGGGATCAGATTAACCAACGCTCGATGGCCTGGCGTACTGCTCGGCAGTTGGATGAAGGAAACACCGGTTTTTCTAGTATGCCCAAACGAGCTATTCTTTGGGTTGATATATCGGTCATTGATCTTGGGCATGCAGCTGGCGCTGTCGGTCTTAATCCCGGCGGGATGAAACCCGAAACGTTGGTTTCAGTCATCGAGGCAATGACCTGTAGCTGGCAGGCGATTGTGATCACTGGCCTTGCGCCTGCGCGTGACACGCGTGGCATGTCGGAACTGGTGGCTATTGAAACCCTCAACGCGGCCTTGCGCAATGGGTGATACAGCACAAATGCAATTTGACTCGATCCCCAGTTTTCTGGGTGTACCTGTTGGCGATTTGGAAGATCTTGTGCCCGGACAGGTCGCAATAGCAGGGTATTTTTGTGACAATCTCGACCTGCCAGTGGCGGGACAACGCTACCTCGCAAGACAGTTGCGATATGCCTCCCTACCCGAAAATGCGTCTGCGAATGCAATTGATCTGGGGGATGTAAACGTATTTCCGCTTGAGCCGGACAAGCATTTTTCAGCAGTTGTCTCGCAATGCGAGGCGGTCCTGGAAACCGGCGCGCGGATGGTGCTGGTTGGTGGTGATTCCAGTGGCCTAAAAGCGCTTGGCATTGCTGCGCAGAAGGTCACAGGTGCGGATGTCACTGTTTTACCGTTAAAAGGGGACATTTCGGGTAATCTGTCTAAGCCTCAACCAGTCATCCTGTCTGTGGATTTAAACAAGCTTGCGGGCATCTGGATGTCGCACCCGAGCCGCTTGACCGGCCTGTCGCCCGCACAAATGATTGCGCAAATTGACGCCACACCAGGTAATGTTATTGCTGCGGTGGTTTTTGGACTTGTCCCAGCATTAGACCATCGTGGAACCACGGAAACCCGCGCGGCGCTTGCAATTTTGCAAGCAGTGGCTGAGCGCCTTGAGAAAGGAGCTCCTTGATGCCTTTACGGTCCGCTCCATTGCCGCGCATGGCAGGGCATTTGTCGTTCATGCGCGCCCGAACCAAAGCTATCTGCGATGTCATGCCTGGCGATCTGGCGGTGCTTGGCGTCCCGTTTGAAGACATAAGCGCGCCCTACGCTGGCCAGTCTCTGGCGCCGCGCGCATTGCGCGAAACCTCGGTATATTTTGGCTGGCATGCAAACCCTCAATTCAGCCACCCAGTTGATATTGATGCACGACAAGACATTCAAACCGACGGCTTGCATGAGCGGTTGTGCGACCTCGGGGATATATCGCTGGGACCCGATGAAGCGATTCAGGCGACATTGAAGGCGGCAATAAGTCAGATCAGTCGCAATGGTGCCTGTGCCATAATATTAGGCGGTTCGGATAGCCTGTCCGAGACAGTGCAGAGCGCGATGCCTAAGTGTCAGACAGCGCAGCTTGGCGGCATACCACGTGATGCGCGCGATTTTCATGTAGCGCCCTTACCGAATGGTTGTGCGACAACTTGCAAATTAGAAACAGCCGCGCAGCTTGCAAGGCTATCCCAATGGCGGGATGCATCTAAGCCGCTGTTTGTGCGGTTTGATCTTTCCGTGTTTGAAACATCGCTCAGCGCGCTTTGTGACCAGCCACGGTTAGGTGGCTGCGATCTTGATACAGTGGTGCAATGGCTTGAGCTTCTAGGACAGCACGAGGTCAACGCTATCATGTTGACCGGCCTGAACCCGAGTCGACCTGGCATGGGCGTGGTGAAGGTTGGCCAACGACTTATGGTCACGGCCCTTCTGGCATTTATCTATGCGCGCCTGAGATTTGGGATTGATCATCTAGGCTGCCTAACCTCAAAGGAAGAAGTATCAACATGACTGCAATGATTGCAACATTCCACCCGCCCTTGTCTCAACCGGGGTTTCGGCTGTTCGATGGGCCATTACGCGATGTGCCTGATGTCAGTGCGGACCAGATTGGCGTGGTCGGCATGCCGTCTGACTGGACACATTCCAGCCGTCTGGGCACAAGGTTCGGCCCCGAAGCATTGCGCAGGGCGACAAGTCTTTTGCAATCTATGCGCCCGCAAGGGGCAAGCTTTGACCCTGACACGCGCCGCCACACCGTGCCCGCAACGGATTGGTTGGTTGATTGTGGCGACGCAGAAATCACACCGCAAGATGTTGACGCAACGACGCAGGCAATCGCGGCAATGACAGAAGGATTGACGGTTGCAGGCGCAATCCCACTTGCACTGGGCGGAGATCATTATAACAGTTTCCCGGCCTGTCTGGGATATTCCCGTGGGCTGGCTAAGCGCGCACCAGACGCGCGCTTTGGGTATATTCAGATCGACGGCCATCTGGATTTCTCTGACCGACTGGGCGCATGGGGCAGTCACAACCACGCAACAAATGCCCGCCGGATCTCTGAATTGCCCAACATAGATGTATCCAACATGGTCTGGGTCGGCATCGCGGGCTGGGTCGATGGCGGTGACTTGGCCTTGATCGAAGAACAGGGCGGGCGGGTGTTTTCATCCAGTAATGTGCATGACTTAGGCCCGGTAGAGGTTATGCGTCAAGCACTTGCGCATGCCATGCAAGGGTGTGACGAGCTTTATTTGTCGATTGACATTGATGCTATGGACGCCGGTTATCTTCCTGGTACAGGTTCCATCGTGCACAGCGGCATTACCCCTCGCCAGTATTATGATCTGCTGGATGGGTTGGCAGAAGCCCCCTTGGGCGGATTGGATATTGTCGAGGTTTCACCGCCGCTAGATCCGTCAGAGCGCACAGAATTCCTGGCAGCAGAAATGCTGTTTCGAGTTCTGCGTCGCTTCCGTACCCGACCGGAGATAGGGCTATGATGGAATATATCGGAATCCAACAGCTCGGTGGTTTATCACATGCAGGAAAGATTCTGGCCCCAGCAACCCGGCCGTGGATCACTGATCTTGCAGCACTGTGTCCATACGAGGGTCTGCAATCTGGAAACCTCCCCGAATTCGAGCGTGACCCGAATTGGAACAATTGGACTCTCATAGACAGCCCCAAAGACCCACTCAGGCGCCTGAATTGGCATGTGTTTCAACAAGGAGGCACCCGCTATTTGGTAGCTGATCGGATGCTTATGAGCCGCGTCAGTTGGCAAGATCTGGATGACGCTGGGTATGTCTTTGGTACAGAAGTGTCGATTGATGACAGACAGTTTTGTTGCAGGTTGTTGACCGGTGGTGATACGCCCAATGATGATCCCTATCAGGGGGCGACTGGGCCCAATGAATGGGATGCGTTAGTAGGCGGCTACGCCGCGTCGCACGCGCCTCAACCGGATCTGACCAATAGTGAAGCACCGCTTAGCCCAGATCATCTGAACTCGTCTCATAACTCTTTGTGGAACTGGTTCGGTGCGGTCAGTTGGACGGCCGAACCTGTCGCTAGCCGTTCCGATGGACGGGTGTGTCGAGGTTATCACAGCCCAATATATTTTTACGTAAACACTGTGGACCACCGGCATGAAGATATTGGCTGGCGGCCAGTTCTTGAGGAATTATTATGACTGTAAACCCGTTTCCCAACTATATCGCTGGAACATGGGTGGCTGGCAACGATGCTGCCCCCAATATCAACCCATCTGATCTGAACGACATAATCGGTGATTATGCTCGAGCCAATACCAACCAGACCGTTGAAGCGATCGAAGCCGCGACTGTCGCGTTTCCTAAATGGCGTGAAACATCACCTCTAGTACGGTTCGAAGCTCTTGACCGTATCGGGTCAGAAATCCTCGCCCGTGTGGAAGAGCTGGGTGACATGCTGGCCCGCGAAGAGGGTAAAACCCTTTCTGAGGCCAACGCAGAAGCACATCGTGCAGGACATCTGTTCAAATTTTTCGCGGCAGAGACATATCGCACAACTGGCGATGTTTACCAATCACTACGAGAAAGTGTGTCGCTTAAAGTTCTGCGTGAGCCAATCGGCGTCGTGGGCGTGGTCACGCCCTGGAATTTTCCACTGGCGATCCCTGCATGGAAAATTGCACCCGCCCTAGCCTATGGCAATACGGTTGTGTTCAAACCTGCCGAACTGGTGCCGGGATCGGCCTGGATTTTGTCTGACATTATTGCACGCGCGGGTCTTCCCGAGGGTGTGTTCAATCTGGTGATGGGCACGGGCAGAGAAGTAGGCGAAGCGATTGTTGCACACCCCAAGGTCTCAGGGGTTACCTTTACCGGCTCCACACCTGTCGGGCGCAAAATTGGTGCTGCGCTATTCGCCCGTGGGGCCAAAATGCAGCTTGAGATGGGGGGCAAGAACCCATTGATTGTACTCGATGATGCGGATCTGGATCTGGCGGTGCACTGCGCTTTACAGGGTAGCTTTTTCTCAACCGGGCAAAGATGCACGGCTTCTTCCCGCCTGATCGTCACAGATGGAATTCACGACGCATTTGTGAACCGTCTTTGTGTGGCAATTAAAGACCTCAGGATCGGTGATGCGCGTGCGCCGGAAACACAGATTGGTCCCGCGGCCAGTGAGGCGCAACTAGCTATCGACAAAAGATACGTTTCACAAGGTGTGGATGAAGGCGCAACACTTGCCGCAGGTGGTGGCGAAGTTAAATCCAAAACCCCCGGACATTACTTTGCTCCGGTCTTGTTTACAGATGTGTCGTCACAGTCAGCCGTGGCGCGGGACGAAATCTTTGGGCCAATTGCCGCTGTCTTACGTGTGCCGGACTATGATGCGGCCTTAGCCATGGCCAACGACTGCGAATTTGGATTGTCTGCTGGCATCGTCACGCGGGATACCGCCAAGATTGACCACTTCACACAGAACGCCGAGGCAGGCATGATCCAGGTCAATCTACCCACCGCTGGCATGGATTTCCACGCGCCATTCACGGGCCGAAAAGGATCATCTTACGGCGCGCCGGAAAAAGGCAGTTATTGCCGCGAATTTTTCACTGCAGCTAAGGTTGTGCACGAAGGAGGCAGACATTGACGCAAGCACCGTTAAAGGGCATTCGCATTCTTGATCTGACCAATGTTCTGGCCGGTCCGTTCTGCTGTCACCAACTGGCCCATATGGGGGCCGACGTGATCAAGATTGAAACTCCGGGTACAGGTGATCTTGCACGCCAGCTTGGGGCTGATCCCGCACGTAACGCCAACCTTATGGGCATATCCTTTCTGGCGCAAAACCCGGGCAAACGGTCTATCACCTTGAACCTAAAATCGGCATCTGGAAAACGCATCCTGAAAGAATTGGTACAAAAGGCCGATGCCTTGGTCGAGAATTTTCGCCCCGGCGTGATGGCACGTCTGGACCTTGATTATGAAACGCTTCGCGAGGCAAACCCTCGCCTTGTTTATTGTGCCATCTCAGGTTTCGGCCAGGATGGCCCGCTGGCGAAACTGCCTGCCTATGATCAGATCGTTCAGGGGATGAGTGGCGTGATGTCGATCACCGGCGACGGAGATACCGCGCCTTATCGGGTGGGCTACCCTATGGGTGATACAATTGGCGGCATGACAGCGGCCTTTGCAGTTGCCGCAGCCCTTGCCAACAAGGCTGAAGATCGCGGCACTTTTATTGACGTCTCGATGCTAGAGGCCGTGATTGCGACGATGGGCTGGGTGGTGTCAAACCATCTGATCGCTGGGAAAGTACCCATCCCGAACGGCAACGATAATTTCACGGCTAGCCCGTCGGGCACGTTCAAAACCGCTGACGGTGTGATGAATATTGCCGCCAACAAACAGGAACAATTCGAGGCACTTTGCCAGATCATCGACAATCCGTCTTTGGCGCAGGATCCACGCTTTGCCGACAGAAAAGACCGACTGGCCAATCGATCTGCCCTGACCGCTGAATTGGAGGCGGCCTTTGCCACTGCCCCCACCAATGAATGGGTTGAGAAGCTGACAACAAATGGTGTCCCCACAGGACCGGTCTGGTCGGTGCCCGAGGCGCTGGCGCATCCGCAACTTGCGGATCGAGGCTTACTGCAAACCCATCGCGTTGGCTCGGAGGATCTGCAATTGGTCGGGATCGGTGCTAAGCTTGATGGTATTGCTCCTGGTGTCGATTCTCCACCCCCGACTTTGGGAGAGCATACAAACGATATCCTGAATGAACTTGGCTATGACAAGGCCCAGATTTTGGGCCTGAAAGAGGAAGGTGCGATATGACGGACCTCTCAATACGCAGAGTGGCTGCAGTTTTTACTCTACAGAAATTACGTCTGCCAAGCAGAATTAACAGTGGAGGGGTTCGCCGTGCTTCAGGGAATTGACGTACTCGTGAGTGAGGTTGGCCCGCGGGACGGGCTACAGAGCATCAAACGCACGATGCCGACGGAGGCTAAGCTCCATTGGATCGAAGCGCTAGCAGCCTCGGGGCTTCGGGAGATTGAAGTGGGATCTTTCGTGTCCCCACACCTGCTGCCCCAGATGGCTGATTGCGCCACACTCGTAAGAGAAGCGAACAAACTTGAGGGCCTCACAGTCCTCTCTCTGGTTCCCAACCTTAAAGGTGCAGGAAACGCCGTTGCAGCCGGTGCGCGCAAGTTGACCATGCCAATATCAGCCTCGCGGACGCACAGCCTCAATAATATTGGCAAGACCCCTGAAGAGGCGATCGAAGAGGTCCGCCGAGTTTGTGCTTTTCGCGACTCACTGCCGGTCGAGCAGCGTCCGGACGTTGAGATCGGCATCTCTACAGCGTTTGGCTGCACATTTGAGGGCACAGTGTCGGAGGACTGGGTGATCGAGATGGCGGATCTGCTGGCAAAGGCAGGCGCAGACAGTATCGGTCTTTCGGATACGACTGGCTATGCCAACCCAGCACAGATCAAACGCATGTTCCGCCGCCTGCACGGCGAGATTGGTGCGGAGAAAATGGCAGGTGCTCATCTGCACAACACACGTGGCCAAGGTCTCGCCAACGTCGTAGCCGCCCTCGAGGTTGACGTTACCACCTTCGATTCCTCTCTTGGCGGACTTGGCGGCTGTCCCTATGCTCCAGGAGCAACTGGCAACATTGTGACTGAGGATCTTGTCTTTATGCTGGAAGCGATGGGTCTGCGTACAGGTGTCGATGTAGATGCGTTGATCGCCGCACGCGAAGTGCTGCTACGCGGACTGCCAGATGAGACCATCTATGGCAACGTCCCGGCGGTCGGCTTGCCCAAGGGCTTTGCCTATGCTGGCAACAAGAGCGCAACATGACTAGTGCGCCACGCCCCCTCGAGGGTGTCAGGGTCGTCGAATTCAGCCACATGGTAATGGGTCCAACTTGCGGCCTAATCCTAGCCGACCTCGGTGCTGATGTGGTCAAAGTTGAACCTGCTCCAGGGGGCGACAAGACCCGCCGCCTGCCTGGATCGGGCGCGGGCTATTTCGGAACCTACAACCGCAACAAGCGAAGCATCTCAGTGAATTTAAAGTCTGTTGAGGGTCTCAAGTTTGCCACTCACCTCGTGCGAGAATCTGACGTTCTTATTGAGAACTTTGGTGTAGGGGTGCTGGATCGTCTCGGTCTTGGTTATGATGCAATGCAAGAGATTAACCCTAGCTTAGTCTACTGCGCGCTGAAAGGCTTTCTCAGTGGCCCTTACGAGCAGCGCGCTGCTCTTGATGAAGTGGTGCAAATGATGGGTGGGCTCGCTTACATGACGGGACCTGAAGGGTGCCCGTTGCGTGCTGGTGCTTCGGTTAATGATGTGATGGGTGGACTATTTGGGGTAATTGCAATTCAGGCCGCGCTGTGGGAACGCCAGCGCACGGGCAAAGGCACCTTCGTCCGTGCGGGTTTGTTCGAGAACAACATGTTCCTCGTCGCTCAACACATGGTGCAATACCGCCAAACTGGAGTCCCCGCGGCACCTATGCCCGAGCGTGTATCTGCCTGGGCGGTCTACGACGTATTCGAGACAGCCGATGGTGAGAAGATTTTTGTTGGCGTGGTCAGCGACAAGCAGTGGTCTCAATTTTGCAAGGTATTCGGCCTGGACGATCTGCTTCAGGACGCAGAACTTCAGACCAATGCGCAGCGGGTGGCGCGCCGAGATGCGTTCATGCCGCGCCTGCGCGACTTGTTTGGAGGGCAAGGCCTGTCGCAAGCCGCCACGATCTGTGGCAGCGTCGGACTGCCCTTCGCGCCGATCCTACGGCCGGACCAGCTTTTCGACGACCCTCATGTAAACCACACCGGTGCGACGGTCGAAGTAACCCTAAGCAACGGTGTGCGAACGCAGGTTCCAACACTCCCATTTGAGTACGGTGGCACCCGGCCCAGCCTCTATCGTGACCTACCACAAATCGGCGAGCACAACGATGCCGTCGCGCGCGAGTTGGGGTACTCGGATGAGGCGTTGGAGCGTCTGCGTCCCTCGCTTGGGAGCGCTACAACCGTTGAAATGGAATGATAGTGCTACTTGCAACTGTACTAGGCTTTGTCAGATCGAACTTGCTTGAAGCGGGCAGGGAGACTTTATAGCGTCTTCTAATTACAAAACACTCCCCATTTTGCTACAGATTTATAAAGTGTTCCAGAAAGTGGTCCTGTGGCTATGTTCTGCAAACACTAAATCAACTTTTATAAAATAATTACAAATACTTAGCTGCGATTTTGGTGCCCAGAAGAGGACGTCGAACTTTATATAATTATGTTTAAATACAGACACTTATTAATATTCAAAAATATAAAAGCGGTCCCGAAAGTGGTCCTGATCTGTGCGTAATATAAGGGTGAATCTGTGGCTTTTACCAGAAACGAACATTGACTGCGCCAATGCCTGAGGTGTGCTAAGCGGACTAGGGGTGGACTTGCTGCAACTGCGACAAAGGCATCAACTCGCCGAACCAATGTCACCGTCAAAGCATATTATAAGATGTGATCGTTAGACGGGGGTTGTTTTACAGTGTCTACAAATCTTTTTACAGTGTCAGAGTTGCCCGACTTTCGAAACGCGACATACAGGTCGATTTGGTTTTCGCATGGCTCAAACGGGACAAAGGAAACACCAGATGGCGCGATATTCTTGACCCAAGCCGGTACCAAAGAAATCCCTAAGCCTTGGACCACGAACTGCAACATAGTGGACTTGTCGATGATCTCGCAGACGATGTTCGGTTGTGCACCAATCTGGCGGAACCCACTCCATAATGCTTCGTGAAGAATTGGGCGTGCGTGTTTGGGGTACCCCACGATCGGTTGGTTGGCGATATCAGATGCAGAAAGGGAAGCTGAACCTGAAAGTGGGTTGGTATTGGCAAGGGCCACTACGATAGGCTGACGATGCAATAGTTGGCTGGTAATAAATTCATTCTCTTGAGGTGTCCGAATAAAGGCCACATCTGTACGATGGGCAATCAATTCTTGAGAGTGTTGTTCAGAGGACGAGACTTCCAACACCTGCACATGGACCTTTGGATCAGTCTGGCGAAATGCAATGAGGGCTTTAGGCAACAACATCGAAATTGCTTCGTCGACGCCGCTCACTCGGACATGGCGTAGGTCAGACTCGGCAGTGTGGCGAACGTGGGAGACCGACTTTTCAATGTCGGCAAGTATCCTTTTGGCATCTTGGATGAACTCGGACCCAGCTTGGGTCAGGCTGACCTGCCGGGTCGTTCTGAAAAACAGCCGGGCACCAAGTTCGTGTTCTAACGCAGAAACCCGTTCAGAAAGAGCGGATTGGCTAAGCCCCAAACGTTCGCCTGCGCGTCGAAAGTGAAGTTCTTCCGCGACGGCGACGAAGCATTCCAACTGTCTGATATCCAATCCGTGCTCCTTTGTTGGTTTACTTGATGACGCTTACCCGCATCTCACTTTTCAATCCTGCCTCATAATCTCGAATCGCGCTCGCATGTTCCAACGAGTCGAGCGTATCGTCGCGACCTCGGATCAGCGCAGCTTGAGTAGCAACGTCCATCTCGAATGGTGCGCTAATATCAGCAGCTGTGATCCTGCGCCTTTCAAGATCAATCGATACCTCGTTACCGTTGGCATCGCTAGCAAATTGCAAAAGTAAGTCGCGCATCGAAGGGGATACAACCGGCAGCGCCAGACCGTTTTTGCGGGCATTGTCGTAAAATATTCCGGCAAACCCTGTACCGATGCAGGCATTAATCCCAAGCTGGCGCATGCCCCAGACAGCATGTTCCCGGCTAGACCCACAGCCGAAATTGTCGCCTACGACCAAAATGCTGGCCCGCGTCCAAGGCGACTTGTTCAAGATGAATTCTGGGCGCTGTTCCCCCGCGCTATTAAATCGCAGGTCGGCAAATGTGCCATCGCCCAATCCTTCGCGAGTGATCGTGATCAAAAACCGCTTGGGCATGATCACGTCGGTGTCAACATTGGCCAATGGCAATGAGGCGGCGATCCCTTTGATCGTTTTCGTCATCTGCTTGCCTTTCGTTTGAAATCTCGCACATCAGCAAGATGCCCGGCGATGGCAGCCGCCGCGACCATTGCGGGCGACATGAGATGGGTACGTGCGCCACGGCCCTGTCGTCCTTCAAAATTTCGGTTCGTCGATGAGGCGACCCGCTCGCCATCCATGGCAATGTCGTCGTTCATTGCCAGACACATCGAACAGCCTGCTTCAGGTCGCCACTCAAAACCTGCGGCCTCAAAGACGGCACGCAGGCCTTCGGCTTCGGCTTTGATGCGCGTCATGGCAGAGCCTGGCACAACGATAGCTTCGACCCCTTTCGCCACTTTCCGACCTTCCAGTATTTTGGCGGCTTCGCGTAAGTCTTCGATACGAGAGTTGGTACAAGAGCCGATAAATGCCGTATCGATTTTTATCGACTGGGCTGATTGTCCCGCTGACAACCCCATGTACTGCAATGAGCGTGCCAGCGCCGCCTTTGCTTCAGGTGAAATATAGTCCGTGGCGGAAGGCACATTGGCCGTGATTGGAACGGACTGATCCGGGCTGGTGCCCCACGTGATCAGAGGTTCGATATCGGCTCCCGAAATGATGAACACTTCGTTAAATACAGCTTCGGGATCGCTGCCCCAATTTTCGCCATTGAACGCAAACTGACCGCTATGGGGATGGCCCTCCATCGCAGCTTCAGTGAGTTGATCTGCTGCGATCAAAGCTGCGCGCGCGCCTAACTCAACAGCCATATTACATACGGTCATTCGTCCGGCCATATCGAGGCTGCGGATTGCAGAACCCGCAAACTCTACCGCAAAGCCATTGGCTCCACCTGCGCCAACGACTTGCACGACCTTCATGATGATGTCCTTCGCTGTCACACCGGGAGCAGTCTCTCCGTCGACAGTAACGCGCATGGTTTTCATGCGTTTGTAGCGTAAGGTTTGGGTGGCGAGCACATGTTCGACTTCGGATGTGCCGATCCCAAAGCCAAGCGCACCGTAAGCACCATAGGTGGTGGTATGGCTGTCACCACAGGCAATTAACATGCCGGGCGAGACGAGCCCTTGTTCCGGCACTACAACGTGCTCGATACCTTGTCGCGGGTCGCCAAGACCGTAAAAGGCGATGCCGTGTTTGGTGCAGTTAGCTTGCAAATTGTCGATCAGAAGTTTGGATGACGCGTCATGAGGCTCACTGCTTCGGGTCGCGTTGACATGATCAATCACGGCCAGATGCGCCTCGGGTCGCCAAACGTCCAGGCCCTTTGTGTCGAGCCCTGAAAAGGCCTGCGGACTGGTGTATTCGTTCATGATGTGGAAATCGACATAGATCAGCATGTCGCCATCGGGCAGATCGCACACCTTGTGGGCGTCGACCAATTTGTCATAAAGCGTGCGGCTCATTCGGTTGCCTCCATGTGTCTTGCGTTGCGAGCAAAGAATTCGGACATTCGTGCCGCGATGTCATTTGGGATTTCTTCGGCCATGTAATGGGTCGTGTCGAGCGCTTCGCCCTCAACTTGCACGGCACGTTGACGCCAAAGACCAAGCGCGTCGAAGCATCTCTCAATAACACCAAGTTTCGCCCAAAGTGTCAGGATTGGCATGTTGAGTTTTCGCCCCTCGTCTGCATTGTCATGTTCGATGTCTATGGTGGCGGCGGCACGGTAGTCTTCGCAGCTTGCGTGAATTGCGACCGGATCCGCGAAGGCGCTCAAATATTCAGTCAGAGCTTCGGGAGCAAAAGGGTTATTGCCCTTCGCCTGATTGAAACATTTCAGCTTCCAGAACTCTTGCGCGTCCGCACCGATCATTTGTTCAGGTAGCGGGTGTGGCTGAATTAGGAAAAACCAATGCCAGTAAGTGCGCGCAAATTCGACGCTTGTACCCGCATACATTTCGCGGGTTGGCGCGATGTCGAGCAATGTCATGGCCTCGACGCGATTAGGATGGTCTAAACCCATCCGATGCGCCACCCGCGCTCCCCGATCATGGGCACCAACAAAAAATCGCTCATGTCCTAAGCGTTGCATGACTGCAACGATGTCATTGGCCATGACGCGTTTTGAATAAGGTTCGTGCGATGCGTTTGACGCTGGTTTATCTGATCGGCCATATCCACGCAGGTCAGGGCAAATGACTTGATACGACCGGGCTAGAATCGGTGCCACACCGTGCCACATGGCAGATGTTTGCGGATAGCCATGTAAAAGGACGAGCGGCGGCGCACCTGTGGGACCGGCGCGGCGGACGAACAAAGTCGCACCGTCGCCTTCGATACACTCTTCCACAAAATCCTTAAACATTTCACATTCTCCGAAGGGGTTGGACTTAGTTCCTTATTTCAGATTAAACGAAAAGAATTAGTCGTAAAAACTGATCAGTTATGCCGACTAATTCTCTTGGCAAGTTCCAGTAGTATTCAATTACAAAAGCCGAGCTAGAAAATCTAGAAGCGCGGCAATTACGGATCAAAGGATGGTGACAGCATCACATCACGATCTTTGCCACCTTTTCCTCGTTCGACATGGATAAGCATTCGGTCAGGCACTGTCAGACAAAACGAGCTTGAGACGGGCAGGGTGGTCTCGTAGCCTCTCCGTATGACAAAACACTCCCCATTCAGGTACTTTAAAACGAGCCCTGAGATCATCCGCTTGGCTGTGATGCTGTACGTTCGTTTTCCGCTCTCACTCCGTAACGTGGAAGATCTTCTGCACGAACGAGGCATTGAGATCAGCCACGAAACAGTTCGGTT
>ERZ651776.1714-NODE-1714-length-25693-cov-6.628240_pt1 | contig 25693 bp, 25 predicted proteins | sample MGYA00514761_ERZ651776 | MGnify/ENA metagenome assembly ERZ651776 | reverse complement strand
TATGCGGCGTATGACGCGCTGTCACCCCAGATGAAGCGTTATCTCGATGGTATGACTGCGCGTCACTCGGGCGAAGACTCCTATCGCAAACTGTTCCAGAAGAAGATCGGCTTTGGGTCGACCTGGCCCGAGGCAGATCATCCAATCATTCGACGCCATAGCGATAGCGGGCGACCCGTGTTGTATGTGGATCGCGAGTTCACCGAATCGATCAACGGGCTGCCCAAGGAGGAAGGTCGGGCGCTGCTCGACTTCCTCATCGCTCACACTGAACGAGCGAACTTCCAGTGCCGCTTCCAATGGACACAAAACGCGATCGCTATCTGGGATAACCGATGTGCGCTCCATCACGCGATATGGGACTATTGGCCACAGGAACGTCGCGGCCATCGGGTCAGTGTGCAAGGTGAGGTGCCCGTCATGTGGGACCTCGACACCGACTGCGTTCCCGAGACCATCGAACACAACACGGTCAAACTCACTGCGTAACCCAGAGCTACAAGACCAGTCTTACCCCCGGCCGAGCATGCCGCCTTGCATGGGGAAAGTCGCCATGTAGTGCAGGTACTGGGGAGTCAACATTGCCCGCAAAATGGTGAGGCTTTCGTCGGCGGCCTGGATCCCGGCGCGTTGCATAACATCGAGGTCATAGAGACAGTCGCGGACCGCTGTTGCTCGTGCCACGTGAGCAAGACGGGTTTGTTCTGGGTCGGCCGGCGCTGGCAGGTCGTCGGCTGCACCCAATGATGCCGCCCGCTCCCGCATGCGATCGGCCTCGGGGCCCGACACATCGGCTAGGGCGGCTGCGGCATCTCGTAACGCCGCGTTCATCGCATTGTGTTCTTCGACCAGGCTCGACTCGTAGACCGGCAGGAGTTGGCGAACACCCTGCAACAACGACTGCATCATCTGCGCACTTGCTTGTGCCTTTGCGTCGGCTAGATGCGGAAGGATGTCTGTTTCCACCGCAAGGATGACACCTTCGAGCATGTCGTCGATGGTTGGTGAGGTAATCATGCGGGAACCCCCGGATAGTCGAGCAGCGAGATGAAACTCATCAACGCAGGCGCCTGTGACTGCACCAGGTACAGATGCAGGAACTCCATGTGTTCCTTACGAGTCCGGCGAGCGATCGCAGCATTTACTGGCACCGCAATGTTGGCGGTGCCGAACAACGTGAAATACCCGAGTTCTTCCGGTGTGATATCCAGGCCGCGAAGCTTGTTGTAATACGCCAAGAATCCGCCCTCGTCGACGGGGTGCGACATGACCTGGCTGTTCGATAACACGTCCATCAACGCCATCCAGCCCAGGTCCTCTCGGGGGTCACCGATCCGGGTGTTCTCCCAATCGATCAGCGCCGTTACCTTGCCATCTTCGTAGAGGAAGTTGGCCGGGTTGAAGTCACCGTGCACGATCGACAACGGCACGGGCCTGGGTTTGTTGCGCCGCAGCGAAAGGAACGAGTCGAGCAGCGTGAGCATCATCGGGTCGAACTCGAGCGTGGGATAGGAATCGATGTAGTACTCAAACGTGGTGTCCATGTAGGCGTCCCACGACGACGCATCGATCCCGACACCTCGGGGATCCGCCAGTTCACCGTGCGGGTCGATCGTGTCGATCGACGTTTCGTGCAACTCGACCATGATCTCGCACAGATGGCGAACGACGTCGTCGACCTGGTCGGTGTCGGGTCCGTCATGAAACAGGTCCGACGTCTGGCCGTTGCCAGGCATGCGCTGAATGATCATGGCTCGTTCGCCGAACACGTCGGGGTTCATCTCGGCGCAGTAACTCCGCGAGATCGGGATCGATGTGTTGGCCCGCAACGACTCAAGCAAGTTGTGCTCAACAAGCCGACTCGTTTCGAGAATCGCTACCGCCGCCGGTGGATCCTTCCGCAGGATCATCGGCAACTCGCCCGCGTGTTCGCCGCCTTGCACCTCGATATCGAAAGCGAACGTCTCACGAGAGAACCCGCCCGGCAATGCGGCCAGTCCTCGAACGTGGATGCCCTCGGCATCTATAAAGACGCTCGCAAGCGTCGACGCAAGTTGCTCGTCCATCCGATCCCCCAATCAGTAGCCCACGTGGTGGGCATTTGCGTCACGGTAGTTCATTTCTCCATAGCGCCGCACCGGAACGTGTTGCGTCACCAGGTTCCGTCTGGCAACCGATAGTGGCAACACAAAAACAGAGCCGAGGGCGTTGCTCATGCCGTACCGTTAGCGAGTGCACAACCTCCGAGAAGAACAGCGGTCTGGCCTCGCCGGGTTGGAAACAGTCACGTCGCTCCTGCAGCAACGGCGGAACGCCCACCCCACCTACGGCCTCTACGAGGCCTGCGAGCTGCACTTTTGGTGGAGCAAACCTCGCAGTACCGACAGTCTTAGCCAGCTCGTCTGGTTCGATGAACATGGTCGGCCCGAAGCAGCGGCGGTCATGGCCGACTTCACCGACGGAGGTTCCTTGTTGTACGAGGACGTGACGTTCTTGCCCCTCTTTATGCCCGACTCAAGCCCGGAACTGGTGGCCCATGTCGTCGAACGAGGACTTGCCCTCGCCGCTGACCACGGCTTCCCTTCTGTCGAACTTGAGGTTGACAAAGCCGACGACGTCATGCACGGCGTATTGGCCAGTCACGGTTTCACGATAAAAGAGGAAGACATTCTGGCCGAGGCGTGGATGTCAACCGATACTCGCCCCCAGATCAGCACGCTGAACGACGGGTATCGATTGGTGTCGCGGGCCGAGACGACACCGCGACCGCATCACATGACCGAACGGAATCCGGCGTTCTCCGAGGACCGACTGCTCGAAACGTCGACCTATCGTCCCGACCTCGATCTGGTGGTGCTCGACCGCGACGACAACTACGCGGGGCATGGTCTGTTCTGGTACGACCCAATCACCGCTACCGGCGTCGTCGAACCAATGCGCACCAAAGACGAACACCAGCAACAAGGGGTCGCTCGCCACATACTCACCGCTGGGCTTGACAGGCTTGCCAACGCTGGGGCCGAACGTGTCTCGATCGGCTACGAACCAGCCAACCCGGCGTCGGGCCATCTGTATCGCAGCGTCGGTTTCGAACCCATCAAATACACCGACCTGTTGTCGGGCCCCACCAGTTCAACACCGGTGTAGGCCCGACCTGTAGCGTCACTGTTCAAGCGTTGCTGCAACGATCTTGGTCAGGGCGTTCTCGACCACCGAGCGTGGGCAAGCCAGGTTGATCCGTACATGGCCGTCGGCATCGGCGATGAACTTGTGGCCGCCTTCGAGCAACACACCCGACCGCTCCGCGAAGTACCGGGTCAGGTCGACATCAGGTGAGAAATACGCTCGAAGGTCTATCCACGCAAGATAGGTCGCGCCAGGAATCCGGAACACAGCGTCGGGTAGCTGACCGGCGAGCGTGTCACGAACAAGCTCGAAGTTCGCATCGAGGTACAAATGAAGTTGTTCGAGCCACCGGTCACCATGGCGGAACACACCGGTTGCTGCCGCAGCGCTGATCGGATTCACGACCGGAAACTTGCGACCGAGCCAAACGTCTCGAATCTCGGTATTCGGGATGATCACGTTGGCCATGCCCAGACCGGCCAGATTGAACGTCTTGCTCGATGACATACAGGTAATGATCTGGTCGGACTCGGGATACAACTTGGCCAGAGGTGTATGCGTGAGCCCCGTCCGAAGGAGATCGCAGTGGATCTCATCGGACACCACCATCACGTCATAGGCAAAACACAGCTCTGCCATGCGACGAAGCTCGTCCTCCGCCCATACTCGGCCGGTCGGGTTGTGCGGGTGGCACAGAATGAAAAGCCGAAGGTCCGGATCGGCCAACTTCTTTTCGAACTCTTCGAAGTCGACGGTGTACCGACCGTCGTTCGACGCAACAAGCCTGCAGGTCACCAATTGATGTCCGTGTTTGGTGGCAGCAGTCTCGAAGGGGCCGTACGCAGGGCTGAGCGTGAGGACCTTCTCGCCCGGCTTCACTATGTATTCGACAAGGTCGTCGACGGCAGGCACGATGCCAGCCGAGGTCACGAAGTGTTCCCGTTCAGGAACCCACTCGTAGTGCCGCTCGCACCACCCGGCGAAGGCGTCATACAGCGAACCATCAAGCAACACGGTGTAGCCGAAGATCGGACGTTCGATCCGCTCTCGCATCGCGTCGACCGCTGCCGGAGGCGCTGCAAAGGCCATATCGGCCACCCACATCACGAGCGCATCATCGTCTGCGCATGGCATGACGACGTCTTGGCCATCGAACAGGTAGTCGCGAAAGCCGTCTGTGGCGATGGCGTTCATTCCTCGGCGGTCGATGATTTGGTCGAAGTCGAAGCCAACGTCAACCCGTTTGTCCTGCATCAAAGCAGTTTAAGAGCACAACCTCATCGAACGAGCCCCTACCCTCGGTCACTATCCCGATGGACCACGACATACGTTCCCCCAAACCGCCTCTGCGCCCCGTATCGCTCGTGCGTTGGTTGTGGCAGCTGGCCAAGGACATCGCCCACGAATACAACACTGACGGTATTGGTGACGTGGCAGCAGCGATTACGTTCTGGACGATTCTTTCGGTGCCAGCAGCCGTGCTTGCCCTGGTCAGTGCACTGAGCTCGTTGGAGTCGGTCCTTGGGACCTCAGCCGCGAACGATGTCGAAGTCGAGGTGACCGAGTTCATAGCGGCCACGTTCACTGACTCGGCGACTCTCAGCGAGACCGTGAGTGAACTGTTCAACAGCTCGAGTGGCGGCGTGGCCACGGTCGCGACGCTGGTGGCATTGTTCACATTGTCCCGGGCATTCGCCGGCCTGATTCGAGCACTCGACATCGCGTACGAAGTCGACGAAGGCCGTCCGTGGTGGTTCATCCGTCTCGTCGCCATCGGGCTCGGAGTCGGCACGATTGTGGTTGTGTCCACGGGCGCAACCTTGCTCGCAGTGTTGCCGCGCCTTCCCTTCGACGGCCTTCTCCGACTGCTTGCGGTGCCGGCCGTTCTCATAGGACTCGTTATGTGGGCAGCAACGCTCTTTCACCTCGGGCCCAACCATCGAACACCATGGCGTTATGACCTACCTGGCGCCATCGTCACGATGGTGGGCTGGGTTGCTGCATCGCAGGGTTTCGCGCTCTACGTGCGAGCAGCCGGACTTGGCACTCAGGTACAGACAAGTGTCGGTGCCATTTTGTTGGCCCTGAGTTTGATGTACGTGTTGAGCATCGTCCTGCTGATTGGCGCCGAGCTCAACGATGTCATTGCCCGCCGCGCTGGGGTCGTCCAACAGCCACGATCGGTCCGGGCCGGAGCGTCTTCTGTCCGCAACGCGTTCACATCACGCAAAGGACCGTGATCGTTCTGCCCATATGAGCGGCCAGCACGGTCAAGGGTTACGCGGTCGCTGGTTACCCGGTCGGACGGTTGACGGTCAGAGCTCACCCGAAGTGAGGAGATCCACAGGGTCCGCGGTCACGAAGGTTGGTGACTTGCTGGCCAAGCCGGTGACATTGCCGGCCCCGCTCGATCTCGACCAACCGCCGGTTCAGGATCGACATCGACACCTGGGTGCCCTCGTCCAGGAACCAGTTGTCAAAGATACTTCCGTAGTCGGGTTCGGTCGCCCCGGTCACCGACCGCATGGTCTTGGATGTCAGCCCGGCCTTGTGGCCCTTCACAACCCGGCCAGCCGAGACCTGGAGATCCGTGACGTACTGCCCAATGGCATAGGCATTGTCGATGTCGGCCCCGTCGTAGGTCAGCGTGGTCGGTTCCATCCACTCGCGGGTCAACTCGGCGTGGAACAGCGCTTCGGCCGCCTCTTGTCGTTGTGCATCCATCATTGCCATGATCGATGTCCTCTCGTTCGCTCCCGGTGTTGCTGAGTACTCCGTGTCGCCGCATAGTCATTGCGGTTGCACAGTCAGCTGACGAGTCGGCTGGCGTGCTCAAATGGCAGCAGAGGGAGGCGCTCGAGCTCATCGAACGATGGCACTACGCTGCCTTTGATGCAGCTTCCTTCCGTTGCCGACGACGCCCAGTTCGACGCGCTCATGGCCGATCCTGACCAGGTTGCTCGCTGCCTTGAATATGCGGCTACGGCGCTTGGGGTAGCACCGGTGTCGACGCCAGTTCGAGGTTCGGCCCTGATCGGTTTGAGCGAGTCATCGGTGATCAAGTTGATGGCGCCGTTCGACAACCAGCTCGCTTCGGTGGAACAGGTGTGTCTTCGCACGCTCCATGGAGCGTTGCCGGTCGCCACACCCAGACTCATCGACAGCGGAACACTCGATGGATGGAGTTATGTCCACATGACACGGCTGCCCGGTGTTGAGCTCAAAGAGTGCTGGCCGACTCTCGGCAGCCGCCACAAACTGTCGATCGCGACCCAGCTCGGCGAGTGTCTGCCGATACTGCATCAACTCCCGGCACCGGCCGAGATTCCACGCTGCGACTGGTCGAGTTGGGCTACCAACCGGGTCGTAAACATCCACGACTATCTGCGGGATGTCCCCCCGGCGTGGGCCGATGTTGTGCCACAGGTGCTCGAATCTGCGGACCTCTCGGCAGGACAACAAGGATGGCTGCACACCGAGGTCATGCTCGAACATCTGCTCGTCCAAGTCGACGGCGACAAGGTGCACCTGTCGGGCTTGTTTGACTTTGAGCCGTCGTGGGTTGCGCCGGTCCACTACGAATACGCATCCATAGCCATGTTCGTCAGCGCCGGCGACAGGTCGATCCTGTCCGAAGTACTACGCGCGTCGCACCAGACGGTCAGCCCAGAGCGGCTGTTCGCGATGGCCATGATGCATCGGTACGGAAAACTCGCCTGGTACAAACAACGCCTCGGGGGACCCGACGATCTCCAAACATGGATCCAAACGTTCTTCAGCACGGACACGCTTTGAAGCGGGCATGGAAGCCGACCGCCTCACCAGTTAGCCCCGCTCACGGATGACGACGGGGTTTGTGAAGTGCTCGACGTGGGTAGATACGTCGACGTCGGTCATCGGGTAGTTCAGTGCCTCGCTAATGATGTCCTCGGCCACCCAATCCTCTACGCACCCGTATGGGGTGATTCAGGGCTTCAGTAGTGATGTCCTCGGCAACCCGATATGCGGCGCATTCGAACACAGCGGGCTCAGCCGCCGATGGCTCGCAGGATGTCGAGTTTGGCAGCACGCCGTGCCGTTAACGTCGCAGCCAGCACACCTGCGACCCAGCGCCGCGATCGCGGTTGCACCAGCACCGACGAGTATCGCCATGCACCTCGTTCGGATCGAGAAGGCGACCGGCCCGGTCGGGATCGAGATGCCAACGGCGGCCAAGACCTGCTTGAGGAACGCCGCCACCCCCAGGCCACCGAGTAGCCCAACGATCGACGCAATCACGCCTACGATCACGGCCTCGAGTAGTACGGAACCGAGAACCTGTCTGCGGCTTGCACCTAGGGCGCGTAACAGTCCCAGCTCCTTCGAACGCTGTGCAACCACGATCGAGAACGTGTCGAAGATAATAAACGAGGCGACAAACAAGGCAATGGCAGCGAAAATCAGCATGAACGTGTTCAAGAAGGAAAGTGCGTCGGCTACCTCGTTCCGGCTCTCCTCGGTCAGGCCCTCACCGCTGATGACCTCGAACGTGCTGGGCAGCGTTGTGTCGACACGGTCGCGCAGCGCCTCCTGGCTGACGCCGGCCGCTGCGACAAGGTCGATCGTGTTAGCCCGACCTGGTTCGACCTGTACCTCCTGAGCGGTCACTAGATCAAAGAGCGACATCGACGCTCCGGGCAGTGAAAACACAGGTAATTCGGGTCGCTGCCAGAATCAGATTCTGGTGACGGAAGCTGTGGATCTCAATGCAGGTGCGCTCCATGCGCAGACAGGACAACGCTCCGATCACCCGGGCACCCGAGCCAGAACGTGTTACGGGCCGAAGAGGTCGAGTGTGACTGCTTCGATCTGGCCCGCGTCGTCGATGAAGAAATCGATGGTCCACCATCCGAGGCAGCTGGTGGCTGTTGTTGGTTGCATACTGACCCGGCGATGGTCCTCAAGACCATCCGGTGCAGGTTCGGGTGGCGCAACGCAGCGAGCGTGGGCGCCCAGGGTGACAGCGAACGGTTCGGACACGAGATCGAGTGCGGAGAACGGCCCGGCGTATCCCCGGAATTCCTCCCGAGCGATGGACCACATTGCGGCATCAGCAAGGCCGTCGTGATCCACCGTTCGCATGATGTCTGGACCCAGACCCAACATGACGGTTTCTGCGAAGGCCACCGCGTTTACGGTGACGCTTGCCGGGTTGGCGGCAAGCACGACGAAAGCGTCCGCCAGACCGACATCGGCTGGTGTTGGTTTGATCGTCTCGTCGTTGAAGTCGACGATGAAACGCTCGCCGTCGAAACGACCGGCGATCTCGACATGGCTCGGCGTCCATCGCACGTCACCTGCGGAGTCCATTTCGACAGTGAGCCGATCAGGGTTGGCAATAACAACCCATGTGCCGCCGCATTGGGCTGGGAACGATTCCAACAACAGCTCGCACAGACGGGCTCGGCCACGGTCCCAGACCACCGCTCCTCGCACCGTCGCCTCCGGTAGAACTTCGCCAGGGACAAGCATCGAGACGTCGATCACATCGCCGCCCGGCTCGTTGGCCGGCGAGGTCGGTGCAGTAGCCGTCGCTAGTGGTCGGACCTCGGAGGTATCTCTGAGTGGTGGCCATGCGGCACCGTCAATACGAATGATGTACTCGACCACGCGATCAGGGACCGGCAGCTCTTCGAACGAGCGCACATATTCGAGGCGAAGAATCCCTGCCCCTGAGGACCCTGCCTCAAACGTGAACACTTCGAACCCGGCCGCCCCCACGACTTCGGTGTTGTCTGCGTCTTCGTACGACCGCAGCTGGAACTCGGCGATATCTGGGACCGACATCTCGGCGATCTCCCATTGGTAGCCGGTGCTCGGGTTCGAGCCGAGGCGCACCACGAACTCTTCGCCTGCTGACAGGCTCACTTCGTTGGTGGAATCGGCTTCGGTTAGCACCGTGCCCACCGCATCCTCGCCGCTGTCACTCGCACACGCGGTCATGAAGCCCAGAACGAGCGCGGCGGTAAGAACGAAACGTTGCAGATTCATGTGTCGAATGTTGCTCGCTGCAACCTGCCGGGACTAGGGAGAAACGTCCCTTTCCGCCGATTCGCGGGTTGCACGGCACAACGGCTGTAAAAGCGGCAACGAACCAATGCACTAACTTCGGCACATGACCGACAGCGAAACCGGCGTGGAGATCCGAAGCGATCAAGGAACGGCCTACGGCTTGACCCCCGGCTCCCATGACCCCGACCTGACCGAAGTTGGGGCGGGTTCCCCTATGGGCGAACTGATGCGCAGGTACTGGCATCCGATCAGCCTGAGCGAAGACGCGACCGACCTTCCAGCCGCAGTCCGCATACTCGGCGAGGACCTGATCCTGTTTCGATCGACCGATGGTCAGCCCGGACTGGTGCACCCCCGATGTGTCCACCGCGGTTCATCGTTGCTCTACGGCCGCGTCGACGATCACGGTATTCGCTGCTGCTATCACGGCTGGGCGTTCGATACCGAGGGCAACTGCACCGACCAGCCATGTGAACCCCAGAACGGCGCCAATCGCGACAAATTCCGCCAACCGTGGTACCCGGTCGAAGAACGTTATGGCCTGATCTGGGCATACCTCGGGCCCCCGGAAAAGAAGCCACTTCTCCCCCGGTACAGCACGTTCGAGGACCTGGGCGACGACGAACACATTTTCACAGACGACAAGAACATCGGCAGCGGCCGCTACTTCTCCGGCATCGTTCCGTTCAACTGGCTCCAACATTTCGAGAACATTCTCGACACAGCGCACTTCTACTGGCTGCACTTCTTTCACTCCGGACCACAATTCGGTTCGCGTTATGGCGAGTTCGATGTCCTTGACTTTCAGCCATGGGAGAAGCTCGGAGGCCTGGAGTGGAATATCACCACGACCGGCGTCGCTGTGGACCGAAGCGCCGAAATCCCCGATGGCCGGGTGCTCCACACGACCACTGAAACCGTTTTGCCTGGGGTTCGTGGTGTCTCCAATCCTTTTGGCGATCCAGGTCCCACCGACTCGCTCGGTTTCGTGGTGCCCGTCGATGACACCAACTTCAAGATCTTCACCGTGCTTAGAGGAAAGGACCGATCGTTCTTCGAACGCATCGAATCGATGCGCCGTCCGGGCGCCGACCCACACGCTGATCCAAGCCAGGCGCAGCGGTTCCCCGGCGACTGGGAAGCCCAGGGCAGCCAGGGCGCCATCACCCTGCACTCCGAAGAACACCTGGCTTCGAGCGATCGTGGTGTGCGTATGCTCCGTCGATTGTTGCGTGACCAGATGACCGTTGTCGCCGATGGTGGCAACCCGCTCAACGTGGCCTTCGAAGCGGGCAACGAAGTTGTGCAGATCAAAGCCGGGCAGTACTTCCAGAAGTAGCCCCGGCGAAAGAGTGCGGAAGAGTCCAACGCTGGGGCGATGGTCTGCGCCGCTCCAGCACTAGGTTGCCGCAATGACCGGCATCCCACTTGAACCGAGCTCAGCCGAGCGACTCTCATTGGGGAACCAGGTACTCGAGTTTCTCGACGCGTGGATCGCTCGCCGTGATCAGACCCCGGCTTCGTAGCCAGATCCTGACGACGGCCTGATCGGGGCGCTCCTGCACGAACCCGGCGAGAATGGCCGTGACCTCGAAGGTTTGCTCACGGCCATCGAATGAGCGACCAACACCGGGTTCGATACGGCCGGACCTGGTTTCCTTTCGTACATGCCAAGCGGCGGTTTGTACACCGCCGCCCTTGGCGCACTCATCGGAAGTGTCACCAACCAATACACAGGAGCCTCACACGCAAGTCCCGGCATGACTGCTATCGAGGAGTCCGTTATCCGATGGATGACCTCCCTGTTCGATCTTCCCGAATCGTCCGGGGGTGTCCAAGTATGGCTCGCACTACGCCTCCATGGAGTTCGCCGGTTTCGAGACGAACTCGACCGGATGCTGGACCTGGCCGAACGAACGGCAGGCCGACTTGGGCTCTGCCAGGAGTCCAGTTGATCGATCAGCCGCAGCTATCTGTGGTGGCGTTCCGGGCAGAAGCTGGCGACGATGCCACCCGGGCAATCCTCGACACACTCCTCGAATCGCGCCAGGTCCATGTGTCCAGCACCACCGTTGACGGCGACATGTACGTGCGATTCGCCTTCCTCAACCAACGGACAACAGACAGCATTGTCGACCAAGCCATCCAGATTGTTGAGACGACCCTCCATTCACGTCGGTGACAAGTGTGGCGTCATTGCCGGCCGACGGGAGCACTCAGCGATCTCGCGGTAGACCTGGGTCGTACTCACTGACTTCTTGGGCACTGTCCATGGCGTGGCGGCGGTTGTTCACTCCGGCGGTCTCCCGACGCAAACGCCCCGTTTCGGGTGGCCCTTCGAGCGCCCTACCCTCACACCGTGCAGCTGAGCATTCTCGATCAGACACCAATCCCGGCCGGCTCAACCGCGCCCGAGGCGATTGCGAACACCATCGACCTGGCAATGCAAGCAGAGTTGTTTGGCTACCAGCGTTACTGGGTGGCCGAACATCACAACTCAACAGGATACGCGGGCACTGCACCTGAAATTCTCATAGGTGCAATCGCCGCCGCAACGTCGACTATCCGTGTGGGGTCAGGTGGCGTCATGCTCTCCCACTACAGTCCGCTCAAGATCGCCGAAGTATTTCATATGTTGAGCGCACTCCATCCAGGCCGTATTGACCTGGGCCTCGGTCGAGCACCTGGAGGCGGTTCGGCAGCAGCCGACGCTCTAGCTCGGGGCACATCAGGCTTTACGAACGATAACTACGAGTCGCTGCTGGATGAACTTCAGGCCTTTCTCGGCGGCAGCGTCGACGAAGTGCACGCATCCCCGCTCGACACCACCTCTCCCCCGATCTGGTTGCTCGCATCGGGTATGTCAAGCGCCACGCTTGCTGGCAAGCTCGGGCTGCCCCTGGCCTGGGCTCACTTCATCTCGCGCAGCGACGGCCCAGCCGTAGTCGCTATGTACCGGCACGCCTTCATTCCCTCGGCACAACTGGCTGAACCTCAGGTAACTATCGCCGTCTCGGCGTTGGCTGCCGAGACCGACCAAGAGGCCAATCTGCTCGCCACGAGTATTCAGCAGTTCAAACGCAACAGTTTCAACGGCAACGTGCCAACGATCGACGATGCGTTACACCAAGGGGCCCTGATCGAAGGACCACACGAGCCAAGAGTCGGCGTTGCCCCTGCTGTCGTCGGCTCACCCGAGACGGTAATGACTCAACTCGAATCGCTGGCGTCGCGGTACGACACCGACGACATCACTATTGTCGGAATCTGCCATGACCACGCAGCACGAGTGCGCTCCCATCAGCTCATCGCTCAAGCCGCAGCCCGCTGACCACGGTCATTGTCTGCTCTCCCAGCGTCGACAAACAATCAGCCATGGGAGTATGCGGGTCCCAGGTCTCGATCTGTATGACCACCGTGGGTCGGGGCGTGACCGCTGGCATACGTGCTTTCTTCGCGTTACCCGTTACTGTATCGATCAAGTACCCGATCGATCAACTACTGAATCGATCAAAAGACTCTTGATCGACGATGAACGGAGCCGACATGGTCCTCACACTCACCCGCTATTTCGATGCAGAACCGATCGTCGTCGAAGGAATCCTCGCAGGCAGTCTCGATCGATGGCTCGATGTTGCCGCGACCCGAATTGGCGCATCACGAACCGCTCTGGTGACCGAAGCCATCAATGGTGGGTTTCGTGTCCATGCTGGCCTACACGTGCTCGACGGCAGTGAACTCCACGTATCGGGCGAAAGCCGACTCACTACGCTGAAGATCACCATTCCGTGGGAGCACTCGGACAACTCGAAAACACTCGCAGCAAACGCATTCGCTGAAGCCATCGCTGACGAGGTTCAACTCGCAGCCTGATGGGCCATGATGACGGTGTGGTCGCACGCGTAACTTTGCAGACTGTCGCCGATCGGGTCGGTGTCTCTCGAACGACCGTGTCGAATGCGTACAACCGCCCTGATCAACTCGGCGACGAACTACGTAATCGGATTCTGGGGGCAGCACAGGAGCTTGGTTATCGAGGGCCCGATGCCGCCGGTCGCATGTTGCGGACCGGACGTATGGGAGCGATCGGGCTGCTCTTCACCGAGGACCTTCGCTTCGTCTTCACGGATCCGGACACAACACAGTTCATGCTGGGCGTGGCCGAAACAAGCGCACTTGCAGGTACAGGGCTCACCCTGCTCCCCGTACCGCTCGGGACCGAAGTGAGTGAGACCGCCGTGCCCTACGTGGCGGTCGATGGGTACCTCGTCTTTTCGGTACCGATCGATCACCCTGCTCTTGAGACAGTCTTACGACGGGGGAAACCAGTGGTTGTGGTCGACGAACCCGACCTCGGAGATGCGACGTCTTTTGTTGGCATCGACGATCGGGCCGGAGCCAAGATGGCGGCCGAACACCTGCTCCGGCTGGGCCACCGCAAGATCGGCATTCTGTTCGGAAGACTGTCGCTCGATAAGACTCCCGGTCAACGAAGCCGTGCAGAAGTCCACCGGGCTTCGATCCGCGTCGCTCGAGATCGCATGTGTGGGTTCGAAGATGCGCTCCTCGAACACGACATCGACATGGAGAATGTCGTCAACTGGGAGGCAGGCGGAAACGATCCTGACTCAGGGCGTCATGCAGGGCTCGACATGCTCGAACGTCACCCTGAACTCACGGCATTGCTCTGCTTCAGCGACCAACTGGCGATCGGAGCAGCTCAAGCCGGACTCCGGCTCGGCCGCCAACTACCAAACGAACTCTCGATTGTCGGCTTCGATGACATCCCCCGAGCAGCGACATGGGATCCACCTCTCACCACCGTGAGGCAACCCCTCGTCGACAAGGGTCGAGTGGCAGCAGAGCTCCTGATGGAACAAATCAAAGATGGAGGGACGCGACGTATCGAGCTTCCCATCGAGCTCGTCGTGCGAGCTTCGACGGCACAGCTGTCAGACGGTCAACGTCCCAGCTGACGGCAACGCCGATCCACGGGATTAGTGCGCTCGCCGTCGGATCGGCCGCCCGCCGAGAAATTTCGATTGGGATGCCACGACCTTCTACCGCTGGGCGGCACTGCTGGTTGCATGTGAACGTAGAAGCCTGCCAGGACGCTCCCCGGTGTCTGTGTCATTGGCGCGGGTCTGCACTCCACCGACGAACGTGGCTACGTACCCTTCGACCGGTTGGAGGTAACGGAGGCCGCCGGCTGGAAGGTCGGCGTGGGCCACCGGGCGATGAACGTTCAGATTCTCGAAATCGATCACGTTGACGTCCGCTCGTTTGCCCACGGCGAGTTCGCCTCGGTCGGCGAACCCGTAGAGCTGGGCATTACGCAGCGTTTGCTTGTGGACCATGAACTCGAGCGGGATGCGCTCGCCGCGCGTCCGGTCTCGGACCCAGTGCGTCAGCTGGGTGGTGGGCACCGATCCATCACAGATGAGCTTCACGTGGGCACCGGCATCTCCCAAGCCCACGATTGTGCCAGGGTCGACCAGCATTTCTCGGAGGTCTTCCATGTCGCCCTTCACGTAACCGACTCCCGGCAGAGCAGCGATGTTCGTGCCATCTCCTGCGGCCAAGAAGTCGTACATAGCTTCCTCGAGGGTCACACCGCGCTCGGCCGCCAGTGCAGCGAAACTCTGCTCAGGCGAGGGCTCGTAGTCGACGATGTCGTCGAGGGGGAACGACCGCCCAATGGCCGAACGGAGCAGCTTGTACAGGTTCTCCATCGACCCGGCCTGCTCGACTTCGACGTCGGAGTCACTGAGGATCGCTGCCCGTATCTCGGGGTCACGCATGGCCGCGGCGCGTTCGTGAACGGGCAGATCCGCGATCTCTAGGTAGGTGCGGCGGCGGCTGAACGGGTGGTAACCAGCCAGGCCCGAAAGAAACCCGGCAGGTCGAGAAGCGACCTGAGGGTAAAGATGAGCGCCTGTCTCATTCATCTCACGAGCGAAGGCCAACGCTGCCCTCCACGCATCGGGAGCATCACCATGTTGAAGTGTCGTGAAGGTGACCGGCTGACCGGTCGCCTTTGAGATGTCCGACAACAGCGCCAGTTCTTCATCCTCGGAGAACCGCTCGCCACCGTAGATGCGCATATTGCCGATCGACTCAGATGTGATCGCCTCGAACACGCCGCCGCCACCATCGGCCATACCCTGCACTAGCTCGGAGAGTTCTTCGCGTGTGGCGTAGGTTCCGGGCACTGGAACCCCAGAGATCGAACGGTGGAAAATGGTGCGTGAGGTCGTGAAACCGACCGCTCCGGCCTGTGTTGCTTCGGCGACTAGTTGACGCATCTGAGCGATGTCGGCGTCGGTTGCGTCGTCGTTGGCCAGACCGCGCTCCCCCATCACTGCAAAACGCAACGCTGCGTGTGGCACCTGGGCCGCGATGTCCATCGTGTATGAGCGGGCTGCTAGGAAGTCGAGGTATTCGGGAAACGTCGACCATTCGCCCCACGGAACGCCTTCGTGCAGCGCGGTGCCAGGAATGTCCTCGACGCCCTCCATCAAGTCCACCAGCACGTCTTGGCCTCCGGGCGGGCACGGAGCGAAACCAACGCCACAGTTACCCATAACCAGGGTCGTCACGCCATTACTGAACGAAGGGTCGAGTTCGTCGTCCCACGTCGCTTGTCCGTCGAAATGCGTGTGCACGTCTATCCAACCAGGAGCGACGATGGCGCCAGAAGCATCGAATTCGCGCTCGCCTGCAAGGTTGGGTCCAATGGCGGTGATCACGCCGTCGTCGATAGCCAGGTCGCAGACAAACGACGGGGCGCCAGTTCCGTCCACGATCGTTCCTGATTTGAGTACCAGTTCGTGTTTCATATGTGCCCTTTAGGGTCGGTGGGTCAACGACGGTCCCGTCGTTGGTCTGCAGTACGTGATTATTTGTAGCGAACCAGCGCGGTTCGATAGGCACCGACATGAAGATCGGTCAACCATTCAGGTTCCTCGGCCCGTTCGAGACGGTGGAGGACTTCGGATTCGGCCAGTGCCCGCAGTGCAGCACGGAGCTCCCACTTCGCCAAGTTGGCGCCGAGGCAGAAGTGCCCACCATGGCCAAAGGCCAAGTGATCGTTCGGGCTACGTCCAATATCGAAGCTGTACGGATCGTCGAAAACCCGAGGATCGCGGTTGGCCGCCCCGTACCACAACGCCACATGATCGCCGGCCCTGATCGTCTGGCCGTGCAGTTCCACATCGCGAATCGCCGTCCTAGCGAACTCAATGACGGGAGTGGTCCATCGCACAATTTCGTCGACCGCCGAGTCGACGAAACGGTCAGGGTCATCGGTCAGACGATCAACTTGGTCGGGGTTATCGATCAGCGCCAGAACGCCACGACTCAACGCATTTCGGGTGGTCTCGTTGCCGGCGTTGATGAGGAGCCGGAGATAGCCGTGCAGTTCCTGTTCGGTGAGCTTTCTGCCATCGATGTCGGCGTGGACCAGAACGGTGCTGAGGTCGTCGGCTGGCTCGTTGCGCTTACGTTCGATTAGCCCGGCGACATAACCGTGGAACTCAGCGTGTACACGGCGGCGCATGACTCGCCGCTCCTCGCCCGGGAGTGCGAACCTCATCGACTCGTTGTCGAACATCGCGTCGGTCCACCGATGGATATCGGCCCAGTCGTCGCGTTCAACTCCCATCATCGACGCAATGGTCATCAACGGCAGGGCGACGGCATAGTCGTGGATCAGGTCACTCGTCTCACCGCTCTCAAGGCGGGCTGCAAACTCGCCGGTGATATTGGCGGCGTTTTCAGCCATCTCGCTCGCCATGTCTCGGCACCGAGCGGGGGTGAAGTGGCGCACGGTGAGTTGGCGCATCGCGTGGTGGGCCGGGTTGTCAAGGAAGACCATGTCCTCGGGGACGGCTGGGTCCCACTCATACATCTCGAGCTTCTTCTCGCGAGCCGCTGCGTAGCGAGCGTCGATATCGAGACTCTTGATGCGCAGGCGTCCGCCGCCGTTAATAAACGCAGCGCTGTTCGAACCGATCGACTTAACGTCTTCGTGGCGAGTGATAGCCCAAAAAGGAGCGATGCCTTCACGGTCGTACCAGTAACACGGGGCCTCCTCTCGGAGACGATCCCATGCCTCCCACGGATAGCCGAACTGTTCGTAAAGCGAGATTGTGTGAATATCGAGCTCATCCAACGAGCGCAACCCAGACGACGCGGTTGTGGTCATCAACCCTCCCAATCGGTATGCCACTGTTCTAGACCGCAACATCATCGTCGAACAAGCCCATGACGGCGCGGAATAGTCCGCCCATTTCGCACACACTCATGATTGGGCGTCAAGGCCTTCCATTTCGTGAACCTCCCCAAACCGAGGTGATGAGAAATCACTAGCCTCGACCTTTCTGAACTGGACAGCCAATATTTGACTGCTCTACCTTTCCTCGGAGATGGCGACTCCACGCGAGGTGCGCGACCGGCTGGCGAAACAGGCCGACACCTACCCGCGTATCGTCTTGGCCACCGCCCTGTTCGGGCTAATCTCGGCCACCTTCATGGTGTCCGTGCTCGCTGCGGTCGTCGGAACGTTGGCAACCGAGTTCGGCACCACCACCTCGACCATGGTTTGGGTTGTCGTAGGCCCGAACCTCGGGTTCGCCGTCCTGGCCGTGAGCTCGGGCAAGTTGGCCGACATGTACGGCCGACGCCGAGCGTTCCTCGTCGCGCTCGTCGGCTCAATGATCTTCGGGGGCCTCTCCGCTCTGTCATGGTCCGCAGGCTCGCTCATCGCCTTCCGCACCATCAGTGCAATCTTCGGCTCAGCCACCGGGCCAGCCGGCATCGCCATCATCGCCGAGCAGTTCACCGGGCCAGCGAGAGCCAAGGTCGTCGGCTGGTGGAGCATGGCCTCCGCCGGTGGACCCGTGCTCGGCATCATCATCGGTGGTCCCATCGTCGAGCAGCTGAGCTGGCGATGGATATTTATTGGCCAAGTCCCGATGACTGCTCTCGCGCTGGTAGCTGCGGTCTATGTCCTTCCTGATGCTGCGCCCACACAACCGGCCCGGTTCGATGTCATGGGAACAGCCTTGTTGGCAAGTGCGACATTCTCGCTCCTATTCGCCAGCAACCGAGGGCCGGTATGGGGGTGGAGGGACCCGGTCGTGATCATGCTGTTCATCGCCGTCCCCGTTCTGTGTCTGCTCTTCGTTCTCCAGGAACGGAAGGCACCAACGCCACTCATTCCGCTGGCGTATTTTCGCGAGCGAAACTTCGCCCTGCCGATGATTATCCAGTTCTTCACCAACGTGGCCTACATGGGGTCTGGTTTTGTGCTGGCGCCGCTGTTTCTCATCACGGTGCTTGACTACGGCCCGACAAAGGCCGCCTATCTCATCACCGCGCGCCCGCTGTTCTTCGGGTTGGCGGGGCCGATCGTCGGCATTGCCGGGGCTGCCCTTGGCGAGCGCCGCCTCTCCGTCACCGGGGCGCTACTGATCGTTACTTCTGCCGTCGGCCTAACGCAGTACGACATCGATACATCTGATCCCTTCATTTTTCTCACGCTGGGTGTTGCCGGGCTCGGACTTGGGCTGATGACGCCGGCTATGACCACGGCCATGACCAACGCGGTGCATCCGTCAGATATCGCTATGGCCAGTGGCGCTCAGCAGATGATGCGCCAACTGGGCACCACGGTCGGCATCGGTGTTATCGCCTCAATCCAAGTCGCCACCGAACCACAGTTGGGCCTCGTAGGTTCTTTCCGCCAGGCATTCATCGTCAGCGCAGCGATCGCCTCAATCGGCGTCATTGGTTCGGTTGGCATGAGGAACACCAGCGGTGCCCACGGCTCTCACGCCGCCGACCAGCGATAACCAGCAGTCTGTCGTCTCAGCTTGGTCCTGACTGTGCACCACGCACCAGACGCCCCGGCCGCTCACCCGTAAATTCGCCGTCGGCCATGGTCTCGATACCGAGCACGAACGTATGGCGATATCCCTCGGCTCGCTGGATCAGCCGTTTGCCGCCAGCCGGCAGATCGAAGACGAGTTCGGGGCGCCCGACCGACAATGCTCCATGGTCAACGATGTTGATGTCGGCCCTATAGCCAGGTTGGACAAGACCTCGATCGAACAGGCCATAGGTCTCGGCCGTGCGCCGAGTCTGCTTGTTCACAACGAACTCAAGTGGCAGCTTCTCGCCTCGGGTACGGTCCCGAGTCCAATGACTCAACAGGTACGTCGGGTACGACGCATCGCAGATTGTGCCGACATGCGCACCGGCATCGCCGATTCCACAGATGGTGAATGGATCCGCGAGCATCTCTCGGATGTCTTCCAGGTCACCGTTGAAGTAGTTCTCGAACGGATACAGCAGCAGCGATGATCCATCTCCCGAGGACAACAGGTCGAGCAGGAGCAGCCATGGATCCACGCCCATCTCGGCGGCGCGAATCGCAATTGCAGTCGCTGGATCGGGCTCGTAATCCAGGCTCTCGTCCATCTCATAGGAGCGCGTCAGGGCATAGTCCATCCATGTGGTGTGCTCGTCTCGAGGCCGATCGGCGACCAAGGTTCGCCGAAGCGACTCGTCGGTACGCATGAGAAGTGCCCGTTCGGCCAACGGAAGATGAGCGATTGCTTCGTAGGCCGGGTTCGTGCGGAATGGATTCACGGTGGCATCGAGTCCGAGCATGACGCCGATTGGCCGACAGCCGACCTGACCTGTGGCAGCGATCCCGGCGGCGTTGGCACTGTGAATGTCGTCTCGGGTCACTTTCCACAACTCAGGATCGTTGTCGACCTGCAACAGAAGCACCGACAACGGTCGGCCGGACAACTCGGCGGCCTGTCGAAGATGCTCGAACTCGCCGGGGCCAAAGTCCGAATTCACCTGCAACACACCCGCGTCAGCTTCCCGCATCGCCTGAGCGATGGCCGCGAGTTCCGGATCACCGGCGGTAAGGCTTGGCGTGAGGCGACCATCGGCGGCCTTGTGTTTGGTCGTTCGACTCGTCGAGATGCCAAGCGCACCCGCGGCTAAAGCTTCCTGGGCCAAACGACGCAGTTCATCGAGCTCAGTCTGTGTCGGCACCTCGGTGTGATCTGCGCCTCGTTCCCCCATCACGAAAAAACGCAGGGCGCCGTGGGGCAACTGGGCTCCGATATCCATGACCCGGCTGGTCGCTTCGAGGGCATCGAGGTACTCCGGATAACTCTCCCAAGTGAAGTCGATTCCCTCGGACAAAACCGACTCGGGAATGTCTTCGACACCCTCCATCAGGTTGATGAGGTAACCCTCGCTGCCTCGGCGAACCGGAGCGAAACCTACACCACAGTTTCCAAATACGGCGGTGGTAACGCCGTGCCACGACGACGGTGTCATGTCGGGATCCCACGTCGCTTGGCCGTCGTAGTGGGTGTGGACGTCCACCCATCCCGGGAGCACCAGGTGGCCCTCGGCATCGACCGTCCGCGCTGCTGAGCCCTCGACCTCACCTACCGCGGTAATCACACCGTTGGTCACTGCCACATCAGCAAGCTGGCGGTCTGCCCCACTTCCATCGACGACCGTGCCGTTGCGGATTACGAGATCATGCATACCTTCGACCCTACTTCTGACCCCACTGCGGTGACCGAACCGGCCGCCCCAGCCGATCGAGGCGACCATTCGATGGGACCGTTCGTGGTTCACGAGCCGTATGTCAGACTACGGAGCATGATCACTTCGATGAATTCTGGGCCTGCACGAACCCAGCACCCAGTTGGTACCGCCCGAGGAGTACCAGCCACGTGAACGAACCGCGTTTCGAAGGCCGGGTGGCCGTCGTCACCGGCGGCACGACCGGCATCGGCCGGGCCACAGTGGAACGGCTTCATGCCGAGGGTGCATCGGTCATCTTCTGTGGCCGACGCCAACAAGTGGGTGATGACCTTGCTGCAACCTTGGCTTCTGATCGTGCCGTGTTCGTCGCCGCCGACGTGACTGTCCGCAACGACCTCGAGCACCTGTACGACACGTGCCAAGAACGTTTCGGTCGACTCGATGTTGTCGTCAACAACGCTGGCAATGTTGTTGTAGGTCCCACGCTAAAACTGAAACCTGAGCAATGGCGGCGCACGATTGCACTCAACCTCGATGCGGTATTTGACAGCTGCCAGCTCGCGCTGCCGCAGTTGCAGTCCACCATCAATTCGGGCAAGGCCAGCGGGGCATCAATCGTTAATGTCGCATCACTCGATGCGGTCCGTGGCGACCGAGGTTTTGCTGCCTACAACGCTGCCAAAGCCGGCGTTGCCAACTTCACCCGGTCGCTCGCGCTTGAGTTCGGCCCAGAGGGCATCAGGTCGAACACCGTTTCACCTGGTGCGGTCGACACTCCACTCACCACGATGACCACCAGCAACCCCACAGCAGCGGCTGCGTTCGAATCAGCGATCCCGCTCGGACGGTTTGGAGCGCCACACGAGGTAGCGGCAGCCATTGCGTTTCTCGCTGCCGACGAGGCCAGCTTCATCAATGGTGCCAACCTGCTGGTTGACGGAGGGGTGACCGCTGGTACAGGTCACCCTGATGTGCTGGCCCTCTTCGACATGCAGTAGATTCGCCAATCGTGGGCACATTATCGGGTCTGAAGATCGTCGAACTGTTCTGTATCGGCCCGGGGCCATTCGCTGGAATGTTGCTCTCGGACATGGGGGCCGACGTGCTTCTCGTGGACCGGCCGGTAGAACCCGACTGGGGGTATCCCGATTACCCGCACCGTTTCTTGTACCGAAACCGGCGCTCAGTACAGGTTGATCTCCAGACGCCCGAAGGTGTGGAAGCCGTGCTGGACCTCGTCGAGAAAGCCGACGGGCTGATCGAGGGCTTCCGACCGGGTGTTGCGGAACGGCTGGGACTCGGCCCCGACGAGTGTCTGGCCCGTAACCCCAAGCTCGTCTACGGGCGAATGAGTGGTTATGGACAGACTGGACCTCTGGCCCAGCGGGCCGGATTCGACCTCAACTTCCTCTCGCTCACCGGCGCGCTTTGGGCTATCGGCGAGGCCGACCGGCCACCAGTCCCCCCACTCATTTTGGCTGGCGACTTCGGCGGAGGCGGCGCGTTTTTGGCGCTCGGCATGGTGTCGGCGATGTGGGAAGCGTCGAGATCCGGACAGGGGCAAGTTGTCGACGCTGCGATCGTCGATGGAGCGCTCAACCTAATGGCGTATACCTACGGCAATCTCGAAGGCGGCACGTGGAACCCCGAACGTCAGTCGAATCTCATCGATGGCGGAGACTGGCGGTACTGCGTCTACACCTGCTCCGACGGCCGGTTCGTATCGCTCGCCGTCATCCACCCGAAGTTCCTCGACAACTTCTTGGCCAAGGCCGATGTACAACTACCTGTCGAACTCGGCGACCCTGCGGATGTCGCCAACTGGCCGACCTATCGCCAATGGATGGCTCAGGTGATCGCGGCACGGACTCGCAACGAGTGGGTTGAACTGTTCGACGCAGACGACGACTGTGTCCAGCCAGTTCTTGACCTGGTCGAAGCACCAAACCATCCGCATCTCCAAGCACGCGAGTCGTTCACCGAAATTGGTGGCACGACCCAGCCATCCCCCGCTCCCCGCTTCAGCCGCACACCTTCCGAGATCACCCGGCTGAGTCCGAGCCCGGGCGAAGGTGCCGGAGACGTTCTCCGAGACTGGGGCTTTTCCGACGCCGATATTGCCAGAATCGCGACACCAGTTACTGCGACACGGGCCACTGAGGAAGACTGACGATGCGAGCATGGCGAGTAAACGAACTCGGTCACCCAACCACTGCCTTGAGCTTGGAGGACATTCCCAGCCCCGAGCCTGCGGCAGGCGAAGTGCGCATTCGGGTCGAAGCCACCACCGTGAACTTCGCGGACATCTTGGTGTGCCAAGGCATCTACCAGGACAGGCCAGGGGTGCCATTAACGCCTGGAACAGAGTCGTGCGGGATCATTCAGGCCGTTGGGCCCGGCGTCGATCTTGCTATCGGTACTCGGGTAGCGGGGATGACCAACATGAAACACGGCGGGTTCGCCGAAGAGGCATTGGTCAAAGCAGCCACCGCGCTGGTCATGTCCGATGATCTCGAGGCAGCCGACGCAACCGTTTTGTACTCGACCTTTCAAACCGCCCACGTGGGTCTGTTCCATCGCTGCAACCTTGAAGCGGGCGATTGGGTCGTGATATTGGGAGCATCAAGCGGTGTCGGAGCGGCTGCTGTCCAACTGGCCACCGCCCGTGGCGCTCGGGTGATCGCTACCGCAGGCGGCGAGGCGAAGCAGGCGCATTGTCGGACACTCGGAGCAGAGATCACCGTCGACTCGACTGGCGACGGTGCTGCCGATGCACTGTACGAAGCGGCAATGCAGGCAACAGACGGCGCCGGTGTAAACGTTGCGTTCGACCCAGTCGGTGGGCCATTGGGCGACGTGACACGAAGGCTGATGACTTTCGAAGGCCGACTCGTGGTTATCGGCTTCACCTCAGGCTCTATTCCCAGCTACCCGGCCAATCATGTCCTGGTCAAGAACTACACGGTGCACGGCATGGCGTGGGCCGAATATGCGGCACGACGACGGTCGGTGATCGAAACAGCCCACGTTGACCTCCTTGACCTCTTCCGCCAAGGGCGCATCCGCACCGATGTCGAAACTATTGCGCTCGATGCTCTTCCTGAAGCACTCGCTGCCCTCGAAGCCCGCACGGTGACTGGCCGCCTAGCGCTGGTGCCGTAATCGACTGCTAATGCTTCATCCATGAGGCTCGAACTAACCATCCTCGGAACCGCAAGCGGCGCGCCGACCCGAGAACGTGGCCAAGGCGGATATGTGCTTCGTTGGGATGACGAACTGGTGCTCTTTGACCCCGGGGAAGGATGCCAACGCCAACTCCTGATGGCAGGAATCCCGCCCGCACGAATTTCACGAGTCTGTATCACCCACTTTCACGGTGACCATTGTCAGGGCCTACCCGGACTTACTGAGTCTCATGCTCTATCGACGGATCGACCACTGGTGCTCCACTATCACGCGCCAGAAGCGGGCTATATCGATCACCTGCTCTCCGGGACTGCAATCGACTTCGACCGCCACATCGACCATCAGCCGATGGTCGCTAGTCAGGCGATCACAACCCCCCGGTTCGTGCTGTCGTGTCGTGATCTAGACCATCCAGAACCTGCGATCGGTTACCGCCTCGAACAGGCCGGGGCGTTCCACATAGAGCCAACAAGGGCCGAGGGTCTTGGTCTGAGTGGCGAACAACTCGGCGAGCTGACCGAACAAGGCGTAGTTCACCAACCTCAGCAGACCGTGAGATTCGAGGACGTGGCCGTGTATCGCAAAGGAACCACTGCCGCCTTTGTCATGGATACCGCACCGTGTGAGGGCGCCACCTCGCTCGCATTGGACGCTGATCTGTTGATTTGTGAGTCGACCTTCCTCGAGAGTGAAGCCGACCTTGCTGCAGACCATGGCCACCTGACTGCGGCCCGGGCCGGATTGCTGGCCCAGGATGGAGGCGTCGGGCTACTGGTGTTGTCGCACTACTCCCAACGTTATGACGACGTTGCAGCGTTCGAGATCGAGGCCCGGGCTCACTTCACCGACTCCATCGCAGCCGAAGACCTCCAGACAATCATCTACGACGCCAAGACACGCCAGCTGATCTCGTCCTGAGAGCCGCTATCGAGAGTCGATCAACGGCAGATCTCCCAGGCGCGCCCACAGTGTGATCTACTGCTCTGGTTTCCGCACCCTCCGGACCGGCACGCTGAATCGCGTTCGAGCACATCCGGTTCGCTCATCAGGGTTCGGCGCATCGGAGACACATGGCCGACAAACGACTTCCACCGGGTCACGCTCCATGGGACGGTGCCAACGGCTTCCGCATCGGAGCGCTGACCGGTGCAGCGGCAGGAATCGGCATGGCCTTCTTCACCGGCGTCGGTGGCTTCTGGTTCGTGGTGCCTTCGGCCGCAGTCGGCGGTTTGGTTGGCTACAAGACGGCGAATCGGCGGCCGTGAGGCGTCGGCCATGCACGTGACGTGTGCCGTAGCCCGGAACGCTTTACCGAGCGGCAGTCGAAAAAGAAGGGCACGATACGTTGCAAAGAGCTTGCCGAGCGTCGCGTTCAGACCAGTGCGCCACGGGGTTGCCGTCAGAGAAGATCCGAGTAGAACTCGTGGCCGTGATGACGGTTGACGCGGTCCGGTCAAGTTTCTAGACCGGCATTGGCCGCAACTCCGGTACACGATTGGCGAGTGATGATCGACCACTCGGCGTTTACACGCCGTGAACAAGCTGTTTCGCCGGAGGTACAGGACACTCGCCCTATTCTGATCGGGTCGGTGCGACTAGCCTTTCGTCAGCGAACGTTCGGGGAGGGGAACATGGCGTGCGATTCTGCCATTGACATAGCAATGAAGAATGAAGCCATGAAGATCGCTGTTGTGGGAACTGGTGCCATGGGCTCGGTCTACGCCGTGCTGTTCGCCGAAGCGGGCCA